>Ga0307515_10008429_pt1 | contig 20095 bp, 16 predicted proteins | sample 17_EM_MG_FD_194513 | JGI IMG/M metagenome (GOLD analysis project Ga0307515, IMG submission 194513) | Populus trichocarpa ectomycorrhiza microbial communities from riparian zone in the Pacific Northwest, United States - 17_EM | ecosystem: Host-associated > Plants > Roots > Unclassified | place... | reverse complement strand
AACTGTATGTCCCTCTCAATCCACTCAGATCTCAATGAGTTGTTGCTAATCTCATAAGACCTGTTCGGACGTTCAACACTGCTATTGTCTACTATCATAAATTTCGCTTGCTTCATGCAGATAACGAGTATAGTTATGTTGTAGGTTCAGTCCTTCAAAAGCCTATCATTGAATCCCTGCTCAGCAGTACGTAGGACGCGGCAGCAGCAGCTTTGTTCACTGCTTGCAAGATTGAGGACACTCTCAAAAAGTCCAGAGAGATTCTATGCGCGTCTTGGAATTTGAAGCTCTCGCCAGCAGAACATCTCAGCCCCGATGATCCTGTAAGTGCGCTGTGATAAACACTCGTCGTTGCTTTCCGTCTTAATATGCTCACTCCAAGCGAAGTTGTTTGAAACGCACTCGAAAAGCATTATCGGCCTAGAACGTCTGATGCTTGAAGGTGCAAGCTTCGACTTTAGAAACCGACATCCTCAGAAACTCGTGGTCAAGCTTGTAAAGAGCTGTGCACTTCCCAAGGATACGGTCGGGAAGACCGCCTACAACATGTCGCTCGACCTCTACCGAACCTTTGCACCGCTGAAGCAGACAACTCCAACTATGGCTATCGCCTGCGTCGAGCTCGCTACTCGTCTCTGCGATGCTGATCCCTCGCGTGTAGTTGGCGAACGCGGCATCAAATACCGAAGATGGAGCACTAGTCGCGCTGAGGTTATGGGTGAGATCACCTCCACCTACTATAATCGATGCTTCAGCCCCTCTATCGAGTTACGTAAGCTAGAACTCACGAGTTTATAGAGACACTCCTTGACCTTCTTGATCTCTATACCCACCATCGACCCTCGACCACCATAGGATCCCTAAACTCTCTTGAAACGTTCATCGACATTCGTATAACTCTAAATCAAGAAGCATCTGCAAGCAACCTCCCTCGCTACACGGAATGGACCACGGCACCTAAATCCTCTCCTATCAACACGAACGGCTTCAGAGTCCGGAATGGCGTTGCACCTACAAGTCCAGCAACACCAATAACACCGGGTACAACATCGCCCGGACAGGGACCTGCGTCAGCAATTGGAATACGTGGACAGAGTGGTACAGTACGGTTCATGTTAGATGCAGGACGAGCCAAGGAAGAACAAAAGACGGTCGAGACTTTCTTCAAAGCTGAAGAGGAAGAAATTGAGATCGAGTGTGAGGTGGACAGACGAAAGCCGCGCTGAGAGCTGCAGCGATGGCGGGAAATACTTACTATACCCCTGCGCACATACCTGCGTCCGCAAGACTTCACGAAGCTTCAGCCCTAACGCACCACATCTGCGAGATGGGACTTTAAAGCTAATGAAGGAATTGCGCCTCCTTTGGTGCTTTAACGGAAAGGGAAAACTATATCCATGATTGCCCAAGCATTTCAGCTTTCTCTAGTCGGGTACCCCGGTCGACGACCTATATATTTGGACACCTCACATGGCCGCCCCTCGGGCATGCCTGGCAGCTGCTGTGTAAAGTTGGTAAGCTAGACGGCTGCATTCCGACATCATGGTATGTGGATAATAATTTTCTCTGAAGTAGATATCTATTCAGAGACTGACGATTTTTTATCAATTTTGGTTCCGAATTGATTCAACTTACCGCTTGTTCCGTTTCCCGTCCTCCTTTGCTGTGATAACCCTTTTATCCGCATTGCAACGTGGGAGAACCGCTCCCATTCTCAAATTCCCATGATATTGAGTACATTCAGTTGATCAATGCAAATAACGAAACTGTTTGGAACTGCATGGAATCGTCACATAGCCGAATTTACTCACTTATATCATCATACTCACAATTAATAGTACGAGATGGTCTGAAAGCAATGAGGTTCCTTTGGGTTCCTTTAATGATTCAAACAACCTTTCCAAACATTGGTTCAAACATCAATCCATTAAACGATATCCAATGGATGCCTGTCCCACAACAGAAGCTATCATTTTGAATACAATAGAGACGAACTTAAGACAAATGAATGTACTTATTTGAGAAACTTCACGTTCTTAGTCGAGAGGTTTGCATGAGGAAGGGAACGAAAACCTAGCGCCACCGCAGATTCCTCAGTCTCGGGGAGATGTTTTCGGAGAATTATGAAGACATACTAAGGGCTGCAGCGAAGCAAATCTGTGACTATGTCAAATATCGATATGCGCATCCACAAACTAGAGTCTCAATCACTGGGTCTTTGTATTCGATGGCTCGGGCGTGTTTAGATGATCTTTTCAGTTTGTGAATTCTTCGATATTACCGAAGTCCTCTATTGTATCAAAAAAATGGCAGAAATTTCTTATGTGCTTGAACGTAGCAGATCCACTTCGCTTCACTTCACATACCACCGCAAGCAAAAGGGAATGTCGGACCATAAAACAATCTTCGCCGCGCTTCCACTTCACCTCGCGTTCTCCACTCCTCTATGTCCTGAGCTCTTCTATTCAACTGCTGCATGCTATCCTCGAAGTGGTGAGTCTCCGTGAGTGGCTCAGCATAATGTCTCCCCCTACAATTCAACCGTCGCTAATATCTATTCCAGTGACTGCGTCCTTCTCACCTAGCCTGTGGCCATCGCTACTGATCCTACCCGCAAATTGTTCCTGATCGTTAAAGCTTCTACGGGTATGTCTTCTACCACGCCATCTCCGTGTAAGCCTTGCTGACCATCCTGACAAATTCTCAGCTTCATTTTTGATTGTGGAGGTCTATCTGCAAAGATGACAAACACTTCGTGTGCTACGATCATTTCAGCTGAATCCTTGACTCTAACTGCAGATTCTGGGAAACACTGCGAGATCCCGGACGCCTCCCCCGCTCCTGATAACTCTGCAATCCAATCTTCCACGCCAGGGATCGGCTCCGTTCCCTCAGAATGTGCTCATTGCGGCAATTATGCCGCACTCAAGTGCAGTGGTTGCAAAGATATTCCAAGGGAGGAGAACGCTTCAGGACACGTTACACTATACTGCAATATAGATTGCCAGAAATCTGATTGGCCTAGCCATCGCAGGATTTGCAAACATCTCCAGGCAAAGAAGCTCCTCTATCGGGCAGGTGACATGCTCCAGAAAGCCTGGCTTGCTTATCGTGAAGGTTCATACGATAGAAATGTCATCGAAGTTGACACAATTGGCGAAGCGCTGTTCGTGTACCACAGGAATGGAGATGTCCCTCGTGGCACGCAGTTTCCGTTTCCCAATCACCTCATGGACCACCCAAGAGACAAGCAGGCAGTTCTGTGTTATTCTATGTGCTTTGAAAGTCTTGCTTACATGTATAATGTGATCAAAGATATGTTGCAAGGTCAGCCGGAGCGAATCAAATAAATATAGCACTACCGGTCCCAGGCTAACTCTCAACTAGGAACCTGCGCTCTTATCGAAGAAGTACACGTCAGGCGAATGAACCCCTCCGCAAGGCGACTAATAGTAATGGCTGATAGCCTAAGTGGGGAAAACCGCACTGTTCATGGACATGATATGATCCGCGCCACTCTCAAAAATGGAAAAGTCTACGCCTTAGACTTTACTGGCGCACAATTTGGAATATATGAGCCCATTATGCTTTGGGATGATTACGCTCGCAAATACATTGCGGTGCTTGGTGAAGCATATGCCTTTGGACATGCTAAAGCTAGCTTTGCGCGCATTGTCCAAGAGAAGACTCGCGGTGCAGAAAGTATCATGTTCTACAATTCAGTCACACCAGCATTTGAGAGGGGCTTGCAGCAATGGCTCAAGTATGGCAACATGACTTTGCAGGATTTCATGAAGCTACCTGAAGAGCAATTCTGCATGCACAACGGACTCATGTGGGATGTCCTTCGACATTGTTTCCGCGAATATATTTCCTTATCGTCAAAAAGCATCACGGAAATCAGCGTTAACCAACCCGCAGAGGTCACTGACGTAGATATGTTGGACTGTGCTGACCTCGGCGCTGAACTCTTGCAACTTGGCGTGGATTTCGAAGGCAGCGAGGAGGGCACGAGTGCGATGTTTCGCCGCATGGCCCACCACGGCGCATTAATATACAGATGACACAGGTCGCCTTACATAGCGAAACCCGGACACGGACGAGACGGCCAGCGACGGAAATCGTAGCTGCACTAGATACCAAACTCGCCCCGCCAAACGAACAAGAGCTACGCTCCGGAAATCCAAATTACTACTGATTTGGCCGATTAGAAAGGTAGCTCATTTTCGTTCCTCTACTTTGCGCATACCTCCACATTACTGTGTTATTGTATGTAATATTTTCCCATCCAAACCTCACAACTTACTTGTCTCTCCACCCTTGGAGATTTCCACCACCAGTTTACCAAATTGGCTTCCCTTCTTCATATCATCAAATAATCCATCAATAGCCCCAATATCTAAGCCTTGAATGACCCGCGAAACCACTGGCTTCAAATTCTTCGTCTTCACAAACTCCACCATATCGGAGAACTCTTTCCTTGATCCCATCGTAGACCCACGCAAATCAAGATTCTTGAGCACTGCGCTCATTAAATAGGGCATCTTCGGGCTAACAGTCATGCCGTATGAAACAATTACGCCACCATGCTACTCTCATATTAGCGCAACCCGGCTTTAAATGCTACCGTTGCCCTACTCAGCATAAGAAGGGCAAGCTCACCTTTAGTAACCTCGTTCCCTTCTGTACCACATCACCACCCGCACCATCCACAATCGCATCCACCCACTTCCTCCCCGCGGGCAACATCCCAAGCAACGTCTTCTCCCACCCCTCCTCCTTATAATTCACACCACCCACGGCACCCAGCTCCTTCGCCTTGGTAATCTTCTCCTCACTTCCACTACTCACAAATACATTGCATTCCTGCGCCACCGCAAACAGCAACACCATCAACGCAACCCCTCCCCCGATCCCCGTTACCAGAATATTCCGCCCGGGCATCGCATTCCCCGACTTGGTGAAGAAAGCGCGCCAGGCCGTCAGCCCCGTCAACGGCAGCGCCGCAGCCTCCGCATCGCTCAGATGCACCGGCGCCTCTTCCAGCTCGCCCGCATCCAGCAGGACCGTTTCGGCCAATGTGCCTACCGGGTTGTACTTCGTCCCGCCCATGATCTGGTAGCCTCGGGGATCTTCAGGCCCCTCGGGGTCTGAGGCCCAGCCGACGCCTGGGTTCAGGACGACGCGCTTGTTGAGCCATTTTTTGGCGGAGGGAGAGGCGCCGGTGGCGGTTACGACGCCGACGCCGTCGGCGAGGAGGGGGACGGAGAAGGCGGTGCCGGGGTAGAGGTGTTGGCGGATGAAGAGATCGCGGTGGTTGAGGGCGGCAGCGGTGAGGGCAATGACGGCCTGTGGAGGATTAGGAGGTTGGAGAAGAGGGGAGCTGAGTGCGCACTTGGTTCTCCGAGGGTTGGGGTTCTGGAATTGTTATTTTTTCAAGAGGGTAGTATACTTCCCCGGGCTTACCGGGGACTTGTTTGATCGCAATTGCCGATGGCATTGCAAAGTAATAAGAAAATGAAGGTGGGAGAAGGAAGTGGGGCGTAAAGCTTGCTTGTTTGTCTTGAAAGTGGGAGCTGTAGCAGTATAAATATCGGTTCCTTGACAAACAATTGAAGTATAAGGAGCCAATTAAATCAAAGCTGACCTAAGATAAAAATGATTAGTGAACCATTGAGGCAGAATTTAAAGAGTTAGAAGTGTGGGCTGGCGGAGGTGGGGACGTAGGTGTGGATATTTCTTTGGTGTTACTTGGATGACGATGCCCGAGCTTCGTCCTATTGTATCTTACCGAGGCTTCGGACGTAGCTAGGAAATAGTACACCACCTTGTCAACTCCGATTGAAAGCGCATGTCGATCTTGGTGATCAAAGGGCAGAATTTATACCTTTTGAAGTAATAAGCACGGCCATTTTAACGTATTTTTACCTACTTTTGGGTACAAATGTACGCATTTTGGTTAGCGTTATCAACACGCGCTTTCAACCGGATGCGCCGAGACGGTGTAGAGGCTAGGAGGAAAGGGTAACATCAACTAGCAGGGGTGTCTGACCCATTCTTGTACTAGGCGAGACAGGCTAAACTTCTTCAACCAAAGATACCCAAGAGTCTCATCCACAACACGCTGCCATGCATCCATTCTAACCTCCACAACCCCGCCAACAGATAACAATCCATGACAATCCAACCGACCCTGGAGCTGAGGGCAACATTGCTCGTCTTCCGGCAGCAGTAAACCAATGGTGAGTTGGTTTGCGGTTGCCGTTCTATCTCCAAAATTCGTGAGAGCAGGATTTTGTCTGCAAGGAGGACAGCGCGCCTCCCCAGCCGTGGTAAAATTGGAACGTACTAATTTCCTTCGATGTTTACGGTGGTGCATGCCCTAAGTTATGTTACACCGCCCTTGCTCTCAGGGATTATTTTGTATGGGCAGAATTATTGGGTTGGTGGCAGAATAAAGGCGGTATAACATAACTTAGGGCATGCACCACCGTAGATATGTTTGGCCAAGTTGCATTTTTAAAGGCCCTGCCCTAGTGGACCCTTGGAGCAGCCGCCAAGAGACGATAACCACAGCGGTGGTCTGTCATCATCAGGGGACTCTATCTGGGAATTGCTTGTCAAATTTCTAAGCGCACAGCAATGCTAATTCATTCCGCCCGTTGCTACCTCTGTTTTAATCAACGATGATCCTTGGGTTTTGTTTCCCATATATAAACGAAGCGAGAAAAATATAAAGGTTCGCATATCAGTGATTAAGACTCTGTACCACCTTTAGGAAACAACAGGGAATGGTGAGCGCCGATTCTGGGCTCACTGAGACAGTTAAAAATGGTGTTAATGGATTTAACACAAAATTGATCAGCAAGAGACAGTATCGCTTCAGCCCATGCGGACAATACCAAGAAGCCCTTTAGAGGCTTATGAGCAATACTCCAGTATGCCCCTCATAAGTGAAATGCCATGAAATAATACCTCAATAACCTATTCAAATTCTGCCAGGTTACGGACTACCAGTCTGGACTGAATTTGAGTACGTAAACTGTATCACCAGCAAATCTAGGAAAAGGCTTAAGATCCTCTGTTGCGGTCGCAAGGACGATATAGTCTTCCAAATGACTGATGGACTCGGTTTCATCATGCCAATTAAATAGCTTAAGCCGCTTGCGACCAGAATCTTTACATGGAAGCGTGATGTATTCTGTCTTGTAGTCGGGCGCCATGGAGAAATTTTCCCAGATCATACGAAGTTTGACAACGTCTACGCTGCAATTCTGCGATCGCCACGTTGTACAACAAGTGTTTGGCCATTCTGGGGCGTGGTTGTGCCCGCTGACCCGTTCAGTGTGCAGTGCCACCCCTGCACTCATGCGCAGAGCAATTTTTCTCTCACGGCCTTGAACAAACATGCGTGCAAGCAAAAATTCCAGTTTATCCAATTCTAAGGTAGTACATTCGGCGGATCCCGACATGGTGGTTTGTTTTATCAAATCCCCGAGATTTTGAATGACTTCGTATGAACTAGTTGATCTTAGAATAGGATCGAGAACGGGGGCGGGAACAATTCCTTGGATGTTGTCAAGAAGCTTCCAGGCACGTTTGCTAGACAGAGAATCAAGTATTATCATGTCCTCACTTGGTGAAATAATGAGCCCTGATATCTTAAAGGTATGAGGGCGAAGCCCGTCGTCAGAACCATCCAGGCTGTACAAGGGGTAGGTCTTCAGGACTTGGCCATCCTCTAAGCCGTGGACATATAGATGTGTTTGAGCAATGGCTTCGGTATTACCATGTGAGGTTGGAGTGTAGAGGCTATACAGCGCCTTCTCTCCAAGAGCCATCAGCGCGTTTGTTTCTCTGGGACGCTGCTCCATTGTCAAAAATCTCCAATCACCTCCATGAACTGGTCCGGGTGGAAAGAAGAAGCTAAAATTATCGCTGTAAAGGCCACTGATTGGGACGTTCCAGGTGATAGTCCCAGTAGGTGATATTCGAATGATGTGATCACCGAGGACACTAACATTGTAATTAGCCATCTTGAATCTGCCATGAGGATCCGTCATGAGGGATGAATAGATGTTTTGCTATCGGGCAGGGAAAAAAAAGACGAACATTGATTAAAGATATTGAGTAGACTACTGGTTTGGTTCTTGATTTGATAAGACGTTGTGGGTTGTCTTCTAGACATGAAATGGCGGTTCGGACCAATTCCTCCAAGCTTTGCTTCTGTATCCGCCTTTACATAACTGCAGCCAAGTACTAGGTGAATCAAATGTCGAAGACTCACGCTGATTTTGACGCTCGTTCGTGTTGAGCAGAACGAGTACACACAATACACCCCCCCTCTCCTGTCGACATGATTTGTAACAGTTGAAGAGTGCCACATTTAAGGATTTTCTTAAGATGACAGAGTCGTTTGCAGTTTCTAAAAGTTCTGTTTTCATAGTTTTCTGGAAGAGAAAGGTCTACGACGTCTACCCAGTAATCTGGATTGCAAAATATCAAATAGTCGCCGTTTATATCCCATCGGGATAGCCGTGGGAATTCGAGTACACTAGTTGCCCAGCCCCTCTTCATAGTCTCGTGGCGGTATACTTAGGAGAGCCATTAGTAACTGAACGTAATACTTGGGTCACCAAGAAAATCATGCTATGTAGTGCATGAGATTGCATACAGATCCCCTGAGGCATATAAAACGCGTGTGTTCCTTCTGTGTTTATAGCCATTTGCATAAAAATTCGGTAAAATAAACTTACAAAGTCTTCGGAAAACCAAGTTAGCCTCGCCGGCGGAACCGAACAGCTGTTTGGCGGCGCCTGACTTCGGAAAGCATTCTTTGATCCACTGGGCTCCGACCACTCGTTCACAGATGTTCTTCCAATCTTTTGAAACGCGCCTCATCGTTTCCGTATCTAGGGCGGATAGGTGAGAAATAACCAATCCGGCAATCTCGAGAGGAAGTGTTTTGAATGGGTCGTGTGGGGCACTCCGGATGCTCATTTTTAAAACTGCCTTGGCCTGGATAATATTAGCAGCTTCAAAAAGTCCTACGCAGTCAGAATTCTTGCCAAGTTAGCACGGACCCTTTGTCACTGCTTAGTCACCATGTTCCCATCAGAGTAGACAATTTATACCATACCATAGTCTCAGGAAGGGCTCCTAGAATACAAGCGAAATTGGCTGTTACTACAGCTATACAGCTGCGCTGCCAGGCTATGGATGCCATAAGCTTTTCCTCGTAAGTCCGCTTCAGGTATTACGCACGTGACAGCGCGTCGCGTGGATGCAAGCGCTTCTCTTCCAGCCTCTCATCACCATTCCCATCCGCTACTCGAAATCATGGACTTATTCCAGCTAATCTCAAAGTATGATCATGACAGGCAACGAGCGCTTGTATGCGAGTCTTTAGAACTTGTCTGCAGGCGTTCTGTAATCTCAGGCTTCACACGATCCTCGAGGGACCTTCTTCCTTCCCGTTACTACCCTAGGCTTTTTTCTGTGCTGACCTGCCTAGGTAGCTAGGGGGAGAAATCCATAACTCTCTGGCTTTATTTAGCACGTAGGTAGTCGCGTCGAGCGATGTCAGAATTGCACGCGGCACAAAAGGACACCCCGTTGCCGCCCGCTGAGCCCCTGGCTACCCCGCGCTGAAAAATTCTGGGACCGGGGGTCGCACCTGCGGTTATTAAAGTCCCCCTACTTCGATATTGTTCCGCGCTATTCAATCTATTCTAGATACTAACACTTGTAGAACAATTTATTCCTTAAATAAGTCCTCACCATCCTCCGTGCAACATGGGGCGGGATGATCCTTCAAAATCAGGCTCAGTTTCCGACCGGCGCTGCCTGCCCCCAGACGAAACAATATAATATTATCATGAAAGGGCTTAGGATTACTTTCAGATCCTTATTCGATGAGTGCTCTTTGCAAGGATCTGTATAACGCTCCTCTGCTGGGTCACGATACTATCGACCAACCTTTACCATTTGGGGGCGTACTTGTGAAGCGGTAGATGTTTCATTGCAGATCTGGGCAACAATCACGGATGTTGCACTTCTCCATAGGCCCATGTTTAGACATTTTGCCTCCTCAATGTTTCAAACAACCCTCTTCTCCTATTTGGTGGCTGTGTATATATTTCTATGGCATACTGCTCTGGATAATTTCTATCGACATTTAGTTGTCCCTCAGCAGCTGTGCTGCGTTTTCTAGTATTATTCCTGGGTTTGATCATCAGCCATCAAAATGCAATTATTATCGCGCATGCTGTACATTGGCATAATTGCCTGGCTTTGTTCTTCTCTCACAAATGCTGCTCCTTACTTCAATCCCGCATTAAGCCAGAGGGCTTCGGCTGCGACAGATCGATTAGTCTTTTGTCATTTCATGGTATGACCTACTGAAACTCCCTGAATCTCATACTTGCTAACGCCATTCTAATTCCTAGATTGGTATTGTCGGCGATCGGACCTGTGCTGCTGACTATGATGCGGATATGAAACGAGCTAAAGCCTATGGTATTGATGCTTTTGCCTTGAATATTGGTGTGGACGACTACACCGATACGCAACTCGGATATGCCTACGAATCTGCCAACAACAATGGCATGAAGGTTTTTATTTCCTTCGACTTCAACTGGTACTCCCCATCCTCTGGCGCGGCCACTGTCGGCGCCAAAATTGCACAGTACGCAAGTAAACCAGCACAACTCATTGTAGACAATAAGGTTTTCGCATCCTCGTTCGCTGGCGATGAGTTGGATGTTGCAACTATGCGGTCAGCTGCTGGAGTGGATGTTTTCTTTGCACCAAACTTCCACCCTGAACAAGGCACAGCCACTACCGATATCGATGGAGCTCTCAACTGGATGGTACCTCTCCCGCGCTTGGTTCATTGTTGAAACACTAACGCTACAGGCTTGGGATAACAACGGAAATAACAAAGCTCCAACTGCTGGAAATAATGCCACCGTTGAGGCTGGCGACACCACATATGTCAATTGGCTCGGCAGCAAACCATACATTGCCCGTAGGTCTAGTTCAAATTTGAAACCTGCTTGTATACTTATAAACCCTTGCCAGCTGTGTCTCCATGGTTCAGCACACACTTTGGTCCAGTAAGCATCTCTATCCTGGAATTCTTAAAGATAAAATACCCTTGTTGCGTAAAGTCAAGCATTAACACTACTTTTAGGAAGTCTCATACAGCAAGAACTGGGTTTTCCCTGGCGACCTTCTGTGGTATCGTCGATGGAACGATATTCTTACCCTTGGTCCCCGCTTTCTCGAAATCATCACTTGGAATGACTACGGCGAGTCACACTACGTTGGACCTCTCTCATCTAAACACTACGACGACGGAAATTCAAAGTGGACTAATGACATGCCCCACGATGGCTGGCTTGATATGGCTAAGCCCTTCATTTCGGCCTACAAGGCAGGTGCATCCTCTCCGAATTCATATATTACCTCGGACCAACTCATTTACTGGTACCGCCCTACACTCAAATCCCTCGATTGTGATGCCACGGATACTACTATGGTCGCAGCCAACAATGCCAGTGGCAATTACTTCATGGGTCGCCCAGATGGGTCCGATTCAATGCAAGACGCCGTGTTCATCGTCGCGCTGCTAACGTCTGCTGGAAAAGTGACCGTAACATCAGGCTCGAACACGCAAGCGTTTGATGCAGCAGCAGGCGCCTCTGCATTCCAGGTCCCCATGGCCGTCGGGAGCCAGAAGTTCACCCTCACTCGTAATGGTACCACCATACTTAGTGACACGTCCCTGAGAGATATCAGCAACGTCTGTCCTTGCGGCATCTTCAACTTTAATGCCTATGTCGGTAGTGTACCGGCCGGCTTCTCCAATCCACTCGGAACGGATGGGCTAGCATCTCTGACAGTTGGCCTTCATGTGAGCACTTGCAGCGCAACTCCCTCCCTTGGTACTGCGACGAATATCGGGACAACAGTAGTGACGTCCGTGACCTCATCGCCCGTGTCTCCCGCCTCCACCTCTATGGGTAGCATTGCCAGCAAACCAACCTCGAGCTCATCTCCGACCGCAGTGACTTCCACTCCGATAGTGACCTCTATAAGCTCTATGACTACTGCTACGGGGACAGGCGGCTGCACGTCCACAATTACAGCGTCCAGCCAGATCTTTCCGATGAACTGCCTGCAGGGTGGTGAATTCTGGAGGGGACCTGCAGGACAAGCGAAACCCGATTGCTGCAATGGGGCAAAGCCTTGCTGCAGGTCATCTTGATTTCACTGTTGTTCTGTTTGGAGAGAAAATGCATATGGTTGATGAGCTGCGTAAACGATAATTGATGATGACTCAAGACGGCTTTGGTTGCAGAGCGGAGTTTTTCCATTGTACATATTGATCAAAGAAGTATATATCACACGTCATCTAAAGCCTGCGTTTCCTCCTCACTTCAGCGCATGTGCTTGAGGCAGCCACGTCGCTTCGTGCCTTCTCCTTCGTATTCATTTACAATTTCTCGCGCGGCTGATCACAAGAAAGCTTTCAGTCTAAGCGAGCTCAGACCCTCTTAGCTAACTGAGTTCGGCTAAAATTCTACTACGGAAGATAAACTCCGCCCGGATGCCAGGGGATGCCGTTTAACCTCTATATGCCTGACTGACCACTTGTCCTTGACTGATGGTCCATGTTGATTTGTTATGAAATAAGCAAGCACCCAAACTAGCCCTGTCCAGCTTCACAAAAAGCCTGTCTATTTTGAAGATATTTGGAACAACCAAAGAAATGCATGGACAAATACAAATATAAAAGAAACTCGATCATCCAGGCCTCTGGGGCTCTATGTCTAGTCACAATACCTGATCCAAGAAAAAAGTAAATATGCCTAAAGCTCCCACAAAACCCTATCTCTCTCAATACGTCAGACTGATCACCTTTCCTTCCCATTTCTCGCCATTTTTGACCAATTGTTCAAAAATCCAATTGCCGACATCCGTTCTCCCAACTGTATATCCTAATTGGGGACCAGCATCTTTCTCTCTTCCCTGTACCCCTTTAACACCCCATTCCCACCCGGCCCGCACCTTCTCCGTCCCCCGTGCGGCACCATCCGTAAGAAGCGTAGGTCGGACGATGAAAAAGTCACGGATGCTGGCGTCCGAAGCAGCTTTGAAGAGTAGTTGCTCCATCTTGCGCTTGTCCGCATGCGGCACCTGCAAAAACCAGTGGTACAGTGCATACAGCAGCAGTGGAACATCTCTCTCCCCACCGCCCGTTCCCGTCGTGCTAATCGCCACGATGGTAGGCTTAGTGCCCTCTGCAGTGCTCGTGATGTCTTCGGTAGCTAGTTCAGAGAGCGCGGCGAGCACAGTCGCTATGCCGGACTCGCTGATATGCGGATCATCGAGTGTGACAGGCTTGAGGAGCGATGCCTGCATTTTCGGGGTGCTACCGACGCCGAAGATGATTTTGGAGACAAGGGATGAAGGGGAGGTGGAAGAAATGAGCGCGCGTTTAACGTCAGCTGTGGTCTTGACATTGCCCGGGTGGATGGTGAGCTGAGCGGAGATAGTCGATAATGGAATCGAATGAGAGGCCGTGAGGAGTTTACCGAGCTTATCTGGGTTGCGGGCCACTGCATGGATATTAGTGGGACTGTGTTTCACAGCAGAAGAGATTAGAGCGCGTACAAGCTGTTGCCGTATAGCCATCTCTTAAAGCTGCTGCGAGTGCTGCGCCTGCACAACCGCCTGTCGCGCCGAAGAAGGCTAGGGTGGGTTTGTTGGTTGTCATTGTGCTTTTGATGTTGGACTCGGAATGGAGATTTAGAATCTAGGGAGGCTCGGAGTTGACGGCCTAGAAACTTGGATTATAGCAAGACTTTATCTAGTCGAATATTTTTCCGAGGGTAGTATGTTGAAATCGAGAGATGGTCAGTTCCAGTGGGTCTTGAATCGTCGACTATATGAATTGTTGTTGTATACATCCTGCACAGCGACTCAAACACCCTCTTTATATGTCTTTCCCTCCCTCAGCCCCCTCCACCGATCTGCGCCGGCCCTATGCAACCTGATACGGCCGGATGCTTTCGTTGTGGAATTGAGAAGGATTTGGTTACAGATGGAGTAACTTTCATGGGATACGGTGGAATATGAAGGCAGAGTCGGGGGGTCTGGTGTCCGACCGGCATCTACTAAGCTATATTAGGAATAGCGTAAAGGGAAATCGGGCACGCCAGCTCAGGCTAAACATGCAAATCCGGTGGTTAGCGCAGCCACGTCTGCACGACCGTTTTGTAGGGGGTTTTGGTATTTTGGTACATTGTCGGTGCGTTGCAGGGGGGTGGGTGGCTTGCGGCCTATTTTTAATTCACTTTTGCGGCAAATGAAAAAGGAGGGCAATTAAGAAGGTTCATGTTTTCTATACAAACCGGCTTTCTTATTGGTGTAAAGTGCTCTGCAAGGAACCCCTGCAACGCACCGACAATGTACAATACTTTCGCCGGATACCATAGTACAGTTTGATTTCACACCATTTCCACACACAACATCTTAAATATGAAAATGCGACGGTATGTTAGGAGTGACGAAGAGAAAGATATGAATGGCTTTTTAATACGAAGAGCTTGGTTGGAAGGGCTTAGTTCTATTCTTTCAACACGAATGTATTCGTATTCGCACGATCAAAAACGTCACTTCTTAAGACTTGACTTAAGGTTGGGCTAAGGACAGCTTTCATAGTATGCCGAAGTAATTCTTTGATGTCCGTAAAGACCGAATCTTATCATCTTCCAGATTTACCGGCACTCTGACAGATTTATGGAAACTTTCACGCATGAACGACATCCTCATTCCTCTGTTGCCCCTTCTCCGGGTCTGAATCAGTCCTTGTAATATCTTCTTGCACAGTGTGCTCAATTGCACCGTGATCCTTATGAGTCGCGTCCTCCATATCGTGATCGTGCGCAACGTCAAACAAGCGGTTGCGGTACTCAGGACCCACAAATGCCATAACAATAACATACAAATACACACAGCCCATGAAAATGCAGATGACCTTGCCGTATTCATACCGCGCCGTCGTTCCCTTGGGTGGTAACGGGAAACGCTCACCGATTGTGGCCTCGATAGTACTGGAGGCCGAGGAGACCAGGTTGCCGAGCTGGTAGGAGGTTCCGACAACGAAGGTGCGGAAGCTACCTGGGGAGAGCTCCATGAGATGGATTGGGATGGCGCCCCAAGCGCCCTCGATGCAAAACTGTTCAAAGAATGCGGGGACGATGATCTTGGTGTCAGTAACGAAACAGTAAGGATAGAGGAGCAGACCACCTAAGATAGACATGAATATGATAGTGAAGCGACGACCAAATATTTGAGAGCAGTAGCCGATTGTGATGCCGCCAGCCATGGCTCCTAGGTTTGCAACGACCTGGCAAACAAAATCAGCCACCGCCTCCTAGCATACCAGTATTGAAGTGCTTACTTGAGTAACGGTAACAGCGTCGAGCCCGTGGGCGGAGGGTCTGAGCTCGCTTAACTAAAGCTGTCTCAAGAACACCTTCACTCAAGTGACACAGAACAGTCAAGAAACCCCACCGAAGAATCCTCAAATAATCATCCTTCAATAACGTTTCATCAAATTTCTTAAGGTGAGTCTAACAATCAAAACGGCTACTTATTTCCCAGCGTTAAGTGGTGAGATTCAGCAATTTTGGCAGTCCTTCAACCACCATGTCTACCTCAGTCCCAGCCGCAGCCAGCACGGCTAGTGAGGATATGCCCATTCCTATATCATCTTCTAAGCTTTTGGAAGGATTAGAAGATAAAGTTCAGTTGTTTTTGGGAATTACTGATATGCGAAAAGTTGTCGATTCGCGTACTAAAGATTTGCAAGCCGGTAGAACAACAGATCAATATCTTGTTTTCAAGCCCGTTACGACAGATAACCGCGACGAAATCGACAATAAGATAGGGCAGCACTGGCGGAAGACTCATTGCATCGATTCAGACACGTTAATAGTTAAACTCATGCCCCTATTGAGGCATGAGTTCGCCCACCGTAGTTTTGGCGACCTATTGAAGGAGCAGAGACTTTTAATGGGAATTTCAAGATCTCAACTTGCCGATGTTGGTGGAACAACGTATCATGGACATTTCGTATCCAAAGAAGCCGACACAGCTTTTAAGCCTCTTACTCACCGACCAAATCCGGCAGATTGGCCAACAATCGTTTTCGAGGCCGGAGTCTCTGAATCACTACGCCAGCTTAAGAATGATGCAAGATGGTGGCTGAGCAATTCTGGAGGTCAGGTAAAGATTGTTCTGATTTTCTCAATACAAGCAGGATCAAGAACAATACAGATTGAAAAGTGGGAGACTAGACCTGCAACTGGACGCACAACTCGATCAAACCAGCCACCGGCACAAGTTCCGAGACAAATACAACAAATTGTTATTGATCCGAATAATGTTGCCGGAGCGCCCCTAATTCTGCACTTTCACTTGATCTTTCTCCGCGCGATTAATCAAAACGCTGTACCGCCGGAACATGACTTCACATTTAGTGCGCAAGACCTTCGAGATTGGGCAAATGACTTCTGGAACGTCGCAGTGTAGGGAGTTGAGGGAGCTAGAGATTATTGCCGAGACTGGAGAGGTGGTTGATGCGATCAAAAAGGACATCTGCGTTGGGAGTGAGGCTTGGGGCTTGAGCAAAATTCAGAGCTGGCTGTTTAGGGCCAGCTGTCTTGAGCTCCTTAGCTAAAATATGGCGGCCTAAGGAAAATGTTAGATCCAAAGGAAAGAACTAGGGCGTAGGACACAAAAATTTATTCGTGTGAACTCAGGCTCAACTCAGGCTGGTTTTTGATGCTATCGATAATTATCAATAATTACTTGGCATTATAGTACGTGCTTGAGGACAAAGGGAACTTAGAGGAAGGCTTCCAGAAAAGGCCCTATTAGCTACCTAATATTAATCTACTACCTTAAGTATTTCGTCTGAAATACCACTTTATTTCCAATGTTTTAAACACTCTACTCTCTTAAGATTTTCTACTCCCATCTGCGCCCTTTCCTATAATACCATACGACGTCCCCCTAAAAAGACTCGCTCTGGTTTATCGCTTATAGCTAGAATTAAGAGAATATTAATTGCTATATATAATAACCTTAGCCAACGTTTTCTTTATTAATCTTAATACTACCATTTAAGCGCTAGCATCTTACCAATATCGTACGGTTCCCCATTACAATAATCTTGATACTTATCCTAACTTACTAGTTAAGTATACTTCCCTGGCTTTTAAGCAATTTAATTAAATACGTTAAGTTCCTACTCCTAAGGTTTCCTTTTATACGATAAAGGACTTAGAGGAGTAGGAGCTTTTTCTCGGTAGGACTCCTAAAGCTCTTTAACCTTTTTTAATATAGGCTTAACCTACTTTACTTTCTAGTTTGCCTTAATATACTTTATATAACGGTTTAGATAAAGAATAAGGGCGGTAGCGTAAAGGGGTAAGTCGTCCGTTTTGCTATAATACTTATTAAAGGTCTCTTACCCCTTTCTAATTTAAGAGCTAAGCTCCTTATTAAAAGCATGTTTAGACTATTATATAGTATTAATATTATCTAATTTAGGAGGAAGTCTACTTATAAGCGCGGCTTTAAAATACTAAACAATAATATTTATAGTAAAGAGTATACTATTAATTGTTGTATAATTACCCTAAGTCTCTAAAGTTGCTTAGTAGAATAGTTAAAGAAATTCCTTAATCGTATAAAGCCGTTTCTAGTCCTTTAGAGAGAGATAGTCTACCTAAAGCGTGGCAAAGTGGTTCTTAGTATAGGTATTAATAGCTGCTGCCTTTTAATCGGCCACAGTTAGTATTTAAAACTAACTATTCCATCTTATACAGTTATTAAGTAGAATTATCCTCCCTACTAGATTTTTAAACTCCTTTATATAACTAACGGAACTACGGATATATATAATATTATTATAAAGCTTGCCAAGTGGTCCTATAACCTAAAAGGTTGCCCACTAATCCTCCTTATTTCCTATCTCCCCTTTTCCTTCCTATTTATTATATAACTTAAGTTACTCCTTTTTAATTAAGCTATAAAATAGAAAGGCTTATACGGCTAAATTAATAATATAGCTAGTATAACGGATCCGCCGGTATATAGAGTCCTATTTAATATCCTCCTCTTCCCTAAAATAGGCTTCTACCGTATAACAAAGTATATTATTTAAAGTGGCGTTATTATAAACGATAGACCTAAGCTTTTATATAATACCGTAGTCCTTAAGGACTGGGAGAAGAGTAGCAAATTACTTATCTTTACTATAGTTTACTACCGTATAAAGCGCAAAAAGGGCCTTTAAGCGCTTCTCTTAACTATAGTTAATAAAGTAGGCGCAGATCCCTAGAAGAAGGAGCCTATTTAGGGAGATCCAGATATTAAGTAAAAGATAAATACTTAATACTACTAACTGAAGTTTTTTTTATATAATATCTTTATAAGTCTGCCAGGACTACTTAATCTTCTTTATAACTTAAGAGTGTGCTATAGTTATAAAGTCGGACGATTCTGGATTAAGCACTTAGCAAAAAGTATAAAATTGTTACGGCACTGACCTAACGCATACTGTTTCATACTATCTCGTACTATTTCCTACTGTTAGCTGGCCCACCACTAGCACCTTAGCGGCCGGCCCTACTATTTATATATAATACCCCCTTTCTACCTTCTTCTCCTCTTTATACCATAACGTAGTTATTTAGTCTACTTTATTGCAGCACTATAACAGTTTATAGTATCTCTAATTGCACCCTATTACGATCTTTATTTTTCTAGTCCACTATCTTTATTTTCCTAGTATAATCGCGACCCGGCGCGACCGACAATACCATACTATAGTCCTAGATAATCTCAGTATAGTCTTAGCATAGCCTTAGTACAGTCTTAGTAATCTTAGCATTATAGTTAGCCTTATAGATTCCGATTGCCTTACCCAGATCTCCTAGAATGGGCGACCATAATATAGACGACGTCCCTCTAACAAACCCTCGCAAAGCACTTACCCGCCTTCTTAATATCTTCTATACTAATATTACCTAGGCGATTAGGAACGGTCCTAAATACCTAAAGGACCTTAATGTAGTAGGAACCTTTTAGTAACTCTCTATATATGCAGCCTTCTTAACTAGTATTAAGAATGGCCTTTAAGCTGTCTATAGCGAAGGCCAAGCTATAAAGTCCTTATTACAGCACTAGTAGAACTTGGCAGAACCTCGCACCGGCAAGTTGCCACAGATTGCCGCATATTGCGGTCACGTGACGCGAAGATTTTATAAAACATTAAACGGCGCTGCTCTTCTTCTCCTTTCCTTTCCCTAGCTTTAGATTCTCGTTTATAGACAATCCAATTATATAGGCTTGCGCGACCCTTTTGCTGTACTTATGTCTTGATTAACTAAGTCGCTAATATTATCTAAAGCTCACTCTACTCTTTCTTCCTAAGAAGGAACTTAAATATATTTATAAGACTACGAATAGGATAAGAACATAGAATAGGACTCTAAGGACATTACTAGGACCATAAGGACAGGACCTTAAAAAATAAAAATAAAGAATAGAACCCTAAGGAAAGGATATACAAGACACGCATAGACTAAAACCCCTAAAGAACTTACCCGGAATTACCTAACACCCCTACCACTATGCTATAAACTATAGTAGTAGGTAAAGCAGCTATAGGACCCTTAAATACTTTAGACGAAGAAATAATTAACGTTTTAACCCCCTAGGCGGAGCTTGCGGCTGCTAATACCGAAATTAAATAATTGCGAGAGCTGCTCAAAGCCAGAGATACCCCTATATCTAATAATGAGTTATTATTAGACAACTAAAGACTTACTACAGTCCTTTAGGCCCTATCTTAGCGCCTTAGTAAATCCACTAAGACCTATATAGCACTAAAGTGGTTAGTAAAGGTCGTGGACCCCCTACTACTTACAGACGGAACTAACCCTATATTTAATAATTGGAAGCTTTAATTATAGGATAAGCTTAAAGTTAATATAGACTACTTCCCTAACGC
>Ga0307515_10008428_pt1 | contig 20096 bp, 17 predicted proteins | sample 17_EM_MG_FD_194513 | JGI IMG/M metagenome (GOLD analysis project Ga0307515, IMG submission 194513) | Populus trichocarpa ectomycorrhiza microbial communities from riparian zone in the Pacific Northwest, United States - 17_EM | ecosystem: Host-associated > Plants > Roots > Unclassified | place... | reverse complement strand
GGAGAATGATGGATATGGGTCTGGGTAGGTTTCCGTGATTTAATGAGTATCGATTCAAGCGCACTGGGAGATGGCAGGGGTCAGAGAATGCTAATCCGCTCGCCGCACGGAAAGCGCGTGGGTGGCCCGGAAGACAGGACAGCCTTTTCAGGCCGCCCTTCCCGTAAACGCAGACTGGACGGGACAATTGATGTGCCCACTCGAGAAGCTTTCGTGGAGCGATTCAGATCTCCATTCTCTTTTGGCCCGACTCCCGTGCCCTTGTTCGCGAAGCGGGCACGCGGCTGGTCTGGAACCGTGGGGCTCCACCAGTCGAGATGGATTCACGATCGATAGGATTAGGTAGGGACGAATCAGTGGCTCACGCATCCTCTGTACGTTCGAATTAACGACTTCGTCCCACGTAATATGGCCCAAACGCCGGGAGGGGTAGTAGTCGAACTAGGTACAATCCATACTCAAGATTTAGCTGTCCAGTCCAAAGGAGCCCCTTTGCGTCTGGTCGTTTCAGAGATTTTACACTATAGAAACCATTGGACAACAGTAAGGTCACTCGTCCTCTTTTCTGAATACTCCCTAACGGGGCTGATGTTAATAGAAGAGGTTCCAATTGACCCAGAAGTCATGACTGCCATTGAGGGGCTGGTCTATTCCGTACGTGAGTGGAGTACCGCGCGGGTATGCAGGTGCAGTAAGCGGGGGATTCTAGGTAATGTAAAATAGAGACGTACGAAGGTAAGCGTGCGAGCGCCTAGAGGATTTCGAGGATGCGGAGTTTGAGGTATTTGTCGATTGCTCGAGGTCCAGGTACTGTACTCTACACTGAAAGATAGTACTCGTATGATCCATAAGAAAGCGTATTGAGTACGTGATGAGACGACACATCGCCCCTTGCCCATCTCTTTTATGTCCAGTGGTATCACTCTGGTGGGACACGGACGTCAGCGGCGACCACGATATCTTGACGTTCGCCACGGCTGAGGGCGAATGGGGTGTATCACAATCTCTCTCACGGAACGACGGCCGGTTGCAGTCCAGGGTGCTGTCTACCGCGAACGACACTGACGACTTCTTTATGCACCAGGCGGCAAAGGAGTATATACGCGGAGCCTGTGCTGAGAGTGGAGAGGACGGTGAGACGAGTCCGAGAGCAGGTGCTTTTCGACGCTCAAGGGACGAAGATGGAGTTGTGGGTGAGAGGAATGACAACCGCGGGGGTGGTGAACAGGGTATTGCAGTGGGTGCAAGACACAGAGTGCTGACAGCGCGGTACGAAAGACAGAGGACACTACGTTGCGAATATTCGTCGAAGTGGTCGTGCGATCTTGCCGTGTGGTAGCGGACGCAAAGCAGATGATGGCCGCCGCCCTCGAGTTATGAGCAAAACTATCAATAATCAGCACGCCACCCGTCGGATAGTAAGCCTGGCGTTGCTGCTCACCATGCTCACCAGTTCAGAGGCCCAGTTCACGGTGTCCGATATCACTGCCCTTTGAGAAGGACCGTGACGAGATGAATACCATCATGCGGTGGATTTGGTCTTTTTTTTCGCCTAAATCCGCACCTGTGGATATACTGGCGCAAACGTAACTGCAATAGGGCGAACAACCAGTTGTCGTACTTGTACGCGAATTCATCTTGCAAAGGCGTTCTACGCGTGTTTACTGCAGAATATAGGAGCGAGTTAACAACCAAGTCGCATTCTTCGGGCGAGATGGAGGTCAAGAGTGATTTCAAGCAGGTGAGCCTGGGCCTCAGGAAGGATGCCACCCGAGCGCTTGAGAATATTAATATTGCGCAGCACTCCTAGTATTATTTGGAGTGGATTCATGCGCGAGAACAGCGGATGAGCTATCTACAGCTCTCGAAAGATTGGCCAGCAGCATATCTCAACTCTCCAATTGGCCGATCTCATCACTCGATCGCAATTGGTGGTCAAACGAACTTCAATTCATACACTGAGGGAACTAAGAAATATTTGCCTCTAACTCTCCTCGATCTAGCGAGGAAAGAGAAAGTCAAGGGAGGTGGTGTGAATCATCGGGCCCTGACAAACGACCGATTTCAACAGGTACAGGAACAAATTTTATGATGACGCGCCCAGGAACGGCGCACCTGTATTCTTCATGCATCCGACGCATTTTTTAGTGGGTGGTTGTCATGAGCCTCCTTTGCGCCCCGCAGTGGGATATTCGAGCCGTAATAGGGCGACGACCCTCTTCTACGCAAACTCGCCATAGGCTATAGACTGACGCGATGGTGGGTGAATAGCAATGGTGATGCAGATGAGAAGTGAGATTATATTACAGAACTGCGTTCAGGAGAGCAGGAACAGCGCGCACAGTATTCTTCATGAATCACGCCGCGTTTCGCAAGTTGTTCAGCGGGAGGTTGTCACAAGCCAGAGAACAAGTTCAACACGTTGAACGTGAACATTGGTTGAAAGATTCCCTTGACGACGCGATTTCAAACTCTGCAGGCCAAACAAAGCTTCTTCATGCGAGTTCGCGTTCACCCTTGAGAACGATGTCTACCTTCGTTACAATTCTTTCAAGGACTCGGACGACCTGAGGAAGCAGATTGAAAAATTGAATCCCGGTCGTTTCGAAATCGGAGCAGTGTACAATGCAAGGGTTAGTGCTCATTAGCGAAACCAACCGTCCTTCCTGACGACCTCGCCACAGCCAAAAGATAAGAAGAGCCTTCGGCCTGGTCACCTACAACCCCTCAAACGTGAACTCGTCTTTGATATTGACATGACGGACGTACGAAATAACGACTTCGTCTCACGAATGGTTCAAACGCCGAGAGGCGTAGTAGTCAAAGTAGCTACAATCCATACATTGACTATTCAAGATCTATTTCTGGCTGTCCAGTCCAAAGGAGCCTCTTTGCGTCTGGTCGTTTCAGAGGTATTACACCATAGAAAATCGTGGACAGCAGTAAGGTCACTCGTCCTCTTTCCTGAATGCTCCCCAATAGGGCCTGTATTAAGAGAAGAGGTTCTAATCGACCCAGAGGTAATGGCTGTCATTGGGGGGCTGGCCTATCCCGTACGTGAGTGGAGTACCGCGCGGGTGTGCAGGTGAAGTAAGCGGGAGATTCTAGGTAATGTAAAGAGAGACGTACGAGGGTGAGCGTGTGAGCACCCAGAGGTTTCAAGGATGCATGGCTTCGGCTATTTGTCGATTGTTCGAAGTCCAGGTACTATACACTACAAAATAGTACTCGTATGACCCATTAGCAAGCGTGCTGAGTGCGTGATGAGACATGCATCGCTCCCTCGCCGTCTCCTCCGTTCCAGTGGTATTACCCCAGAGGGACTCCACGGAGGTCGGCGGTGACTACGATGATATCCTGACGTCCGCCACAGCTGAGGACGAACGGGGCCATATCACGATCTCTCTCGCGGAACGACAACCGGTTGCAGCGTAAGGTGCTGTCTATAGCGAACGACACTGACGACTTCTTTTATGCACCAGGTGGCAAAGGAGTATACACGCGGAGCCTGTGCTGAGATTCGAGAGGACAGTGAGACGACTCCGAGAGCAGGTGCTTTTCGACGTTGGAGGGACGAAGATGGAGTTGTGGGTGAGAGGAATGACAACCGCGGGGGTTGTGAACAGGGTATTGCAGTGGGTGCAAGAGACAGAGTGCTGATAGCGCGGTACGAAAGACAGAGGACATGACGTTGCGAATCCTCGTCGAAGCGGGCGGTCGATCTTGCAGAGTGGTAACGAACGCGGAGCAGATGATAGCTGCCGCCCTCGAGCTATGAGCAAAATTATCAATGATCAGCACGCCGCCCCTCAGATAGTAAGCCTGGCGTTGTTGCTCACCAGTTCGGAGGCACAGTTCACGGCGCCCGACCCCACCGCCCTTTGAAAGGTCCGTGACGAGATGGATACCATCGTGCGGTGGATTTGGTTTTTTTCGTCTTATCCGCACTTGTGGATGTACTGGCGCGAGCTGCAGCAAGGCGAACAGCCAATTGTCGCACTCGTACGCGCATTCATCTTGCAAAGGCGTTCTACGCGTGTTTACTGCAGAATATAGGAGCGAGTCAACAAGTAAGTCGCGTTCGTCGGGCGAGATGGAGGTCAAGAGCAGTTGAGCCTGGACCTTGCCACCCGAGCCCTTGAGAAACTTAATAGCCGTGACTGTACCAACAAGCCACATTATTGGACAGCCCTGTCGAAGGTAAGGGTTGGCCGGGACTCACGCGCGAAAACAACGGATGAACCTTCGAACAGTGATATCTCAACTCTCATCACCTCATCGTACATTGGTCTAAGCGACTTCAATTCACATATCGAGGTAACTAAGATATCTCTTTCACTTGTCCTTCGAGCACTTTGCCCCTCATCCTCGTTTAGAGAAGATAATCCAGGTTCAAATACAGAAGGCCAAGGGGCTCTCTAGTCTTGCTCTGTAGACCCCTTCAAGCTCAACAAGGGATGTTCCGGTCGAATCGGGCGCTCTAAACTCCGTCGAGCGGTGGTTCTTTTAGGAGATGGCGGAGGTGAAGTGAACCAGCGTTAGCTGAGTGTTTAGGATATGTAGATAAAGATGTACAAGGACAAGAATACAAATGCTGAGAGGGCCCGGGGGATCTTAGTGCTTGGGTACATTGCCGACCACTCTAGATGGTGTGAGCGTCCAGATACTTCTTAGCGAGAACAATGACTGTGTTGATTAATTGGCTCTGTATTGATCTCGTGATGAAACGATCTATCGCCCACTCACTCGCCGCCCTACATCACTGGTGGAGGGACACTCAATCGAGGAAGCTTGACGGACGGCTTGTGTTCACCAGAAGCGGGAACGAATGGTTGTACCACCACCTCGGGCGGTGCACACAAATGTGCCGTACGACGCACCCGCGCACCCAACTGCAGAGCAGCGGTTCGTCCCACGGGGAGAGGTCCTTGAGAGACTCCTTCACGCGCTGTGTAGCGAAGGTGAGGATATGCGGGCCTCGTGCAGTGTTTAGAGGACGCTGGAGTGAGTTCGAGGGCAGGTACATCCCAATGCGACATGCCATGAGGGCGTAATGGGCGAGCGACGAACGAAATGGAATGAAATGGGGCGCGACGAACGACGGCAGTGACCATGAGGGCCCTGTACTGGGGAGTGGCGCGGGACTAACGACGGGGTGCTCTTCTCAGTTGGAGTAGCGTGTGCGGCCTTGATAGACGATGGATCGAAGGTGATCTGTGAGCAAAGTAGCAAGACGAGACCGACTAAAACTGATCCAGCGATGAGAATTACGGTCAGGAGAGTCAAGCGATGTGATGTGGGCCATCGAGCGGATTCTACAGAATGAGTGGATGAGCTTGGTATCTTGATAGGTGACTCCTCCGACAGGAACAACATACCAGATACGAGACGCGCAGCATTCTTCATGCACCCGCCGCGTCTTCGTCGCGGGACTTCTTTGCGCACCACAGAGGGATATTCGCGGCGTAAGGTGAGGTGCCGCTCGACGCAAAATCACTACGGGCTACAAACCGACGCAAGGGTCGACGGGTGAGCGACAATGGGTCGGGCGAGGGGAGGGCCGTTGGCGATATTCATTGAAGAGGAATGTGCGACTTCGCGCAATCGTCGTGAACGTAGTCGGCAATGCACGTCTAAAACAGGCTGAACTATGAGCCAAGAAACAAATGGTCAGCAGATCATTCGACTCGGAAAGTAAGGGAAGTGGAGTTGAAATAAGAAAGAGCGACGTAAACGAGAATCGATCAATGAACGAAGGAGGAAACCCTGTCCTAGACGAAAGATATGAGCCTACGCTGAGCAGATGCTGCTCATGACCTTTCGGGCGAGAATGAACAACCCGTCCTTCGGAGACGGAAATGGACTGCGCCTCTATCGTGTGAGGTTCCAATCGATCTCATTGCTGACAGCCTTTCCTCGTAATGAACGCACTCACGATTTCGACCCATGTACCGGTTCACATGCTTGCCGTTCGTATCGTCCCGCTGTTCGTTGTTTGCACCTCGAGGGCGCACATGAACCAATGACTATCACTCAGCATCCGCTCTCTCATCCTCTGGTTGGACCTTCGACTGTCATCATCGAGGTGACTAGACGAGCCTGTACCGTTTCGTCTGTTTCGGCGCACGAGAGACGGCGTTGGAAGACTCGAAGATACAGCCATCAATTGGCCGCTGACTAATGAACTTATTCGGGATGTCTGGCTCAAGCCGAGTGGGAAGTGGGTCTGAGAATGATGTCCTTTTGTTACCATCGGATCCGAGAATGGCATTGCAGGGTTCCTCCACTATTACTACCAGAGTAAAGAGGCCGCTAGGAACACTAGAAATATATGGTTCAATTGCGAAAATCTTCTCACACGTCAACACACCGTCGGTTATTTTTCGGCCATATCGCGAGGACATACCCGCATTGTCCACAATCGGCAAATGCCTTGGCTTGTTCCACCCTCACTCCACCACGGTGTGGATATATTGTGATACTCCGCCCGCTCTGGTGGTATCGCATCCATTTCGTCCTTTGAAGGCGCAACATATCTCATAAAGTGTCCTTGCCAACGAGCCGAACTTGACACCAAGCACAAAAGTCAACGCTATGACGAAATCGGGCAATGGCCTTCGTGGGAGCTGACAAGATCGATCTCCCGTGATCCCACCTCACCTCCACAGAATTCGTCGAAACCGCGTCGCATATTGCAGACTGACCAGCGGACACGGGGTGAGCTCAGGAGTGGAGCATGAGCATCATTGCCTTCCAAATATATGTATCACCCATTTCTCCCTCTTGCAGACCGGTATCCAAAGGATGGGTGCCGCAGGAGTGATGCTGCACACGCATGAGCCAGGCGCAGAGACATTAGAATGAAAACATGTGGGTGAATTATTCATATTAATTACTTAAATCAGTTTCGTTCTTAGGAATAGAGACTTGCATAAGCATGTAAACACATTCCAATATAGATACTTCTGACATTGTTCTAAGCATGATCATTGCAGTGATGAGGCCAAAATTACTCAGGTCAAATGTCAAGTTTAAACCTCTGAGCTGGAACAACCTCTTCCATCATAAAACTCCCATCTCTCCCAACCAGCTCCCACTTTTGGAAGGAACAGGGATACTGATTCCAATGACCATAGGTGAAACTCTTCAAAGGGGACCCAATAATAGCACGCAGAGTGACGATGCTTTTGAGAATGGGCATCATCCCTGGTTGGTCTGTGGGCCTAATACCTTCGATCTGCAGACTCTCCAACCTGGGGCAAAGGACTTCGGGTATTCGGATAAAGGCCTCAAGGTGGATGCCGTAAGGCTTCCTGTTATGGAGAACCAGGGTTTCCAGAGCTAGCAATGGTTCGAGGATCTTTGTAATATCAATAAAAGGCAAGGCTCTATTGTCGACAATGGATAAATTCAGGAGCTTCAATCCTGACAGCCTTGCATTGACTGCAACGTGCTTTTCCCAGAGATCGTGTTTCTCCATATAACCAAAACGTACTTCCAATTCACAGACCTGTGGAAGTTTCAAAGTCGCAAGTTTGGAGAGCGACGTGACCAATCTAGTGCATACAGGTATTTCTGTCAACCGGTCCTGTCTTGGTTCGCCCGTACCAAGACCATGGTCTTCCTGGTATCTCTCAAGCTTGTGGAAGGTTTGACTAGCCAAGGGTGATAGGCGAGAGGTGCGAACAACAAGCACCTTCAGCGTATGGAATAGGGGTGCTTCTGGTGAAGATTGTGTGCTTGACCGCATGCCCAGCCACGATGAACTCATCCTCACTGCTTTGAGGTTATGGAAAGAAAAGAAATAACCAATGGGAAGATCCAGATTATCATCAGTTGTAATGTATTCCGACTCCCTAGGAAGTGGGGGGTATTCTAACCCTGTAAGGGAGCGATAACCAGTATTCACTGAAGCCCTGAATAAAGGAACTATGCCATGTGGGCTTGAAACCCCAATGAAGGTTCTGTCTCCTCCCCATTTACGATCAAATCTCTCCACTGGTTCATGGACAATCCATTCCTGCAATTCTGACCCTTCACCAAAGCTCAACTGAAATGAGAAAATCTGTTCCTCCAGGGCATATGATGCCACAATAGCACCAAAGGCTGGGATGAGTCCATTTCTTTCTGTGCCCCTCGACCATCTTTTGTAGTTGCCAGGCCAAACCAGGGTCAATATTCCAACACAGTCCCGAGTGCAAGAACTGGGTGCCGCAGGAGTGATGCTGTGCACACACAAGCAACAAGCGCAGAGAACTTAGAATGGAAAGAATGGGTGAGTCATTAGTATAATTATCTACGCCAGGTTTGAATAGAGATTTGCAATGGGCAAGGAAAAATATACATATGTACACACATTTGACACCATCTAAGCATGATTATTGCAGTAAACTGGCTAGAGTCACTCAGGTCAAATGACAAGTTGAAACTCCAGAGCTGGGACAACCTCTTCCATAATAAAACTCCCATCCGTCCCAATCAGCTCCCATTTCTTTGTTTCGGGCCAGCCAAAACAAAGGGTGAAACTCTTCAAAGGCGACCCAATACTAGCACGCAGAGTGACAATGTCGTTGAGAACAGGCATCGGCTTTCCTTGCTCAACGAGCCGTAAACGTGTAAGCTGCAGACTCTCCAATCTGGGGCAAAGTACCCCGGATATCCAACTCCCCCGACTTGACTGATTCAATCCAGGTGTCCTTTGTACGTCACGTGGAACAAATACCTCAAAGAAGATGACATACGGGTCAACTAGATACCGGCTATCAAGGACCAGAGTTTCCAGCATAGGTAACAATCCAAGGATCTTGATTATTTCAATGGTAGGCAACGGTACATGATAAAAATGAACGCATAAATGCAGGAGCCTCAATCCTGACAGATTTGCATTGACTGCAAGGTGATTTTCCCATATTCGATTGAAGTTTTTGTGATCGATGAATACACCCAATTCACAGACCTGTGGAAGCTTCAAAGTAGCAAGTCTGGAGAGTGGCGCAACTAATCTGGTGCAAACCGGCATTTCTGTCAACGGGTTCTGTCCTGGATTGTCACTACAACGAATATATTGTTCCTTGTATCTCTCGAGTTTGTGGAAAGTTTTACCAGCCAAGAATGATGATGGAGCGGCGTCTACAGCAAGGGCCATGAGCGTGTGGAAAAGGGGCGCATCTGGTGAAGGTTGTGTGTTTGTTCGCATGTACAGATATAATGAGCTCACTCTCACTTCCTTGAGGTTATGGAAAGAAAAGAAATAATCAATGGGAAGCACCGAAAAATTAACAGTTGCAATATATTCCGCCTCCCTCGGAAGTGGAGAGTATTCTGAGCTTATAAAGGGGTTATGACCGCCACCCACTGAATCCCATGTTAACGGCACTATACCATGTGAGCTTGAAACCCCAATGAAGGCTGTGTATCCTTTCCAATTAAGATCAAGTCTCTCCACTGGTTCATGGACGATCCATTCCGCCAGTTCTGACCCTTCAACAAAGTTCAATCGAAATGAGAAAGCTTGTTCCTTGGCCGGGTGTGATGCCACAATAGCACCAAAGTGTTACGACCACGATTACAGCATCGGATAAATCGCAAACGACAGGCGATCGAGTATCCACTGCCGCCTCCCACGTCCAGTACTTTCCCGACGCGTATACGAACCGACCGACAACGCATCACCTCTCAACTCGCACTCCACCATCCCATCAAGCAACCTTGACACGAAGATCTAGACCTCGAGCCCCGACCCCCATTCCCATCAGCGACGATCCCCATTTTCCTTACTTAGGCGAAATCACGTTCCCCCGATTTCACCGACGGTTAGCGTTTCGACTGTCTCGGTTCCCATCGTAGTTAGTTTCAGGACTTTGATAGTTTTCCCCTTCGTTATTCTTTCAGGCTCATTCGATCTCCGACTCATTATTGTGTACGGACTGTTCATCCGCTCGCAGTGCTCTCCTAGTATATAAGACCTATGTACATGTTGCTAGAGAGTCCAGTCGGATTATCGACAGAGTATATCACGTTCCTTTTCGCCTTTCCCTCTCCCGTCTTGCTCCTATTTCTTCAAGGTGGTTTCTGCAGCTCGCCAGCGAAACTGTCGAGAATACCTGCCCGATAAGTCATAACTTAACACAAAGGCCGGGATGAGTCCATTTCTTTCTGTGCCTCTCGACCATCTTTTGTAGTGCAGATGAAGCTTCCTCAGTTGCCTACAAAGTGGTACAATGGTCCGGCTTGATGGTTCTACAGTTGTACTGCGCCCCCCGGCAGCAAATGCCAGGAAGAAAGCGGCGCTCAGTGCATGGGGGTCCGATAATCCCATCCATAGCTCTTCCAATGATGGGGTAAGTCTCAGCACACAGGCCAAAAGCCGCTCACTGCATTTGATTTCCAGATGCAGGCAGGTCAGACTCTGAGCAGCAAAAATGCGATGTAATGCGGTGAGCTGCAGATTTCCTCTCCAGGTCCTCCATTGTCCACATTTTACCTCCAATCTAGCTAGTGGGGGAAGATGAAAATGTCCAAGGGGGCGAAGGTTATTGGAGTGATATTTCAGAATGGAACAGGATGGCATATACACGGACTGTAGAGCATCAGGGTGGTGTGGGAATATGATCGAGCATTCCTCGAGGGCAGGAAAGATCCGACCTGCTATCCATTGAACAGAAACAGACTTGAGACACAAGACACGGAGACTCTGGGTTAGGGGAAGATCACTTCCAGGTGAATAGATTGGGAGAAAAAGATGATGGGCCTCAAAGACCTCCAGCTTGTTCAGGGATGGGAGGATATCGACAGGATTCTGCATCCTGCCACAATTAAGTCTGAGGGTCGTGAGGGATGAGCAAAATCGGAAGTGAGCAGGTTGCGCAAGGTAGAGTGCAGCACCAGGGTGAAAGACCTCCATTACAGTAAAGCGTGGAGTGACAGTTGTGGTGATTGCGGTGAGAAGTGGCTCGAGGAAGTTGCCAAGTTCGCAACTTGCGTGGAGTTTGAAGGACTCAAGATGCTGCAAAGGATGCATAATTTGCAAATCCTTGTATTCTCCAGGAGGTGGAAATGAGACGAGGACAAACGAGCGCCATCTGGATGCTGCCTCGGCTGCAGCCATAAAGCACGCATGAAATTCGAAAGGATCGAGATTTTGGGCACGCGTCCATTCATCTGTCTCGAAATCATCAAGTGGTGGACCCACAATCACATCAAGGAGCCATCTCCTCCCAAACCTCTCGACGTCTTTCTTCCTTGTCCAGCTGTTGATTCTCAATTGAGAGTGGATACCCGGAGTGGAAAGCATAATATTGCGCCAGTGTCGGCATACAAGCATCAAATTCGTTTGAGAGCGCGGATCGTCTTGGACAGTGTACAGAAAGATCTCGGAGAATATTTCTACAGGGATAAGGTGGGCTTTGTGACGAGGCGGCGACTGATAGATTTTGTCACAAGGTAGCAAAGGATCGCTTTTGCCATGAGGCACATGGGGCACCAACTGATGGCGTTTGAAGAAAGTGGACAAGACGAAGGCGGATATGCTATTGCTTGGGTCAGGGTAGTATGAGTTGAAGTCAAGCGAATTGAAGTTAGAATTCATGGAGAATGGTTGATATGAGTCTTGGTGAGTTTCCACGATTCAACGGGGGTTGACTCGAGCGCACTGGGGATGGTAGGAGTCAGAGAATGCTGGAAGTCGACAGCTAGCCCGCTCGCCGCACGGAAAGCGTGTGGCCTGGCCTGGCGGACAGGACAGCCTCCTCAGACCGAGCTTCCCACAGACTGGACAGGACAAATTATGTGCCCCTCAATAAGCCTTGGTGGGGCGAATCAGATCTCGATTCTCCCATGGCCCGACTCGCGTGCCTGGTTCGCGAAGCAGACCGATCCAGGTAACGAACGGATGACACGTCGCACACTCAGACTGTTCGGCCAGTTAAAATGGATTTACGACTGATAAGATTAGGTAGGGACGAGTGCCTCAATACGTACGAAATATCGACATCGTTCGCCGTATGACTCAAAACGCCGAGAGGCGTAGTAGTCGAACTAGCTTTAGTTCATGCATTCACCTATTCAAGGTGTATTTCTGGCCATCTAGTCCAGCGAAGGCCCTCTGCGTCCGGTTTTAGACAAAATAACTTAGATTGTACGCCATAGAAAATGTGGACGTTAGGAAGTCACTTGTCCACTTCTCTATATATTCCACAACATGGCCGATGTTAATAGAAGAGGTTCCAATTGACCCACGAGTCATGGTTGCCATTGAGCTCCTCGACTGTTCAAAATGTGAGTGGAGCGCTGCGCGGGCGTGCAGACGGAGTCCGAGGAAGCGAGGAAGCGAGGAAGCGAGGAATTCCAAGTAATGTAAAGAGAGACGTACGATGGTAAGCAGGCCCGTCCATGCAAGCGCCCAGAGGATCCGCAGCTTGGGTTCATTGCCGATTGCTTGAGGTCTAGGTACTCTGCACAGAAAATAGTACTGGTATTACCCATTAGCAAGCGTGTTGAGTCCGTGATGAGACGACGCACCGCTCCCTCGCCCACCTCTCCTGCGTCCGGTGATATCACTCCAGTAGGACACCACGGAAGTCGTTGGTGAACGACGGAATCTTGACGTTTGCCAAACTGGCGACGAATAGGGGTGTATCACGATCTCTCTCGCGGAACGATGGCGAGTATCCGCTGCAGTGCAAGGAGTTGTCCACGGCGAACGGCACTAAAGACCTCTTTCATGCTCCAGGCGGCAAAGGCATATACACACGAGCCTCGTGCTGAGCTTCGAGAGGGCAGCGAGACATGTCTGAGTCGATGGAGACGGACGAACGACGGAGACGATGGAGATGTGGGTGAGAAGATCGACAGCCGCAGAGGTCGCGAACAGGGTACCGTAGTGGAGATCCCTTGCAAGAGACAGAGTGATGGCAGTGTTGTACAAGAATGACAGCAGTCACTCTGTTAGGCCGATTGTGAATGCTCGTCGAAGCGGGGGTGCGACCTTGCAGAGTGGTAGTGAACGCAAAGCAGAAGATAGCAGCCATCCTCGAGCTGTAGTAAATTATCAACGATCAGCACGCCATCGCTCGGATAGTAAGCCCGGCGCTGTTGCTCACGAGTAAACAAGTTCGGAGGCCCAGCTCACGGCTTCGATCCCACCGCCATTTGATAGGCCCTGTGACTAGATGAATGGCATCTTGTGGTGGAGTGTCTTATCCGCTCTTGTGGATAGTTTTGGCGCGAGTTGCAACGAGGCCAACAGCCAGTCGTCGCACTTGTATGCGAATGCATCTTGCAAAGACATTCTACGCGTGTTTACTGCTGAATATGGGAGCGAGTCGACAAGTGAACTGCGTTCGTCGGGCGAGATGGAGATCAAGAGCAATGACAGGAACGCTTTCGCGTGCCTTTGTGCTTCTTAAACCGTAGGCTCTGAGATGAGCCTGGATCCCAGGAGAGATGCCACCTGACATGCATTCTGACCTTATTATTGGACAGCTCGAGGTAGGGATTGGGTCGTGATGCGTGACGTGAATAACTCACGGGCCAGAACCACAGATGAATAAGCTAGAACCCTCGAAGGGTGATTGAGATTGTCCAGCAGCATACTTCAGCGTACCTCGTTGTTCCCAATCTTATCACTCCATCGCGCATGATGGTCCAAGCGGCTTCAATTCATCTATCGAAGAACTATGATATCAATTTGACTGGTATTTCGAGTACTTTGAGTCCAACTCTCATTCCTCGCCTAGAGAAAATAGCCGGGTCATCACACTATTACACCACACAAACGCCAGGATTGGCGTCCCTGCCCTCTAAATTTTCCTCGACAGTTCCAACGTCAACAAGACACGGTCGGGCACAAAAGAGGGTCTTGTTGAACGAGGTGCTTCAAGAGCCGTGACACGTGAAATCCCAAGACATGGGTTCGCGGACCGAATGGAAGATTCTAGAAGACACTCATTTTTCTAACAATGGACGTACAGTGAATTACGGATAGCCGAGGGTTCAAGACTGGTGCTTCTGACTGCTCTAACGATGTGAGCGCCCAGATACCCCTCAGACAGGACAATTGGTATTTGGTCCAGTAGAGATAGGTTGTATTCGTGATGGAGCGACCCTACATCAACACACACCGCTGCAACAATCCAGTAGCGCGAGAGTTTTACTCTGGTCGAGCCACTGGCAACCGACGGAGATGACGGCAGACCTGGTGTTAACGAGAACGTAGGGGTGGTACGAAGAGCCCATGCACTCACTGCAGAGCAGCGGTTCGTCTAGCGGCGGGAGGTCTTTCCTTCACGCGCGGTGTAGTGAAGGTGAGGATATGTGAGCCACGTGCAATGCTCCGAGGACGCTGGAGTGAGTTCGAAGGCAGGTGCAACCCAACGCGACTTGCCATGAGTGCATAATAGGTGAGCGACGAACGACGGCCGTGACCGTGAGGGTCCTCTACTCGGGAATTAACGGTACTAACGACGGGGTGGGTCCGGTTTTGAGAGACGGTGGGTCGAAGGTGATGTGTGAGCAATGTAGCAACACGAGACCGGCTTCAGAGTCGGTAAACTGATCTAGCGATGAAAACTAAATTATGGTCGGAGAGTGTCCTTTGAGAAATCGGACTGCACATCTGCCATGTGACACCCTTCGACATATTAAACGCACTCACGATGTCGGTCCATCTGCCGGTTCGCACGCCCGCCGTTCTTGTCGTCCCGCTGGTTATCGCTTGCTCGTCGGGGTCATACATGAACCAATAACTATCACTCAGCATCCGCTCCCTCGTCCTTGACCTCCGCTTGGGTTTTCTACTGTCGTCGTCGAGGAGATTAAACGAGCCTGTGGCGTCTCGTCTGCTTCGATGCACGAGGACTTTTTCTTGAGGCGGCGTCGGAAAACTCGAAGATGTACCCATCAAATTGTCGCTGACCAATGAAGTCGTTCGGGATGCCTGGATCAGGCAAAGCGTGGCAATGGATCGGGCTCGAGAGTGGCGGTGGCCTCTTGCAGTGTTCGAGACCCAACGTTTTTCACCATGGGCAGAAGTAGCAATGCCGCATCGACACTGGCCGCATCTACGACTCCACTCTTACCACGAGAGTAAAGAGGGTGCTATTCAGAGCACTAACATCTTCTTACACGCACACCACAGCCATCATTCCGTCGGTCATTTTTCGGCCATATCGCGAAGACACATCCGCATTGTCCACGATCGGCAATACCTTGGCTTGTTCCACCCTGGCTCCACCATGGTGTGGATACATTGTGATATTCCGCCTGCTCTGGTGACATCGCGTCCATTTCATCCTTTGAAGGCGCAACATACCTCATGAAATGTCCTCGCCGACGAGCCGAACTTGGCACGAAGCACAAAAGTCAACGCTGTGACGAAATCGGGCAATGGGATGCGTGGGAGCTGACAAGATCCATCTCTCATGGTCCCACTTGGCCAGAATTTGCCGAAACCGCGTCGCACATTGCAGACTGACCAGCGGACACGGGGTAAGCTCACGAGCATTAGGAGGATGCAAATAGAGCATGCGCTTTATTCCCTTCCCAGTATATGTACCGTCCACTCCTCCCTCTTGCAGACCGGCGTCCAAAGGATGGGTGCCGCAGGAGTGGTGCTGCACACGCACGAGCCAGGCGCGGAGAAATTAGAATGAAAGCATGTGCGTGACTTATTCATATTAATTATTTAAACCAATCTCGTTGTTAGGAATAGCGACTTGCATAAGCATGTAGAAACATTCCAATGTACATACTTCTGACCTCGTTCTAAGCATGATCATTGCAGTGATTAGGCCAGAATTGCTCAGGTCAAATGTCAAGTTTAAACCTCTGAGCTGGAACAACCTCTTCCATTGTAAAACCCCCATCTCTCCCAATCACCTCCCACTTATGGGCGGAGTCGGAATCCCGATCCCAATGATAAAAGGTGAAACTCTTCAAAGGAGACCGAAGAATAGCACGCAGAGTGACGATGTTTTTGAGAACTGGCATCAGCTCTGGTTGGACAGTGGGACTAATACCTTCGATCTGCAGACTCTCCAACCTGGGGCAAAGTACTTTGGGTATCTGGCCCTCCCAAATCGGTTCAGAAGTACGCTGTGCATTCATTGGGATAATCGCCTCAAAGAAGGTGACATATGGTTCAACTAGATGCCCGTAGTAGAGAACCAAGGTTTCCAGAGCTTGTAATGATCCAAGGATCTTTGGGATATCATTGAAATATGTTCCACCCGCGGATGTGGATAAGCTCGGGAGCTTCAATCCTGATAGCTGTGCATTGACTGCGACGTACTTTTCCCAGAGGTAATCGGGTTCCTCATCACAAACAAGTACTCCCAATTCAAGGACCTGTGGAAGCTTGAAATTGACAAGTCTGGAGAGCGACGTAACCAATTTAGTGCAGACAGGCATTTCTGTCAACCGGTCCTGTCTCGGTTCGTCCACATAACGAGCATATCCGTCCTGGTATCTCTCAAGCTTGTGGAAGGTTTGACCAGCCATGGGTGACAACCGACAGTTGAGAACAACAAGAACCTTGAGTGTATGGAAAAAGGGCGCGTCTGGTGAAGATTGTAGGTTTGACCCCATGTCCAGATTTAAGTAGTTCATCCTCACTTCTTTGAGGCTATGGAAAGAAAAGAAATATTCAATGGGAAGCTCCACATAATCCTCAGTTGCAATATATTCCGACTCCCTAGGAAGTGGAGGGTATTCTAACTCTCTAGAGTAGGCAAAATCATCACCCAATGAAGCCCTGGATATACGAGTGATGCCATGTGGGCTCGAAACCCCAATGAAGGTTCTGTCTCCTTGCGATTCAATATCAAATGTCTCCACTGGTTCATGGACGACCCATTCCTGCAATTCTGATCCTTCACCAAAGCTCAACTGAAATGAGAAAACTTGTTCTTCGGGCGGATATGATGCCACAATAGCACCAAAGGCCGGGATGAGTGCATTTCTTTCTGCGCCTCTCGACCATCTTTTGTAGTGCAGATGAAGCTTCCTCAGTTGCCTAAAGAGTGGTGCAATGGTCCGGCTTGATGGCCCTATAGTTGTCTTTCGCCTTCCAGTAGCAAATGCCAGAAAGAAAGTGCTGCTCAGTGCATGGGGGCTCGAAAGTCCCATCGAAAGATCTTCCAAAGCTGGGACAAGTCGCAGCATATAGTTCAATAACCGCCCACTGCATTTGATTTCCAGGTGCAGACGGGTCAAGCTCTGAGCAGAAAAAATGGGATGCAGGGCGGCAAGCTGCAAATTCCCTCTCCATTTCCTCCATTGGCCACATTTTATCTCCAACTCGCCAAGGTGACGGCAATGAAAATGCTCAAGGGCACCAAGGTTATTAGAATCATATTTTAGAATCGAACATGAGGGCATATACACGGACTGGATGGCATCAACATGGTGTGGATATATGATGGAGCATTCCTCGAGGGCAGGAAAGACCCGGCCTGCTATCCATTGGACGGAAACAGACTTCAGATGCAAGACCCGGAGGATCTGGGTTAGGGGAAGATCAACTCCTGGTGAATAGATTGGGAGGCGAAGATGATGGGCCTCAAAGGTCTCCAGCTTGTTCAGGGATGGGAGGATATCGACAGGATTTTGCATCCTGCAACAAATAAGTCTGAGGGTTGTGAGGGATGAGAAGATTTGGAAGTGAGTAGGTTGCACAAGGTAGAGTGCAGCATCAGGGTGAAAGACCTCCATGACAGTAAAGCGTGGGGTGACAGCTGTGGTGATTGCGGTGAGAAGTGGCTCCAGGAAGTTGCCAAGGTCGCAGCTTGCGTCGAGTTTGAAGGACTCAAGATGCTGCAAAGGGTGTATGATTTGCAAATCCTTGTATTCCCCAGGAGGTGGAAACGAAACGAGTACAAGCGAGCGCCATCTGGATGCTGCCTCGGCTGCAGCCATAATGCATGCATGAGATTCGACAGGATTAACACCTCGTACAATGCGTCCATATCTATCAGTGTCCAAATGTTGTGTATCAACAGTCACATCAAGGAGCCATCTCCTCCCAAACCTCTCGACGTCTTTCTTCCTTGTCCAGCTACAGATTCTCAATTGGGAGTGGATGCCCGGAGTGGAAAGCATAATATCGCGCCAGCGTCGGCACACGAGCATCAAATTCGTTTGAGAGTGTGGATCATCTTGGACCGTGTACAGAAAGATCTCGGAGAATATTTCTACAGGGAAGCTGGGGACTTTTTGAAGAGGCGGTAACTGATAGGTGTACGGCAGCAAATCATGACCATTGTGGAAAGTGGGTGTGAAGAGGCTAGTCAAGGTCACGCCAGGGTAGCGCGAGCGAACGTCAGACCGAGTACGGTGTGAGCCGAAGTCAGACATGGATGGATGAGGCTCTGGTAGGTTTCCGTGATTTAATGGGGTTTGATTCGAGCGCACTGGGAGATGGCAAGAGTCAGAGAATCGACCATCGACCATCCGCTCGCCGCACGGAAAGCGCGTGGCCTGGAAGACAAGACAGCCTTTCAGGCCGGGCGCCCCGTAAACACAGGCTGGACGGGACAAAATACGTGCCCCATTGAGAAGTTTTGGTGGGGCGAATCAGATCTCAGATTTCTTGGCGTGCTCTTGTTCGCGATCGCGCGAAGCAGACCGGGTGGGATGACATGTTGCACGCTAGTTCTACGATCACATTGTTAGGCCAGTAGAGATGGATTTACGATTGAGAAGATTAGAAAGGGACAAGTGAGCGGCTCACGCGTCCTCAGTGCGTACGAAATAACGACTTCGTTCACCGTATGGCTCAACGCCGAGAGGCGTAGTAGTCGAGCTAGCTTCAGTTCATGCATTGGACTATTCAGGATGTATTTCTGGCCGTCTAGTCTTACGAAGACTCTTGCGTCCGTTTTTCAGATAACATAACATAGATTTTATACAATATAAAAATGTGGACGGTGGTAAGATCACTTGTCCTCTTCTCTAAATGTTCCCCAACGGGGCTGGTGTTAATAGAAGAGGTTCCAATCGACCCAGAAGTCATGGCTGCTATTGAAGGGATGGTGTGTGAGTAGAGCGCCACGTTGGTGTGGAGGTGCAGTAAGCAAGAGATTGCGAGGGATCCTAAGAAATGTAGAGAGGGGTGTACGAGGGTAAGCATGCGAGCGCCCAGAGGATTTCGAGGATGCAGGGCTTGGGTTCTTTGCCGATTGCTCGAGTTCGCACAAGGAATTAGTACTAGCATATTCATTAGCAAGCGTATCGAGTTCGTGATGAGACGACGCACCACTTCCTCGCCCATCTCTCCTGCATCCAGTACCACTCTGGTAGAACCCCACAGAGGTCGGCGGTGACGACGGAATCTTGACGTTCGCCACAATCGAGGACGAATGGGGGGGTGTATCACTATCACTGTCACGGAACGACGGCCGGCATCCATGCAGTGCAGGGCCTTGTCTACAACGAACGGCACTGACACCTTCATTTATGCACCAGGTGGCAAAGGCGTATATATGCGGAGCCTATGCTGAGATTCGAGAGGGCGGTGAGACGAGTCCGAGAGCAGGTGCTTTTCGACGTTCAAGGAAAGAACATGGAAATACGGGTGAGAGGAATGACAACCACGGGGGCCGTGAACAGGGTATGGCAGTGGATATACGTTGCAAAAGACAGAGTACTGGCAGCGCGGTACGAAAGCCAGAGGGTACCTCGCTATATCTGTTGCGAATGCTCGTCGAGGCGGGAGTGCGACCGTGCAGAATGGTAGTCCACGCAAAGCAGAAGATAGCAACTACTCTCGAGCTGGCAGTAAAAATATCGCCGATCAGCACGCCACCGCTTGGATAGTACGCCTGGCGCTCACCAGTCAACGAGTTCGGAGTCCCAGTTCATAGCGTTCGATGCCACCGCCGTTTGGGAAGCTCGATGACGAGATATGTACCATCACGCGGTGTTTTTTCGTCTTATCCGCACTCGTGGAAACACTGGCGTGAGCTGCAGCAAGGACTTGCGGCTAATGACCCCGTGAGTCCAACCTGTCAACTGTCACGGAAGGGCACTCCGTAGCTTCGATTTGCAATTGTTGACAGATGGCATCATCACAGCAACCGGAGACACCTGTCATGTATGAG
>Ga0307515_10008427_pt1 | contig 20101 bp, 21 predicted proteins | sample 17_EM_MG_FD_194513 | JGI IMG/M metagenome (GOLD analysis project Ga0307515, IMG submission 194513) | Populus trichocarpa ectomycorrhiza microbial communities from riparian zone in the Pacific Northwest, United States - 17_EM | ecosystem: Host-associated > Plants > Roots > Unclassified | place... | reverse complement strand
AGTTGTAGTCCGCGCGCTTCGCCGTGCGGGTGCCGACCTTGACCGACGTCAGCTGGTTGCCGTGGTTGTCGATGAGCGCGGCGAACCAGTAGCGCGACGAGCCCTCCTTGATGCGCACGCTGAGCGCGCCGGGCACCGGCGGGTTGCGCACGGTCTTATAGGTGATCGGGATGATGCCCGCCACCTCGGCGCCGATCTTCTTGAACGCGGTGCGGCTCAGGTCCAGGTGGCCGGCCGCGCACTCCGGGCACGAGTCGGTCACCTTGACCCGGACCTTGCCCTTGGGCCCGGTCACGTCGAGGTAGGTGCCGCAGGCGGCGCCGTTCGAATACTGCTCGGGGCCGAGCGCGACGAAGAGGTCATCGGCCGGCGACGAGGGGAACGAGCAGTTGCCGGTGCCGCCGCCGAGGTCGTAGAACGTCGCCTTGCCCGACTTGGCGGCCGTCGACGGTGGTGCGGCGCAGGCCGAACCGCCGTTCTGCAGCAGCAGGGCGATACCGAGGATGGCGGCGAGGACCACCGCCCCGCCCGCCGCGAGCCAGCGCGGCGAAATGACGGCGAGCCGGCGGTGCGGTTGCGGGCGCAGTTCGGTCACGATCAGGAAGCCTGCGCCGCCGACCGTACGCAGGGCAACTTTCCTAAGACTCCGCTAAGCATGTTGTTAGCCGGCGCCCGGCGATCCTCCACGATGGTCAGACGGCTAGGATCGTCGCGCGGGCACCGGCGAGACATTCGAAAGAAGGACTCATGGCGGAGCAGGATCCACCGGTTTCTGCCGGTATAGACCCCTCGAAACCCAGCATCGCGCGCGCCTACGATGTCGTCCTCGGCGGCAAGGACAACTACGCGATCGACCGGGCCGTGGTCGGCGAAATGCTCAAGATCGTGCCGCAGCTTCCCGAGGTGGCGGCCTACAACCGGCAGATCCTCAGCCGGGGCGTCCGCTACCTGGTCGAGGAGGCGGGCATCCGGCAGTTCATGGATCTGGGCTCCGGCCTGCCGACCCGGGAGAACACGCACCAGGTGGCCCAGCGGTCGGCGAGCGAGGCCCGCGTCGTCTACGTCGACAACGATCCGATCGTGCTGGCCCACGGCCGGGCCCTGCTGGTCGAGAACGAGAACACCACCGTGGTGACCGCCGACCTGCGCGATCCCCAGTCCGTGCTGGCCAATCCCGAGGTGCGCCGGTTCATCGACTTCTCCCAGCCGGTCGGCGTGCTGCTCGTCGGGATCCTGCACCACCTGCACGACAACGAGGATCCGCAGGGCGTCGCGAAGGCGTACATGGATGCCGTGCCCGCCGGCAGTCACCTGTTCATGACCAGCTTCTGTGCGTCCTTCCCGGAGGCCGCCGAGCTCGAGCAGACCTACCTCAGCGTGCTGGGCACCGGCCGATTCCGTACGCTGCAAGAGCTCCAGGCGTTCTTCGGCGACCTCGAGATGGTCGAGCCGGGCCTGGTGTCCCTGCCGGAGTGGCGGCCGGACGAGCCGATCGCCCACGAGATGACCGTGGCCGAGCGCCTGATGGCCGGCGGCATAGCCCGCAAGCGCTAGTCATCAGGTGGCGGGCGGGATCCGCCGGCGTACGTCGTCCACTGTGGTCGGTCCCGGCTGCCACGCGGCCACCCAGGCCCCGTCGGCCGGCGCGGTGACGATGCCCTCCTCCAGGAACGCGTAGCGTCCGTCCAGCACCCGCTGCGCCGCCTTCGCGTCCAGCGAGTCGGTGTTCTCCCAGAGCGCGCCGAAGAGCGCCGCCGTCCGCAGCCGCGCCTGCTGGCAGAAGAGGTCGGCCAGCTCCATGCCCTCGGGCCGGTCCCGGCGCTCGGCGCGGGCGCGCACGCACACCGCCGACATCGCGAACAGCTCCGCTCCGATGTCGACGATGCGGCCGAGGAAGCCCTGCTTGCGCTCCAGCTTGCCCTGCCAGCGGGACATCGCGTAGAACGTCGACCGGGCGAGCTTGCGCGAGGCCCGCTCGACGTAGCGCAGATGGGTGGCGAGCGGACCGAACTCGCTGTAGCCCGTCGGCACCTGGCCGCGGCCGACGGCCAGGGTCGGCAGCCACCGGGCGTAGAAGGCGCCGGCCTGCGCCCCGGCGCGTGCCTTGCGGCCCAGCCCGGCCTCCGGGTCGATGATGTCGCCGGCCACCGAGAGGTGCGCGTCCACCGCCTCGCGGGCGATCAGCAGGTGCATGATCTCCGTGGAGCCCTCGAAGATGCGGTTGATCCGCAGGTCGCGCAGCACCTGCTCGACCTCGACCGGGCGCTCCCCGCGGGCGGCCAGCGACTCGGCCTTCTCATAGCCGCGCCCGCCGCGGATCTGCACCAGCTCGTCGGCGACCTGCCAGGCCATCTCGCTGGCGAAGAGCTTGATCAGCGCGGCCTCGATGCGGATGTCGTTGCTGTCGTCATCGGCGATCAGGCAACAAAGATCCAACATCGATTCCATCGCGTACGTCGTGGCCGCGATGAATGCGAGCTTCTTGGCCACGGCCTCGTGCTGACCGACCGGGCGGCCCCATTGGACCCGCTCCGCCGACCATTCGCGGGCGACGTTGAGCGACCACTTGCCCGCGCCGACACACATCGCGGGCAGCGACAACCGGCCGGTGTTGAGCGTGGTCAGCGCGATCTTGAGGCCCTTGCCGAGCCCGCCGATGACGTTCTCCTCCGGCACGAACACGTCGTGGAACCGGGTCACGCTGTTCTCCAGCGCGCGCAGGCCGAGGAACTCGTTGCGCCGCTCCACCGTGATGCCCGGCGCGTCGCCCTCCACCACGAACGCGGTGATGCCCTTGCCGGGCACCCGGGCCATCACGACCAGCAGGGTGGCCATCGTGCCGTTGGTGGCCCACAGCTTCACCCCGTTCAGCCGGTAGCCGCCCTCGACGGGCTCGGCCATGGTGCCCAGGCGTGCCGGGTCGGACCCGACGTCCGGCTCGGTGAGCAGGAACGCGGACACCTCGCCCGCCGCCAGCCGGGGCAGGAACGCCTTCTTCTGCGCGGGCGTACCGAAGATCTTGAGCGGCTGCGGCACACCGATCGACTGGTGCGCGGACAGCAGCGCGCCGAGCGAGGAGTTGACCGAGCCGATCAGCGTCAGCGCCTTGCAGTAGTGCAGGTTGGAGAGCCCGAGGCCGCCGTACTCCTTGTCGATCTTCATGCCGAACGCGCCGAGCCGGGCGAGGCCGTGGAAGACCTCGTCGGGGATGCTGGCCTCCCGTTCGATGCGCGGGCCGTCGACCTGCGAGCGGACGTACGCCTCCAGCTTGGCGAGGTAGTCGTCCGCGTCGGCGCTGGGCTCCGCGGCGGGCCACGGATCGATCAGATCGAGCCGGAACCGCCCGAGGAACAGCTCCTTGCCGAAGCTCGGCTTGCGCCATTCGGACTCCCGGGCGGCCTCGGCCACCTGGCGCGCCTGCTTCTCCGAGACGTCGGCCGGCTTGCGCTGCGTCGTGGCCACGGCTACCCCCCTTGGTGGGTTCCTCGCTACGCGCCACGCTACCCACGAGTGTTACCAGGCGGTAGCCCTCCGCGACTATTGGTCGGCCCCGCAGGCCACGACAACGTAACGCGTCGGACATCTGGCAACGCCGAGCGCGGGCCGACGATCAAGGGCCGCCCACTCACGAGATGCCGAGGACGTTGTGAGCTCACCCGGATCCGGGACGGCGGACCTGCTGGTCCGCGACGCCCTGCTGGTCGCGACCTGTGACACCGGCCGCCGCGAGCTGCCCGGCGGCTGGGTCGCGGTCACCGACGGCCTGATCAGCGCGGTCGGCGGCGCGGCCGACCCGGTGCCGAGCGCCCGCCGGGTGCTGAGCGCCGGCGGATGCCTGGTCACGCCGGGTCTGATCAACACACATCACCACATTTACCAAAATCTGACCCGCTCGTACCGGCCGGTGGTCAACGGGACGCTGTTCGAGTGGCTCACCGGCCTCTACCCGCTGTGGAGCGCCCTGGACGAGGAGGCGTCGTACCTGTCGGCCTGGGTGGGACTGGCCGAGTTGGCACTCGGCGGCTGCACCACCACGACCGACCATTTGTACGTGGCCCCGGCCGGCGGCGGGGACCTCTGGTCCGCGGAGATCGCCGCCGCCCGGGAGCTGGGCATGCGGTTCCACCCGACCCGCGGCGCGATGAGCGTCTCGCAGAAGGACGGCGGGCTGCCGCCGGACTCGGTGGTCCAGGACGAGGACACCATCCTGGCCGACTGCGAGCGACTGGTCGGCGCGCACCACGATCCCGGCTGGGGCGCGATGGTCCGGGTGGCCATCGCACCCTGCTCGCCGTTCAGCGTGAGCCCGCAGCTGATGCGGCGGGCCGCCGAACTGGCCGAGCGGCTGGACGTCCGGTTGCACACCCATCTCGCCGAGGACCCGGACGAGGACACCTACTGCCTCGAACGGTTCGGCCGCCGCCCGATCGAGCAGTTCGCCGAGGTCGGCTGGCTGACCGACCGGTCCTGGGTGGCGCATTGCATCTATCCGAGCAAAGACGAGATCGACCGGCTCGGCGCGGCCGGCGTCGGGGTCGCGCATTGCCCCAGCTCGAACATGCTGATCGGCGGCGGCGGGTTCGCCCCGGTCCGGGAGTTCCGGGCGGCCGGCGTGCCGGTCGGGCTCGGCTGCGACGGGTCGGCGTCCACCGACTCGGCGTCGATGTGGCTCGAGGCCCGCACCGCGCTGCTGCTGGGCCGCCAGCGCACCGGCCCGACCGGGATGACCGCCCGCGAGGTGCTCGACATGGGCACCCGGGGCGGGGCCGCCTGCCTCGGCCGCTCGGGCGAGCTGGGCGAACTGACCGTGGGCGCGGCCGGCGACCTGGTCTGCTGGTCGCTGGAGGGGCTGGCGTACGCGGGCGCCCTCACCGACCCGGTCGAGGCGTGGTTGCGATGCGGCCCGGCGGCGGCCCGGCACACGGTGGTGGCCGGGCGGGTGCTGGTGGACTCCGGCGTGCTCGCCGCGGCCGGGGTCGAGGACATCCTCGCCCGGCACGCCCGAGCCGCGGCCCGGATCCAGCGCCTCGGCTGACCCGGGACCCCAGATCGCCACCTGGAGCGCGGGAACGCTCAATGTGCCACCGTCGCTGCGGGCCGCTGATACAGCCCCAGCGGCACCCGGCTCAGAACGGCGTCAAGGGGTGAGCCGTTGCGGCCGTCCGCCCAGGTGACGTACGCGTAGCCGTCGGCCAGGGTGATCCCCGACCAGCGGTCACCGGGAGGACCGGTCTCAATGCCGGGGAATGACCAGTCCCGCGTCGTAGGCGATGATGACCGCCTGGATACGGTCGCGGGCACCGATCTTGGCCAGGACCCGGCCGACGTGTTTCTTCACCGTCGACTCGGTCAGCACGAGATGCTGGGCGATCTCGGCGTTCGTCCAGCCGTTGCCGACAGCCACGAGTACCTCGTGCTCGCGCTCGCTGAGCGCCGACAACCGCTCGTCGGTCCGGGTCTGCCGGGTATCGGGCGCCAGCACGTCGTGTGCGTGCGCGTCGAGCAAGCGCCGGGTCAACCGGGGTGACACGACCGCGTCGCCGGTCGCGACCGCCTGGATCCCGGCGAGGAGTTCCTCCGGCCGGGCGTCTTTGAGCAGGAAGCCGCTGGCCCCGGCGCGCAGGCCGGCGTATGCGTACTCGTCGAGGTCGAACGTGGTCAGGATCAGCACCCGGGTCCGGCCGCCGGCCGACACGATGCGACGGGTCGCCTCGATGCCGTCGAGACCGGGCATCCGGATGTCCATGAGGACGACATCGGGGCGCAGGTCGGCCGCTGCCCGGATGGCCTGCGCGCCGTTGTCGGCCTCACCGACCACGGTCATCCCAAGGGTGCCTTCCAGCAGCATCCGGAAACCCATGCGTTGTAGCGGCTGGTCGTCGACGATCAACACGGTGGTCATGGTGCGGACTCTCCGAACGTGGCCGAGGCGGGCAGATCGATCAGGACCTCCACGATCCAGCCCGGGCTGTCGACGCGTGGCCCGACGGTGACGACGCCGTCGTAGAGTGCGGCGCGGTGCCGGATGCCGACCAGACCGTGCCCGCCGTCCTCGGCGGTGAACATGGCCCTCGGGCACGACAGCGAACCGGTATCGGTAACCCGCACCCACAGCCGGCTGTCCCCGACCGCCACCTCGACGTCGGCCGCGGTACCGGGGCCGGCGTGTTTGAGGGTGTTGGTCAGTGCCTCCTGCACCACCCGATACACGGTGAGCTGCAAGCCGGAGTCCAGCTCGCCGACCGGGCCGGCGGTGCCGTACGCCACCGGCAGACCGGCCGCGCGAACCCCACCGATCAGGGTTTCCAGGTCCCGGACACCCGGCTGCGGGGACCGCGGGGTGTCCTGTTCCGGAGACTCGCCCAGCATGCCCAGCACCCGGCGCAACTCGCCCATGGCCTGCCGGCCGGTGTCGCCGATCAGCCGCATGGCCTGCGCGGTCCGGTCGGGGTCGCGGGCGGCGAGCACGGCGGCGCCGTCAGCGAGACTCACCATGACCGACAGGTTGTGCCCGAGGATGTCGTGCATCTCGCGGGCAACCTGGGCGCGTTCCGCTGCCGCGGTCAGCCGTACGCGCTGATCGCGCTCGATCTCCAGCTGCGCCGCCCGGTCCTGCAACGCGGACAGATACAGCCGGCGGATCCGGAAGGTCAGCCCCAGTGCGACGGCACCGACGCCGGTGCCGATGGACAAGACCAGGACCGCCACGGGGTTGGTCAGCGGAATCACCAGGACCACGACCAGCACCCAGCCCAGCACGGTCACCGGAATCGCCCAGCAGATCGCCCGCGGTGATCCGTGCAGGGCCAGGTTGAACAGGGCGATGAGCAGAACGAGAGCGGCGTCCGGCCCAAGGCCCAGCGACCACAACACCAGGCAAGCGGGGACGCTGACCACGAAGGCCACGGCGGGTGCTCGGCGCCGCCACCACAGCGGCAGGACCAGTACGACCGCGACGGCCAGGACCACGGCGACGGGCGGGCCGGCGCCCACCGGACGGCTCTTACCAGGGCCGTAGGCGAGCAGATCCGGCGGCGCCGCCACGGCGCCCAGGACGACCACGGCGGTGTCCAGCAGCCATGGCCGTCGCAGGTCGGCCTCCCGCAGCCGGCTCAGCACCCGCAGCACCGGGTGCGCCCAGACCGCGTCCGGCGCGAGCAGCGCTGAAGCCAGCCCTGCCCGCTCCGGCCGTTCTGCCATCAGGCGCTCCATCCTCGAGGAGGGGTCTTCACACGTCGCGGCTTCGCAGCCGACAGGCCGCCGCGGCCAGCAACACCATTGACCACACCACCAGCGTCAGCACCCCGGCTCCCGGGCTCACCAGCGTGTCACCGGACGCGTGCAAGGTCATCACCGACTGGCCGGCATTGCTGGGCAGGAAGCGGCTGACAGTGTCACCCAGGGAACTGGGCAGCAGCCCGGTCAGACCGGGCAGCACCAGCACCACCCCGGCCAGGATCGCAATGCCCCCGGCACTACTGCGTACCAACACCCCGACAGCCACCCCGAACACCCCGACCAGACCCAGGTACCAGCCCGCACCCACCAGACACCGGAACACTCCGGCGTCCCCGAGCGACAGGGCGATCTTCTCGCCGTGCAAGATGCCGCTGCCGATCAGGAACGAGACCACCGCCCCGACGGTGGACAGCACGAACGCGACTGGGCCGAACACCAGGCCCTTCGCCCACAACACCGGCAGACGTGCCGGCACCGCCGCAAAAGTCGAGCGGACCATCCCCGTGCTGTACTCACCGGCCGACATCAACACGCCGAGCGCACCGATGGCCAATGCCGCCAGGTTGGTGCCGGCCAAGGCCAGGGTCAGTGCCGCACCGGACTGCGCGCTCTCGCCACTGAGTGGACGTCCGGGCTGTAGACGGCGGCGGCGATGGTCCCGATCCCGACCAGGAACGCCACGGCCACGCCGAGCGTGATCCAGCTGGAGCGCAAGGACCAGAACCTGGCCCATTCCGACCGGATCACCCGTCGACCGGTTATCCGGTAGGCCGGACGTCCCGGCGTACGCGAAGGGCTGGTGGTGGTGCTGGTGCTTGTGGTCATCAGGCGGCCCTTCCGGCGTCGCTGCTGTGGTACTCCACCGCGTCATGAGTCAGCTTCATGAACGCGTCCTCCAGGGACACCGACTCGATGGCCAACTCGTACAGCGGCACCTGATGCTTGGCGGCCAACTGCCCGATCTGGCGAGTATCCAGGCCGGCGACGACCAACCGCTCGGCACCCGTCGGGGTCACCGCCACCCCCGGCCCCATCAGCAGCGAACGCAACCGCTCGGTCTCGCTACTGGCCACCCGCACGGTGTTGCCGGCGGACTGCTCGACCAGCGCGTCGACGGTGGTGTCGGCCAGCAGACGGCCGCGGCCCACGATCACCAGACGGTCGGCCGTCTGCGCCATCTCGCTCATCAGATGCGAGGACAACATCACCGTACGGCCCTCGGCGGCCAGGCCGCGCAGCAGCTCCCGGACCCACCGCACGCCTTCCGGGTCCAGCCCGTTGACCGGCTCGTCCAGCATCACCACCGCGGGATCGCCCAGCAGCGCGGCAGCAATACCCAGCCGCTGCCCCATCCCCAGCGAGAATGCCCCGACCCGCTTGCCGGCCACGGCCTGCAGGCCGGCCAACTCGATGACCGCGTCCACCCGCCGACGCGGAATGCCGTGCGTGTAGGCCAACCCCATCAGATGGTTGACCGCGGTGCGGCCCGGATGCACCGCCTTTGCTTCCAACAGTGCACCCAGCTCCTGCAAGGGCGCGCGGTGTTCGGCGTAACGCTTGCCGTTGATCAGCGCCGTGCCAGCGGTCGGTGCGTCCAGGCCGACGATCATCCGCATCGTGGTGGACTTACCGGCCCCGTTCGGCCCCAGGAAACCGGTGACCTGCCCCGGCGGGGCGACAAAGCTCAGATCGTCCACCGCCGTCTTGTCTCTGTACCGCTTGGTCAGCTTACGAATCTCGATCACGGATTCCGCTTCCTCTGCCCGGTCCGGCATCTGGCCGGATCACTAACCCCAAGCTAGGAGCCGGGAAGTCACGATCCGTGGGCCCACAGACCACCACCACCGCCGGCCAGTGGTACCGCGGTACCACTGACACCAGCCAACAGCGTTGCACCCGAGCCGGGCCCGGGATTGACCGGTCTGCCGGCCGCCGTCTCCAGGACGGGCCCGCGGATCAGTCCTCCGGTGCGATCAGGGCGGCGCGGCGGGCCAGGGTGGCGGCGATGCCCGCGGCGGCGACCCGCACCGAGGCCGCGTGCTGTTGCGGGCGGAAGCGGGTCACCGGGCCGGTCACGCTGATCGCGGCGACCACCGCGTCAGCACTGTCCACAATGGGCGCCCCGACGCAGACGATGCCGACCGCGGACTCCTCGAACTCGAACGCCACGCCCTCTTCGACGACCTGCTCGAGTTGCCGCTCCAGCACGCCCGGCGCGGTGATGGTGCGCGGCGCGAGCCGGGTCAGCCGTCCGCCGAGCACCCGGGCCCGGATCTCGTCCGGTGCGTATGCCAGCAACGCCTTGCCGATCGCCGTCGCGTGCAGGGGCATCCGGCCACCCAGCCGGGACGGCGCCTTCGCCTGGCGGTGACCGCCCAGCTTGGCGACGTACACCACCTGGACGCCCTCCCGCAGCCCCAGGTGCACGGTTTCGTGGGTCCGCTCGTACAGATCCTCCATGAAGGGGGTGGCCACCTCGAGCAGGCCGCGCTCCACCGACGCCCGCATGCCCAGCTCGAACAGGTGCCCGCCGAGGCGGAACTTGCCGTCCACCCGGTCCAGCAGACGCGCGGCGACCAGGTCGGCGGTCAACCGGTGCAGCGTCGATTTCGGCAGGCCCGTACGCCGCTGCAGCTCGATGAATCGGACACCGTGGTCGTCGGGGGTGAACACGTCCAGAATCGCCGCCACCTTGCCGATCACCGTGTCGGTGGAGACCGGGCCGGTCGGGGCCGCGGCCGGCGCGCGTCTCGTCGGTGCCATGGACCAATGGTCCATCGCCTCGCCGCGGCCCTTGACATCGCCCCCAAACTGCATACAGTTTTTCACGGAGCCCCGGCCCGCATCCCCGGAGGCCGATTACGCCCCCCAACCCTGACCCACGCCACCCAGGAGCCCGCCATGAGCCGCAATGTCGCCGGCATCTTCGCCGATATCGATGCGTTCGACCCCGACAAGTTCGTCGCCCACTTGACCGAGGACGTGGTTTTCCGGTTCGGCAACGGTGAGCCGGTGACCGGCCGGGCGGCCGTCAAGGAGGCCGTCGCGGGCTTCTTCTCCTCGATCGACGGCCTGACCCATCACATCCTCGGCAGCTGGGACGTCGACGATGTGGCCATCGTGCAGAACGACGTCGAATACCGCCGCAAGGACGGCAAGCACGTCACCGTGCCCAACTCCGACATCCTGATCTTCGAGGGCGACCTGGTGCGCAACTGGCAGATCTATATCGACCTCGCCCCGGTGTACGCCTGAGGAAGGGCCGCTTCCGTGATCGAGCTGATCGACATCGCGTACGTCCGCTCCGGCGTCGCCGACCTGGCCAAGGCGGTGGACTTCGCGACCAGGATCGTCGGCCTCGAAGTAGCCGCGCCAACAGGTTCCGAGCCGGCCGAGCCCGGCGTCGCGCACCTGCGGGCCGACTGGCGCCACCACTGCCTCGCGCTGGTGGAGGGGCCGTCGGGGGTGATCGCCTCGGGCTTCGCGGTCGCCGGCGAGGACGCGCTGGCCGCCGCCGAACGCGAACTCGAACAGGCCGGGTGCGCGGTGACGCGCGGCGACGCGGCCGGGGCCCGGTCCCGGCGGGTCGGTTCGTACCTCGGCTTCGACGACCCGTTCGGCAACCGGGTGGAACTGGTCTGCCAGCAGCAGGTCATCACCCGGCCGGTCGGGTTCAGCCGGCCGGCCGGCATCACCGAGTTCGGCCACCTGTGCCTCGACGCCCCGGACGTGCGCGCGGCGTACCGCTTCTGGAACTCGCATTTCAACGCCCGGGTCTCGGACTGGATCGGCGACGCCGCTTGCCTGATCCGGATCGACCCGGTGCACCACAAGCTCGCGGTGTTTCGGGGCGACGGCCCGGGCCTGTGCCACATGAACTTCCAGGTCGCCACGCTGGACGACGTCTTCCGCAACTGGCATTTCCTGCAGAGCGAGGGCGTCGAGATCGAGATGGGGCCGGGCCGGCATCCGCAGTCCACGGCCGTGTTCCTCTACTTCCTCGGCCCCGAGGGATTCACCTACGAATACTCCTACGGCGTACGCCGCATCGAGGACGAGTCCACGTGGCGGCCCCGCACCTTCGACCCGGATGAGCCGGGCTCCATCGACATGTGGCTCGGCCCGACCCGGCGCGTGTCCACCCAACCGCAACTGAGGCAGCCATGACGGTCGCGATCGAGAATTCCATAGTGGACGTCGCGGGCGTCGCGACCGCCTTGCTCGACACGGGGGAGACCGGCAGTGGGCTGCCGCCCGTGCTGCTGTTGCACGGCTCGGGGCCGGGGGTGAGTGCGGCGGCGAACTGGCGTGCCGTCCTTCCCGCGCTGCGGGCCGGCCGCCGGGTCATCGCGCCGGACCAGCTCGGCTTCGGCGGCACGGCAACGGGGGAGTCGCGCACTTTCGGGCGCGCGGCGTGGACCGGCCACGCGCTCGCCCTGCTCGACGCGCTCGGCGTCGACCAGGTCGACGTGATCGGCAACTCGATGGGCGGCGCGGTCGCGCTGTCCATGGCGGTGGCCCGGCCGTCCGCGGTACGCCGGGTCGTGTTGATGGGCACGATGGGTGTGGCGATGGCGCTGCCGGCCGGGCTCGACGCGGTCTGGGGCTACACGCCGAGCGTCGAGGGGATGCGCGAGGTGATCGGGCTGTTCGCCTACGACCGCGGGCTGATCAGCGACGACCTGGTGCGGCTGCGGTATGAGGCGAGCCTGCAGCCGAGCGTCCGGGACTCGTGGGCCGCCATGTTTCCCGCGCCGCGGCAGCGCTGGGTCGACGACCTCGCGTTGGCGGGTGCGGAGCTGGCGGCCGTGCGCCAGCCGGTGCTCATGGTGCACGGAAGCGACGACCGGGTGGTGCCGTGGCGATCGTCGTCCGAGCCGCTGGTCGATCTGCTGCCGGACTGCCGGCTGCACGTCATCGGCGGCTGCGGCCACTGGACGATGATCGAGAAGACGGCCGAGTTCCTCGCCGTCGTCGAGCCGTTCCTCGCCTAGCTTCGGTAGCGGCGGTCGACCATGTCGAGCGCGTGCGGCACCGCGTTGATCTTGTAATCGGGCGCACAGTCGGTCAGCACGCGCTCGGCCGTACGCGCCAAGTGGTGCGCCAGGCCCGAGAGCGCGGCCTTGTCGTCGTGCGCGACCAGCGCCTGCAGGATCGCCGCGTGCTCGGCGTCGCCGGCCGTCTGCCAGCTGGTCGGGTCGGCGAGCTGGTAGATGCGGATGTAGCGGATGGTGCGGTCGGCGAACGCCGTGAGTTGCTTGCGCAGCGACGCGCCGGCTCCCGCGGTGATGAGCCGGTGGAAGTGAGCGTGCGACTCGAACCACAGCGGGAAGTCGGAGCTGCGCGCGGCCTTGCGCATCGACGCCAGCAGTGTCTTGGCCTCGCGCTGGTGCTTGGCGGTGAAGCCGTCCAGCGTCATGGACAGCGCGAGGGTTTCCAGCAGGATGCGGCTGGCGTACACATCGTCGAGCTCTTGCGGGTCGAGCCCGGCGACGCGGGTGCGCTGGTTCGGCTCGATCTCGACCAGGCCCTCCTCCTGCAGCATCCGCAGCACTTCGCGCAGCGGCGTGCGGCTCACGCCCAGCTGGTCCGCGAGCGCGACCTGGGACAGCTTGGTGCCGGGGCGGAGGGTGCCGTCCAGCACGCACTCGCGAAGGTACGCGTGCAGCGCGGGAATGGCCTGCCGGACCTCGGGAAGGTCGACCTTCCGGAGGCCGGGCACGAGCGTCGGGGTTCGGGGCATGTAGGTATTGTCCACGACCCTCGATCCGGACTGTATACACCTGCCGAGTGGAAACGAACTCTTGACCTCCTCGTAAAACTGCATACAGTTTTGATGAGGCGCGCGTACGCATGAAGGGAAGGTGGTTGCGGTGCATGTAGGAGTCATCGGCCTGGGCAAGATGGGCCTGCCGATCGCCCGGAATCTGCTCGAACGGGGCTTCGCCGTGACCGGCTTCCGGCGTTCCGGCAGCCCCGAGCTAGTCGCCGCCGGCGGCACGTTCGCCGGCTCGCCGGCCGAGGTCGCCGCGGCGGCCGACGTGCTGCTGTCCATCGTCACGGATGCCGAAGCGGTCGAGGACGTGGTCCGGGGCCCGCACGGGACGCTGCACGGGCTGCGCCCCGGCACGGTGCACATCGAGATGAGCACGATCGACGTCGCGCGCAAGGCCGCGCTGCGCGATGCTGTCCGGGAGGCTGGCGGCGATCTGCTCGACTGCCCGATCAGCGGCAGCCCCGGCATGGTCGCGCCGAGGCTCGCGACGACCTTCGTCTCGGGCGATCCGGACAGTGTCGACGCGGTACGCACGGTGCTGGACGCCATCTCGGGGCCGTGGGCCTACGTGGGCGCGTTCGGGGCCGGCGCGAGCATGAAGTACGTCGCCAACCTGCTGATCGGCGTGCACACGGTGGCCGCCGCCGAGGCCATGCTGCTCGCCCACCGCCTCGGCCTGGACCTGGAGCTCGTCCAGCAGACGCTCGACTCGTCGCTGGCCTCGTCGGCGATCCTCAAGCAGCGGGGACCCGTGATGCGGGCCCGGCAGTGGACTCCCGCACCGGGCCCGATCGAGACCCTGCACGCGATCCTGGAGCAGATCGCCGACGCGGCATCGGCCTGCGGCGCGGAAACACCGGTGTTCACGGCGGCCAAGACCGTGTTCGACAAGGCGATGGCCGACGGCTGGGCCGAGCTGGACATCGCCGCCGTGCACGCCCAACTGGCCGGGGAGACCGCGTGAGCTACGCATTGGTGACGTTTGCCGACGGCGGTGAGACCCGGCTCGGCGTACGGCTGGCGGACGGCACCGTCGTCGCGCCGCCCGAGCTCAAGCAGTGGACCGACATGCTGGATCTGCTCGAACACTGGCCCGCCGCGGCCGGTGTGCTGTCCGCGATGTCACTCGACGGCGCGCCGGTCGTCGCGGGCGCGCAACTGCTTCGTCCGATCATGTGGCCGCGCAAGGTGTTGTGCGCGGGCGTCAACTACCGCCGGCACATCCGGGAGATGGGCGGCGAGGTGCCCGGCGACGACTGGGTGCCGTACTTCTTCCTCAAACCGCCCTCCACCACCGTCGTGGGCCCGAGTGACCCGATCGTCATCCGCGACGCCGAGCGGGCCCGCTACGACTGGGAAGCGGAGCTGGCCGTCGTGATCGGCGTCGGCGGGCGCGACATACCGATCGAGCGGGCGCTGCAGCACGTGGCCGGCTACTGCGTCGCCAACGACGTGACCGCCCGCGGATATCACCGCCGGCAGAGCGTGCCGGCCGAGGCGTTCACCTATGACTGGTTCGCCGCGAAGGCGATCGACACGTCCCTTCCGCTCGGCCCGGGCATCACACCCGCGTTCCAGGTGAGCGACCCGCAACAACTGCGCGTGCGGCTGTGGGTCAACGGCGAACTCCGCCAGGACGAGTCGACCGCCGACATGATCTGCGGCGTCGACCAGCTCATCGCCGCCGCGAGCAGCGTCGTCACGCTTGAACCCGGCGATGTCATCGCCACCGGCACGCCGTCCGGCGTCGGCGCGGGCCAGGGCCTCTTCCTGCGCCACGGCGACGTGGTCCGGGTCGCGATCGACGGCCTCGGCGAGATCACCAACCCCGTCGTCGACGAGAAGGAGCAGTCATGATCTACGTTTCGCACCGGCTGCCGGTGAACGAGCCCGGCAGCCCCCGGCTGACCCGGTCGGACGTCTGGGACGGCCTGGTGCTGAAGGCCAACAACGCGCTGCCGTTCGTGCCGGCGATGACGTACTGCGAGGTCGTCACCCGGCACAGCGACACCGTGTTCGACCGCGACATCGACTTCCGGGGCCAGCGGTTCACCGAGCGGATCACCCTGGAGGCGCCGCATCGCGTGGTGTTCACCCGGATCGCCGGTCCGGTCCTCGGCACGATCACCAACGAGATCGAGGGCGGCGACGACGAGTTCGGGCTGCGGTTCAGCTTCGCGCTGGCGGTGGCCGGCGTGCCCGGCGGCTCGGAGCAGGAGGCGGCCTACGCGGCCGGGATGACCGGGGACTATCTCAAGGCGGTAGCCGCCACCCTCGGCGCGGTGCGGCGCGTCGTCGCCGGCGAGTCGGCGGCGGCCCGGTGAGCGGCCGGCTGGACGGGCGCGTCGCCGTGGTTACCGGCGCCGCCAACGGCATCGGGCGGGTCTACGCCCAGCGCCTCGCCGCTGAGGGTGCCGCCGTCGCCGTGCTCGACGTCGCCGACGGCGCGGCCGCGGTCGGCGACATCCACGCCGCCGGCGCGAAGGGCGCGTCGTTCCTGGTGGACATCACCGACGCCGGGCAGGTGTCGCGGTCGGTGACCGAGGTCGAGGCCGCGCTGGGACCGGTCGACATCCTCGTCAACAACGCTGGCATCTACCCCAACCAGCCGATGGACGGCATGTCCTTCGACGACTGGCGCCGGGTGTTCGCCATCAACGTCGACTCGATGTTCCTCACCACGCAGGCGTTCACCCCGCGGATGAAGGAGCGCGGCTGGGGACGCGTCGTCAACATGACCTCCAACGCGATCGCCTTGGTGATCCCGGGCTTCACGCACTACGTCGCCTCGAAGATGGCGGTCGTCGGGTTCACCCGCGGCCTGGCCACGGAACTGGCGGACTTCGGCATCACGGTCAACGCCATCGGCCCGTCGCTGGTGCGTACCGCGACGACCGAGGCCGGACCGGCCGCGTTCTTCGATGTGGTGCCGCAGATGCAGGCCATCAAGCGCGTGCAGGTGCCCGCCGACCTCGCCGGCACGCTCGCGTTCCTGGCCAGCGACGACGCGGCGTTCATCACCGGCCAGACGGTCTATGTCGACGGCGGCCTCGTGCGCGCTGGTTGACTGATGGTGGAGGGGCCCGGCTGACGGGCCCCTCCTGTTTATTCGCGGGGCTCGACGTTGGTCAGGAACGTCGGTGGGGGCGGCGCGCCCCACAGGTGCGGCGGCACGTCCCAGTCGCCGGCGACCCAGCAGTCGTCGACCTGGTCGATGTCGGAGAACCACTCGATCCAGCTGCCCCACGGATCGGGGTTGTAGTGGAAGAAGTTGGAGCCGATGGTGTGCCGGCCCAGGCCCCATCCCGGGTCGCGGCCCTTCGAGCGCATCCGGTCGGCGCCGAGCGCGATCGCGTCGATCGACGGCACCTCGAAACTGGCGTGATGCAGGCCCGGATGGGTGGACGAGATGAACCCGAAGATGTGATGGTCACCGGGCCCCGCGTTGAGGAACGTCACGAGATCGTGGTGAATGCGGTCGCTGACCGCCAGTCCGAGCACCTCGGTGTAGAAAGCTGTCAGCACGGCCGGCTGCGGGGTGAACAACAAGGTGTGGCCGAGCCGGCGCGGCAGGACGTCGTCGGTGACCTCGCGCCACTGCGCGGTGCCGATGCGCTGGCGACTGGCGCCGGCGTTGGTGAGAATCTCGGCGACCGGGCGGGCCGCCGCGGGCTCGGTGTCGAGCAACTGCACGGCGGTGCCGTCCGGGTCACGCACCCACAGCCCCTGCTCGTCGGCGCCGGCGGGTGGCTCGATGACGGGTGTGCCGGCCCGGTCCAGCGCCTCCCGCACCTGGTCGAGAGAGCCGGGCCGCAGCGTGAACGACACGTGATGCAGCCGCTTGGCGGGGCCCTCCACCATCCGTACCTGTTCCTGGTCGCGGCCGGTGCATTGCGCGACAAGCCCGCCGTCCTTAGCGGCCGTCTCCAGGCCGAAGTCGCGCAGGAACCCGTCCGCGACCTCGAGGTCGGGCACCTCGAGCGCGTAGTGGTGCAGTCCTGAGATCACGGTCTTTTCCTCTCCACTTAAACTGCATACAGTTTAGTGGGTGAGAGAGACCGCGCAAGAGATAGCCGAGGCCGCCCGCGTGTTGGCCGCGCTCGAGTTGGTCACCGCGTTCGGGCACGTCTCCGCCCGCGCCGGCGACCAACTGCTGATCACACCCGCCGCGCCACTCGCCGGCGTACGCGAAACGGACCTGATCTTTGTGCCGCTCGACGCCACGGCCTTGCCGCCGGGGGCGCCGGGGGAGAGCTGGCTGCATCTGAGCGTCTATGCGCGGCGGCCGGATGTCGGCGCGATCGCGCGAGCCCAGCCGCCGGCCGCTCTGCCGGTCGCGGCTGTTACCACCGAGCTTGCGCCGTTGCACGGTCAGGCGTGCTGGCTCGGGCGCGGCGTTCCCGTACACGATGATGCCCGGCTGTTGCGAGAGCGTGCGCTCGCCGACGCGGCGGCGGAGACCCTGGGTGGGGGTGCGGCGTTGCTGTTGCGCGGCAACGGTGCGGCGACGACCGCGACTAGTCCGGGGCTCGCGGTGGCCCGCATGTGGCTGCTGTCGGCGGCCTGCCAGGCATGGCTGTCGGCAACGGCAAGCGGACCGATCCAAACCCTGACCGAAACCGAGATAGACGCATGGCAAGCCGTCGAAGGAGACCTTTTGCCGAGGCTGTGGCGCCATCTCCGCGACGACGCTTCAAGCGCGGACGCCGGCCGGAACTCCGATCGGTCGATGTGATCGGTCGGCTCTGATGCGAAGGGCATCGCGGTTCATCTCCTGGACCCGTTGACCGCCGCCGGGCATAGGATCGCCGGCATGTCCGCAGCGACCCCCGATCCTGACGCCAAACAATGCCGTGCGACCGGGCGGCACGCGCCGGACGATCTGCGGGCTACGCGGGCTTTGGCGAGTGGGAGATCCTCGAGGGCCGCTACACCCTTGCGATCATTTTCGAGTACGCGGCCACGCTCGGCCTGGTCGACGTCGCGTACGACGGGCCGGCCGGGGCCCGCGACGACTACCACGGCAACTGGGGCGCCGAGGACGTCGACTACCTGAGTCGCTACGACGGGCTGCGGGCGGTGCGGCTGAACGGTCTCGGCGCGTACGCCCTCGGGCTGACCGACACGTACGAGACGCCGCCGCGGCTCGTACGCTCAAGGTCCTGCCCAACCTCGACGTGGTCGCGACCGGCGAGATCGGCGCGGCCGACCGTCTGGTCCTGGAGAGCTACGCCAAGCGCACCGCCGACCGGGTCTGGGCACTCAGCCCGGAGTCGGTGCTCGCTGCTGTCGCTGCCGGCCGTTCCACCGACCATCTTCGCGAATTCCTGCTCGAGCGCGCGGCGCAGCCGGAGCTGCCAGCGGTGCTGCTGAGACTGCTCGAGGATGTCGGCGATCGGGCCGGGCGGCTGCGTGACCTGGGCCGGGTCCGGCTCATCGAGTGCGCCGATCCCGCCCTGGCGGCCCTGATCAGCCATGATCGCCGGCTGCGTGCATTGTGCCGGGCGATCGGGGAGCGGCATCTCGCGGTCGCGGTGGACGACGAGCCGGCCTTTCACCGGGCGTTGCACGCACTGGGTATGCGCTACCGGTCGTTCTTGCTGGAGCGTAGGCGGATGATCGGCAGTTCCCGGTCGGTCTTCTGCTGGTACTGGGCGAACCGGGGCGCGGCGGCGACGATCTGCTCCCAGGCCTGAGCGCTCGGCGTCGTGGAGCTGGTCGGCGCTGACGGCCACCTCGCGGCCGCCGATCTCGATCCGGATCCGGTCCGGGTGGGCGGCGAGGTTGTAGTACCACGCCGGGTTTCCGGGCGCGCCGGCCGCCGACGCGACGATCAGCCAGCTGCCGTCCGGGCCGGGGAAGCAGCCGACCGGGCTGGTCCGCTCGGCCCCGCTCTTGCGGCCGATGGTGGTAAGGATCAGGGTGTTGAAGCCGGTCGCCTCACCGCCCTTGCGGCGGATCCGCCGCATGGTCAGCTTGTTGAACAAGAGCAGCAATCGGCCGCGGGGCTGGCGGGCGCCGCGGGTTCCCGGGCGGGTGTCGAAGCTCATCTGCGCTCTCCTTAGTCGAGGCTATGCCTGGGTGGCGGCCAGCGCGGCCCGGGCACGCAGCGAGCCGGGGGGTAGTTCTCCGGTGCCGCGGGCGTGCTCCAGCGCTGTGGACCACCAGGCCAGGTCGTCGAGCAGCACCCGCAGGCTGATGTCGGTCGCGGGGTTGACCGGCTCGCCGTCGCCGTCGAAGGCCGTTGCCACGAACGGGATCACCACGGTGTTACGCAGGGGAACGGCTTCGGTCTCGACGTACACATGGGCGAGATGCTCGATGGCGCGGATCCCGCCGCCGATGCCGGCGCTGTAACCGATCGTCGCGACCGGCTTGTTCCGGAAGCCGAACGACAGCCACACGCTGTCGATGGCGTTCTTCAAGCCGCCGGGGATGCTGTGGTTGTACTCCGGGGTGACCACGATGAAGGCGTCGGCTTGTTTGATCTTCTTGTTCCAGGCCTGCACGATCGGGTCGGAGTAGGTCGGGTCGCTGATGTCGCCGATCGTGCCCCGGTGCTCCTCGAAGATCGGCAGCGGCCAGTCCCGCAGATCGGCGAGCTCGACCTCGAAGCCGTCGTGCGCGCCGGCCCGCGACAGCACCCACGGCACCACGACGTCCGAGGCTCGGGTAGGGCGGGTGCTCCCGACGATGACCAGGACCTTCGACATTCGTACGCTCCATTCGTTTAGTTAACGAGGCATACTGTACGCGGCATTAACTATCCGCGCCATGTACCGTAATGACGTGGAGAAGGCGGCGCAAGGGATCGCAACCGACGACCCGGAGGTCGATGCCACCGCCGGGCTGGTCCAGCTGACCGGCCTGGTGCAGGGCATGTACGCGCGTGTCTCGGAACGCCACGACCTGACGCCCGTGCAGGCCAGGCTCCTGTGCGTCCTGTTGGCCGGTCCGCGCGGGATGGCCGAGCTGGCCCAGTGTTTCGGCGTGGAGCGGGCCGCGCTCACCGGCCTGATGGACCGGGCCGAGCGGCGCGGTCTGGCCCAGCGATCGGCCGTGCCGGGCGACCGGCGAGCGCTGCAG
>Ga0307515_10008426_pt1 | contig 20102 bp, 14 predicted proteins | sample 17_EM_MG_FD_194513 | JGI IMG/M metagenome (GOLD analysis project Ga0307515, IMG submission 194513) | Populus trichocarpa ectomycorrhiza microbial communities from riparian zone in the Pacific Northwest, United States - 17_EM | ecosystem: Host-associated > Plants > Roots > Unclassified | place... | reverse complement strand
CCGGCTTAAAAAGAATTGACCGTCAAGTTAAGATATTAATTATTACTAACTATTTACAAGATGGCCACCAAATCCGCTGATTATAGAATAATGATGATAAAGCTGAAGATATCATCAAGTTGAAGATATCATCAAGTACTGTCAGTCGCTGTCTTGGGTGACAGAATGTTGGCAACCAAAAAGATACATACAGCTGGCAAGCAGGTAAATCCACCGAGCAGGTCCGTGCCAGACAATTGTCATCCATTCATGCACTTGCCCGCTTACCCAGGAAAATAGAATAATAATAATAATAATAATAAAAGAAAACAATTGTTTTATCAGGCATGACACTCGTAGAGTATTTTAGAGTGTAGATGCCGTCTTAATCCATCACATCATCCACCACCTAAGCTTTTATTACAAAGAGAGAGAGAGAAAGGATATTTACATGTGACATGGGTTTCACGTAATCTAATACATGTTGAAATCAATAGGATATGGTTTGACTTTCCTCAATCCGTGTCGTACACTACTTGCTTGCTATAATTTTTTATTTTTCAATATCAGTATATTAAAAATATAAAAAACAATAATAATAATTTATTTGGAACAAGAGCGCAACTACACAACAAGAGTTTACTGCTGTGTTCCTAAATAAAAAGCATATGGAAGATCGGATGCAATTGTAGCCGAACGGAGCCTAACCATCTTCACATGCAAAGGCTAAGAAGGGACTGCCACTTCATCATCAGGGCCCAACAACCACATTTTTCACTACCCATCATTATCTGGAAATGGATTTGGTACCAGACATGGAAAAGGGGAAAACATGAAATAAAGCAGCAACTCATGATTTAGGCGATGATGACATCCCAATAAATAGAATTCCCGCCATTTCCTCTACAGAACGGGATCATAACTGTTGGTTACAAAAAAAAAAATGAGCTGCTGGGAAACACATTGAACAAAAGGGATTGATTATCATTTGTGTCAGATCCCAATGAAACAAGAGACGAAGAAAACAAAACGACGAACAAATGAAAGCTAATCCACTCTTCAAATATCTGTCTATCTGCATTTCCTACACTCAAAAGCACCAGAAAAATATAAACTACCAAGCCAAAGGGTGGGGGGGTGGTAAGAATCACAAGCTAAGCATTCAGAGAGAGCCACTCCTACCACAACCGCCTGTTTACATACTGATATGGCTAGACACATGACTTCCTTTACCTTCCTTCTCTACCGTCCGTCTGCTGATGTAAATGACTCCGCAAAGCCAGATGGCCGAGTAGGTATGCTAGTCTGGGTATTATCCCCACTGGCAAGAAATGAAGAGCTGCTTCCATCAAATGCCTGCCACTTCAGGAGCACTTCGGGCAAGGGCATCTCAAAATCAATCCCATACATTTCATCAGAATCTGGTTCTGCTGGTTTCCAAATCTCAACAAGAGATGACAGAACATTAACCACGTGACCCATGTCTGGCCTTTGGTAGGGCTCCCTTGCAGTGCAGTGACCTGCTAGATCGGCAACTGTGCTAATGCTACCAAGGGTTTCCTCATCAAGATTAATGGTTGGGTCAATGGTTTTACGGAACGTGTCTTTGTTGATGTGCATCCTACGGAACCAAGTAACAAGATGCAAGCTGTCCTCAGGCTGGGTCTCATCCAGTGCCTTCCTTCCTGTGATCATCTCCATTAATATGACTCCAAAGCTGAACACATCAACCTTGGTAGTCACTCGACCAGTCACTGCCAAGACATACAGAAGAATTCAGGTTTAGCTCCTGACTTATCAAACAAAAGATACAAAATTCCTTTAACATGCTGAGAAGTCTAGACAAAGAAGAGTGGATCATTCATCATTTGAAATGCAAGGAATTTATTTGGCTACCAGTGACCCACTTGAATTGAAAACCAAGAAAATAAAATACAAAAGGGAGCACCAGCTGACATTATAAGAGAATGAATATGTTCCAGTTCAGTTCAGTGTGCCCAATAAATACAATAAAGCAAAGTGAATCGTTCATCTCAGCCAATGCAGTCATGCTAACTATTATCATAAGCATGCAAACACAAAGATCATTTATGTGTCAAAACAAGGACCAATACTGTGTAGGAGGAGGCTCTTTTATAGTTTTATGAAATCTCTCCTATACCTACAAATGTTGCACAAACAATACAATACCATGGATCAGGTTTATTCACTTTATTGATTTTTTCTAGTTATTTAAGGTAATAACACGGTCCATTGACAGAGAGAGAACTCTGGTGTTGTTTCTGCAATGTTTTAGCCATTAACAGCCTACATGAAAAGGAATTTTCAAATAGAAAATCCTTCCAATAAAAAAAGAAATAAAAGTATCAAACTCAATTGCAATTCTTTGCTGCACCCTCCCCTGTCCTTCTCATGCTTTTTTATTCATTCAGTTATGGTTTTCTCACAACCTAATGTTCGTCTATTTCTTTTATTGGTTACTCTACAATAAAATAATAGAATAACTCTAGGCATGCAAAGTATGGAAGTTGAAAATTTAGTTACCTGCATATTCAGGAGCAAGATATCCAAAAGTTCCAGCTAGTCTCGTTTCAATTGAAGCTTTCCCTTCTGGAGCAAGACGAACCAATCCAAAATCAGCCACTTTGGCCCGCATATCATCTCCTAGAAGAATATTGGAAGGCTTGAGATCCCTGTGAATAAAACTTTGATGTGCCAGCCCATGTAGGTATTCAACGCCTCTAGCAACATCCAAGCCAATGGTTAATCTTCTAGTCCAGTCGAGCGGTTTGACACCCTCCTCCTTCCAACTAAAAAGATGACTGCTAAGAGTCCCCCGAGGCATATATTCATAAACAAGAAGCCTCTCATTTCCATCCAAGCAATATCCTAGAAGGGCGACTAGATGGCGGTGTCGAACCTTGGTAAGCACTGCAATCTCAGACATGAACTCTGCTAGACCCTTCTCGGTAATCACTCCCGACTCCATCCTCTTTACTGCAATTTTTGTTCCATCATGCAACTCCCCCTTGTATACAGTCCCAAATCCACCTCTTCCCAATATATTTTCTTCACTAAAATTATTCGTAACATTTCTTAAAACTTGAATTGAGATCACCATATTCTCAGTCCTGACCACTTGAATGTCACTGGGTCCAACACTATCAGTAAAGCTCTCAACTCCACTATTTGCACTTGATCCAGCAACAGTGATTTTCACCTCATCCTGATCCCATGAGCGGCGCGGGTGAATAATCATCATATTTGGACTCTGAACCTTACTAGATCGCTTTTGTTTCTTACTATAAAAGAATACACCTAACCCAACCACACATACAACACCAACAGCACCAATCACAGAACCCACAATCTTTCCACTAGCTGAGTTCTTGTTTCCACTACCATCCGAACCACCACCTGTACCAGAAGGTGTACTTCCAGGAGCACCAGGGGGAGCATAGCTAGTGTTAATCTTCCCAATATCAGGATTTCCACCATATTCCACTTGCACATTACTTCTAAACTTGGGTATTTGACCAGAGAGTTTATTATTCGAGACATCTAATAAAGCAAGATTAGACAAACTTATAAGCTCATCGGGTATCGTACCAGTAAGCATGTTATCAGAAAGAATCAATTTCTGTAGTCTCGAAATCAAAGAAAAGTCTGAAGAAATGGTACCGCTAAGTCCTGCTTTCTTCAAGTTAATCACCAAAATATCCCCTCCACCACAAGTAATTCCTTTCCAGGCTTGGGTGGATGTGCAAGGATCATTTCCTTTCCAAAGGTCAGCAAGACTAGCAGGGTATCCAAAGTTTTTTGCAACCGACAACAAAACATTAACAGTAGAATCACAAGCAACACCAGGATTATCCAAACAAAAATTATTAGTCCCGGGAATCATATCCGCATCAACTGTCCTAGCAAAACTGGGCGTCGGTCCCTGGAGCTTATTATTAGTGAAATTGACAACACGAAGTGTAGAAATGTTCAGCAATGATGGCGGAACAACACCCGTCAAGCTATTATCCCTTAAATTCAAATCTTCCAATGAAATCATCCCAGACAAATCAGGCAAAGGACCCGTAAAATGATTTCCTTGGAGCCAAATTTCTTTCAATGAAGTCATGTTTTGCAGGATAGAAATAGTACCATTTAGCCTCGAATTACTCTTTTGGCCGTTAAGCCATAAAGATTGTATAGTAGACCCCGAAAAATTGAGGGGCAATCCACCCTCAAAATAATTAAAAGCTAAATGCAAAGTCTCCATGCCAGGAAACACATCGCTGTTAAAAAATTCAGGGATTTTGCCAGCTACATTAGCACCGTTCGCCGAGAATTCCTTCAAAGCACTAGCATCCTTGAGACTCTCCGGTATCTCCCATGATTCAAAAGGATTGTAATCCAAATAGACGCTGGTTAAGGACGTCATTCCGGCGAAAAAATCAGGAGGAATTGAAGAGAAAGTGTTGTTATGTAAAAAGAGGACTTGGAGAAAGCTTAAACCTGATAAACTCGGTAATGCGCCCGTTAACTGGTTGTTCATGACCTCGAACCGAGTTAACTGAGTCAAGTCTTTGAGTTCTGGGGGGAGAGTACCTTGTAAATTCTGATTGCCTATTTGGATCCGAGTGACCCGGTTATCTAAGCAACCCACGTGGAGCCAGTTACATGGGTCAGAGCCAGACCAGCCGAGAGTAGATGGGTTGCCAAGGCTGCCTCTCAGTTTCATCATGGCTGCTGCGTCGTCGTTTTGCTGAGAATTGGCTAGACATAGTAGTAGGGAAAGAAAGAGTGAGAAATTGGTGAAAAGCCAAACACCCATGTGGCGTTTCAGAGAGTTTTTTTTTTTTAAGAGAGAGAGGGTTACTCTGCTAGGGTTTACGAAATCAGATGAGAGAGAGAGATTTTACTTATTTATGTTTTATTTGCAGGGAGAGAGAATTTTGGCAGAAAAAAACGCGGAGATGGAGGTGAGGAAGAGAGTGGCGAGAAAAGTGTGAATTAAAAAAAAGAAAAAACCCTTTTTCTGTCTGAAGGAACGCAAGCTTTCCTTGTATGTATTTTGGACTGAAAACTCTACGGATTCCACGTTGGATCTTTTTCTCGGATTACAGTTGGCACAGGTGAGTGAGTCCAGCCTTGTCTAGTCTATTCCGGGTTATGTATTTGAATTTCTTTTTAAAAATATTTCATGTTTTTTATTTGAAAATATATTTTATTTTTTTAACATTATTTTTAATATTAATATATTAAAAAAATTTAAATGAAAAAACAAACGGGTTGATAAATAGGAGAAAAAAGCAAGTCTTCCACCGTCAATTAATTAAACCAGGAAGGCATCGAGGAATCATCTCTGACTTTTGATATTTTTCACGAACACCTTCTATATCCTGAATTTATAGATATAAACAGATCTTTTACATATTTAAATTAAATATTAAATATTTCACATTCAAATTAGTGATTAGGATTATAAGGAGCCGGCCGGTTACTATTGTTTTGTTGTGGTGCATAAAAAGAATTATTCAACAATAAGAGAATCTTTGAACTAATTTACATATCTGCATAAATTAAATTATTTAAAAAGTAATATTAAAAACACATCCTTCACATTGATCCAGTACATTCAAAAAAAAATTATTTGTTGTTGTTGGATTAATCCGATAAATAAATAAACAGACAAACTTATATGTTACTTTCCTACTCAACACGGTATTCATATTTTTTATTTCCTTTTTGGCTTCATTAATTGAAAATTCAATGGATTTTTATTAATTTATGTATTTTGAGAATTTTCATTCGATAAAAAAAATATGGGAAATGACCCAGCACATTGTTCATTCATTCATTCAAGACATGGAAATATTCAAACCCTGGATCCGTGGCTTTTAATTACAGCTACTGCAACTACAGCTATATTACAACTAAAACTAATCGTATACAACTATTACATATGATCAATCAACTTCAATTCCAAGCTCTCCAGATTTCACCACGACCAACTATTCCTTAATTTTAGGAAAAGTTCTGGCATTGTCTCCAATAGATCTCGTGTTCTATACGTCCATAGCCCAGATCTCGATCAACAATGTGACGAGTGGCATCTAGTAATCTCTCAGCCTCCAAGGTTGCTTGGTCTCTTAAGACTTGTAGATTTCTTTTACTTTCAATTTCTAAAAAATATAAAATCCTTCTAAGATCTAATTGCTATCCCTGCAGGTTTGAAAGCAAATCATAGAGCAAATGCATCACACTGGGAAAATCCCAAATCAACGCTTCAAAAAAATATTTACACATGACATTCAACACATGGAAAGACAATAAATCACACAAACAAATCAGATACCAATTTTCTGCAAGCAATATCATCAACATAAATAAATATCTACCTAATATCACATTACAAATATTCAAAGCGAATAAAAAAATATTTGTTAGGATCCAGCTGTCAAAAATGAGCAAAACATACTAGATCAATAAGAAATAATGTTGGTGTGTGTTGGTCACGCACTTACAAGTTATGTGTTGTTCTTGATGGTGGTGTGTGCTCCTCATGTTGCTACTATAACCTGGAAAAATAAACCTGCAAAAAACAACAACAATAACAACGGGTTTTTAGGCAGAATCAAAGTTGTGGCCTTTGAGTTATCATGGGTGATGATTTTAAATTTTTTTTGTTCGATTTTAGGTTGAGAATGAGTTAAATTTGATGGTTTTTGGCTGGAAAAATAAAAAACTATTTTTTTGACTTGTTTCCTAGGCAGATCAAGGTCGAGGCTAAAACAAGAAGGTCATGGAGATTGAGTTGGCACATGTGGCAGTGATTGTTGTTGAATTCCCAAATTTCTTATAAGCAATAAATCAAAATTATTCGAGAGTCTTAGAATTTTATTTGACAAATCTAGAGTTATTTAGAAATTTATTATTTAAAGATCTATTCTTCTTCGCTTTGAATAATTTTTTAAATCGTCCAATTGTCCGACCTCCAACAGTAATTCATAAGAACCATCAATGAGAAATTTCTTAAATCCTTACTCAGGAAAAAGAGATTGTTATGTCTAAAATATTGATTGATGTCAATCTAATATGAGGTTAAAATTTTCTTTTTAAAATTTCTTACTTGAGAAATTTACAAATCCTTACTTGAGAAATTTCTTTTTGAATATGGGGTTAAAAATTGGTTATGATAAACCCGTGTTGATTGATGTCAATTTAATATGACGAGATCTCAAATGCATTTTTTTATAGATAAAAAAAACTGCTTTGTCCCGCGATGAAAAATAGAACCTTGTTTTTTCTAGACACGTTAGTGGCTGGATTCTAGGCACCTATATAAGACGCGTCGTCTTTTTTTTTTACAAAAAATTAACTAAAAAAATGAAAGACCCTCGTGCGGGGCCCTTTATGGGTGGGTCAGACACTAGGCATGACTCTATAGACCCAACAACACCTAGTCTCTTTTATTTTTTTTAAAAAAAAATCTGATTTTTTTTGTTAATAATTGTTTTTATGTCTTTTGTAAAATCATTTCTAAATATATGTTTTAATTAATACCCATTCTCTATGATTTTTTTTGTTTTATTTAGCTTTTTTGAATCAATGATTGTTATTTAGTTAAATTGGGTGTTTTATTTTTTTCGAAGGTTAGTACAATTCATTTGTAATATTTTTTTTATATATATTTATATTGATTTAATATGTATTTTTTTAATTATTTTTAATATATACAGTCTTGTTTATTTTTTTTATTTTATTCAATAAATTTTATTTGTGTCAATTTCTATTACAAATTAATTTTAACAAGCAAATTTATTATACATAATTAGATAAACGACCAATGTTGCGATATTAAATATCTTAATTTATATTGGTCTCTTAAATTTCCTGAATTACATTTGTATTAATCATTCATGATTTTTTTGTAAAATCTATTTACAAAATGGCTCGTGATTTATTTAATTTGATGCATACATATGTTTATCGATTTACATTTATTATTTTTTTAATTTAAGAAAACACATTAAAAAATTCTACATGTTCAAATTTATATCATATATTAATGTTTTTCAATTTGATCCTTATTCTTAAGATTTCTTAGTCTTTTTGCTTAATCTTGTTTATAAAAATTTTATTGTTTATAGTTTTATTTTTTAATCCAACTAAATAATGTATAAAAACAACTATTTAGTTCATCAAGATAATATCCTGAGTTATTGTATTTTTTTTCTTCTTTCAAAACGTACTTGTGATCCCTAAATATTTCAGTGGAGAAATAAGACGGACCCGCATCTTAGCGTGCGCACCAGCCTAATAATATCTATACGTGGAGTTTCCGAGGAGAACCAGCTTTTTTTAAAAGCATAGTATTGCCGATTCTCTAGGCGGATGAAACACACATAGTGGAACATTTTATTCTTTGTCCGCAATATTAATTGGACTCGTTCCCCACCCTCTCTTTTTGAAAGGTGCAACAAATCGCATACCTGTCGTGAATATAATAAAGTATGATTGTTCTTATCTCTTACATTTGTGCCCAAAAAAATCATAAATTATGAATGGTTTTGAGTAAAAAGATGCATATGGGACATGACATTATTGGGTTTCGAAGGCAATCGGGGGGAAAATGATGCGTTTGGGGCAGCAAAAAATTGAAAGAAAAAAAAAAAAAAAAGGTGCATGTGGACACGGGGCATTCTAGGGCTTGCATGATTGCACTCCGCACAGAATCCTCTAGGAAAGATCGAGGCCTTGGGAAGGCTGAGAAATGCTAAACCCAGCATACGATTAAAGGGAGTTGCTATCGGCACACCCAATCTATCTATCTATCAGCACAGCCTTATATTTTTATTTATATTAAATACATTAATTGTCCTCAGATTCCAAAAATCAAACAGTTTATTGGCTCTCGCAATCTGATTTTTCTCTGCCAAAAATCCATGGTGGGTGATCTGACTCTTCATCTCTATTTTAAAAGGTATTAAATGATCTGGCTATATTAAGGAATTGTGATGCTACATGGCTGGAATTTGTTGTGGCCTGATATATCCAGTGGATGTCATGGTTTTGGTTTTAATTAATTAATTAATTATAGCTATAATAAATATTATTAATTATAGTGATTGGAATACAGGGACAATTCGAGCATTCCATGTGCAAAAAAAATATATAAAAAAGGTTGTGCCAATAGCCCCTTCCATAATTAAAATCCCAAACCAACCCCCTTCCTATGAAATAAATCGCCGGTGAAATGAAATAAATTATTATTATGATTATTGTTGTTGTTATTATTATTATTATTGCTCCTCTTTGACTGCAAAGCGATGGCAGACGATCCTTTTCTCTGGAAATCACACCTCATCCTTCTTAAATTTTGAACCTCAACTAATTACTAGAAATCCCCAATATTAACTGTGTGTGACTCTGTGCCTCTAGAATCGACAAACAAATCGTTAAATTCTTTTTATCCTCTTAACAAATCTAAGGCGTGCCTTGATTTGATGGGCTTATGCTCGGCCTGGAAATCGCACTGAAAGCTAAACAAGTCTAGCAATGGGCTGATGGCTATTCAGGCCTGATCTCCGCCTTACGGTGGCGAGGGCTGGTGAGGTAAAAGTTGAGCAAGGACACCGTATATATAAATATCTAGTAGTAACTTCTTTTTTTCCCTCTTTATGAAACAAATATATAATTATTTAAATAAGTGAATTCCGTCCTCTACCGACTTTAGTTATTGTATTGAAATCAAGGAAGTATAGTTAATGTTATGATATAAAGAAGAAGAAGAAGAAGAAGAAGAAGAAGAAAGCATGTGATTTTAGCAATTTTGACAACTTGGATGAGCTGTCTGGATTGAAGTGGTAGGAATCTTCTGAACCAATGTCCACCGCCGCATACGTGAAAGTGATCCTTCTGAACCACTGTTATGAGGAAGGTCTGGTCTTCGTATGAGAACACCTTATGTCCATCAACATTCAACTTTGCGGCCAGTTGTGGCTTTGACAAATCGACCTACGTCCATAGCTACTTCACCATACCTATCAACTTCTGCTTAGTAATTAAAACGCCGCTTATTTTTGCATTTCAAAGGAATTTTTTCTTGTTTTAATTTTTTTTTTGATATTTTTAAATTATTTTAATATTAAAAATAAATATTAAAAAATAAAAAAAATCATTTCATTCCTGTTTAAATACCAAAAAAGGAACACCCGGAGCTGAAAAACATCTTAACCCTTTCTAAGGGGTGTATATTGCAAAATAAAACTAACGAAAACGAGGGTGAGAGAATAGAAGGCCCAGAAATATATTTTTCACAAACTAAAAATAGCATACAAGTTATTGCGTGTTCAACTTGGTGAACTTAGTTGTAATTTTTCCAGAACATATTCATATATAGGAGGACAACCCATCAAGGTTAAGAAATCAGACAGTGCAAGCAACCATCAAAAGAGAAGTAATGCTGAGCTCTAATTCCGCAGCTATGAACGCACTTTCAACAGAAACTCGTTAATGGCACGTTAGAAAATTGTCTTTATTAATCCCAAAGTTTCCAAGCAGTTGACAGAGGGGTTAGATATCAAACCACCTGTAGAGGGGGGCTAAAACATGGCGCCCTCCAGCAACTCCCTGGACGGTGGAATTAACAGAAAAGTTTCATTGAGCATGAATTCCTATAACATGGCTTTCTCCATCAATTATCCAAGGCAATGCGCATGCAATGATGCAAATGGTTTCACTCTCAACTACCCTTCTATGGCAAAGCAATGTCTAGTCAATAAGTCTTGCTGAATAGGTAACAATACAAAACAAGGGTGAAGACTCCTCAGCAACAAAAAAGGAAAAAGAGAATAAGATTTACAACTTTTGCTCCTCCCACCTCCCAATGATCTATACATACAAGTGGGGACGGAGGCTTCTCTAGTAGTATACATGTGCTTAGCATCTATTCAAGTTAAACTGAAGTTGGTTAGAAATAATTGCCCGAACCTGTAACTATTTTCGACGACGAATCATCAAAAACCCAAGGAAACCAACGTCCATTATCCACTCGAGACCAAGTGCACCAGCAGGTGATTCAAAATTGCTGGTTCAGATCAACCAAAGAAACTCTCCAATTTAGATTTTCCCAGTTCCCACGAGGCAAGGGGAATCCTATTATGACTTTAAAGTGGATTTGCTATCAAAGAACCTGGCAACTGCCTGATAGAGATTTTCTTCCTCGAAAGGCTTTGAGACGTATCCATCCATCCCACATTTCAAGCACTCATCATGTGTGGCATGTATCACATCAGCAGTCATTGCTAATATTGGAATATGCCACTGTCCTTTTCTAGCTGTTCCTCCTTCTACCATGGATTCACCATTCATCTGCTCATTTGCCTGGCTCTCCATCTGCCGGATACGACGTGTTGCCTCAAACCTGGAGGAGAAAACCCATGTAAATGGTACTTGGAATGTAAACGTCATGCAAAGCATGTCAATTGTACTTGCTTAGTTCCTGATGCAAGTGCAATCAAATCTGTTAAGTATGCATAAGTAGTGGTAGAGAATATGAGTCCTAAGCCCCTAGATCACCAATTTGTGTATCCTCCAAGGTTTGAAACTTATGGGAGCATGAAATTTGCTCTTTAAACTCATTTTAACAAATAATGGAGCCTAGTTACTTTTCAATCAGATGAAAAGATACAAGAACCAGGCAATTCAGATCTCCAGAAACAAGGACCAAATGCCCTTCCATTCCCACTACTGCTCTGATCCCAAGCTCTGGTTGCCCAAATATGACTCGCACAAGCATGGCTTCTTTTAGCCAAAAATATTACATTGCTCCTTGCAAACCACAAATTGGAGCAACTAAAAACACACCTGACCTAATAATTTCTCCATATACGAACTAAAATTTCTTATGCAATATTGTTATATGATGCCAAAAAGGTTCGTTAACAAAAAAAATGGAAAGAAAAAAGAGAGGTAATCAAAGACATTGATCAGTTTGGCTTTTATGAGAAAGGGGTATAGACAAAAATAATTTCATTCTATAAGCAACCAAGGAAGAAGAGCTGAAAAATAAAGGACATTGCAATCCAAAATCATAAAACATCAAAGTCATACCCATCCATTTCTGGCATTTGAATATCCATGAAGCATGCATCAAAAGTGTGTGGTAGTTGAAGCAATTTCAGTGCTTCTTTACCACTGTCAGCACACTCGACATCAGCTCCAAACTTCTTTAACGCACCTGCAGCAACTCTGCGGTTTACCCTATTGTCATCAACCACCAGAATCTTCTTTCCACAGAGAAGGCTCTGAAGGAAAGAAGATCCATTTGGCATGCATTTCCCTTGTGATCTCTTCTTGCCCATGCCCAGCACCTGAAGAAGACATGCAGCCACCATACTTGCTCTCAAAGGTTTCATGATCACGGTATCAGCAAAACCTGCTGCCTTTGCTTTATCAAATTCTGAATTGGTAATATTGGTAGCAAGAAGGATCATCTTAGGAAACTTGAACGCATGTCCGTTTTGTTTCCAGTCCAGTTTCCATACATTTGAAACACCATCCTCCCCAGAAATCCATGTATCCTTCTCGACTAGAATCATATCTGGCTGGATTTTACTTCTGCAATTTAAAACAAAGAGGTTATGCCAAGCACAAGGTAGCATGGAATTTCAAATTCTCAACAAAATGTAAATGTAGGAGCTCTATCAATGATCTATTTTTATCGGCCACTTCACGAGTTATCTTTTATAAAAACTATTATTTGATACGTTTTTTATTCAGATCAATTCTTTTATGGTTTCTATATCAGCCAAAACTACAAGTGCTCGCACAATAGAAGTGCACTCCAAAGAATTTAGGAGACACTCCATGAGAGAGTAATTTTCTTTGATTACCCTATCAAGGAAAATTTCAACCCAAAAGTTTTTATGAAAAAAGCTTACATTATTAAGTGAAGGAAAAATATAGGCTTTTATACTTTTAACATGCTCTTTCACATAAAAACCCGGCTGCCCTTGAAGTATGGGTTAAACATAGGCCTACAGCTATCTTACTCTGAAATTATTTTGTGAACATTGGAACTCAGTCGTGACAGTTAGGCCAAAGCTGTCAAGAAGGACAAGGAGAGAAAAAATCCATCAACCATCCCCAACCAACAACTCAGTGCAATAAAGCTTTAGTAGAAATCTTGGCATTGCAAAAATTCAATTACAACTACACACTCCCAACAATGTTCCTGATATGAATTCTATATGACAAACACATTGCAATCTGAATCTTGGGCAGATGATGTGCATCATAGTAGCAAATGACATGAAAATAAGTCATTTCTAAGTTAAAACACAGAAGCCACAATCTAGTAAACGAGCTTCCCCTCCCGAAGACACAAAGTGGCATGAAAAGTGGAATGATTAACGTGTTTTTTCATTAAGATCGAACCAAAAGGCAAACTAGAGACATCAGTGATGGGCAGAAGATTCACACATGTTTCTTGCTATTTCATTAGAACCTTTCAATTTCTTAATTAAGTTAAAATGATTAGGGGCAAAGCCAGCCAAATGAACTTACCCAGATGTTAGAGAACCATTTTTCCCACAGCTACCAGCAGCCACCTTGAGGTTACTCACAACTTCAGCTAGGATACCAAGCCTCTTCAAATGGTATCTGGTTACAGCAGCCCTAACTGGTTTTCCATCAACAACTAATGCTTTCAATCCTCTAAAGCCAGAAGGCAAATCTTCAGCATTGCGTTTTTCCATTTTGGTGAAAGCATTTTTCTTGCACGTGCTAAAAACAGCTGTGAATGAAAATGTGCTTCCAACCTCAGGTCGGCTAATAAAGCTTATTTGACCACCCATGAGCTCAACCAGACATTTGCTTATACTCAATCCAATTCCAGTTCCTCCATAATGTCTTGATGTTGAACTGTCAGCCTGCACAAAGGGCATGAAAACACGACTCTGGGCTTTTAAGGGGATGCCAATTCCTGTATCCTCCACACATACCATCAAAGTAATATTTTCAGAAGCTTCATTGCTGGTCATTACATTTATTGAGGCATTAAATCGGAAATCTTCATCGGAAAGATGCTTAAAGACATCCCAACTGTTCTGATCATCTGCTGCTTCACAACCACTTAAGGTTTTGAACTTTTGGGACCCTGATATAAGCACACTTTCATTGGACCCACCAATTAAACAAGTGTCTGCTTTTGTATCTGTCGTGGCCTTGGCATGTTCATACAGATGAACTTTAACGAATGTATGTCCTCTTTCAGTGAACTGCCAAACAGAATTAAATGTCAATTATAACAAGAGGTAGAATTCTAAAGAAGGCAATAAAGCTAATGGTGAAAAAAAATCATTATTGGATTAATCATAAACTGCATAGTAAAACATAATATTTGTGCTAAGACAAACCTCTATCACTATTACTGTTGGCTAATTGATAAATGAACTAACAAGAAATCATACAGATACATTCTAGTAGGTTTGAACTGTATAACAAAATTCAAGCAATACACTAACCTTAACAGAGTTCCCCACCAGATTTGTGATTATCTGTCTGAATCTCCCAGGATCACCGACAACAATTTCTGGAACTTTATCAGAAACAAACACTGCCAGCTGCACTTCCACAATTGATTACGCAATCGTGTTTCAGGCATTTTTTACAATGAGATAACACATCCAGAATGCCACCACCAATTGACATCAGGAGTCCACGGAAAAGAAGAGAAAAAGAAAAGGTCAGATTAAACATAAAAGAGAAACTTGCAGTTTGTCTTTTACAAAATCCAAAAACCAGACGTGATATTTCAACCCAAGGAAAAGAATGAAACAGGTCTTTGGTCCCTTTAAGAGAATTCATTTCAGCTAACAAGAAAAGATATGAATATACTGACTTGCCCTTATTGTGTTTCCCAAGGACTTACCTCAATGCCTTTGTTTCTAGACTTCTCAGAAAATAAAGAAAGGACATCATCTACTATGGATCGAATATGGAATGGGACTGCTTCCAGCTCTAGCTTTCCAGCTTCAATTTTTGCCCGGTCAAGCACCTCATTTATCAAAGCTATCAGTGCCTTTCCACAGACTTGAGCCGTTTGAGCATAGTCCCTCTGGGTTGAACTTAAATCTGTATCTAGTAGCAAAGCAAGCATTCCTGCAATTGTGCACAGACCATACCACTGATTATGAAAAGACAAGAACCTAGAATATTTTTCATATTCCAGAAAAGAAAAGGAGAGATCTTGCATACCAAGGATGCCATTCATAGGTGTTCTGATTTCGTGAGATACAGTAGCTAGAAACTGGCATCAAGAACACAATGATACTCAGGTAGGAAGATGCTACAGCAAGAAAACAAGGGGGGTTCAGTTATATTCTTTACAGAAATGTTGGGAAAAATACCTGGGATTTTGCAACATCAGCAGCTTCAGCCTGGACTTTCAAATCCTGCATTTCATGGAAATCATCCTCGACCTTTACAATATGAATTGCTGCTTCGTACAAGATGTAACCCACTAATAAACCGATCACAAAGAATAAGAAAGTTGTGGTGAGTGCAGTCCATGAAGTGGGCGCCTTCTCGTGGTACCTGCTCAGATTTCAAATTATAAGCATCTGTATGCTGGAAACTCACTCTTCCATTTATCTTAGGAAATCAAGATCAGTGATTTGATAAATTTACCTGCATGTCATCAGATGCCTTCTGAATGGATCTCCAAAATCAAGCTTGCTTTCATGCAAAAGAGACATGTCACCGTCTTGATTTTGGTGACCATACATGATTAAAAGGTCAGAAGAGTTAGTTATGTCATAAACATTCACCAAAATTGCCTGATTCCCAGCAAGTTGTCCAAGTAAATTCTCCACAAGGGACTCGACATCAAAGGCTCCACCAAGGTATCTGCTTTCAATTTGAAATCTATATTAATAGATGAAACCAGATTTTCTACAAAATACATGGCATCAACCAAACTGTAAGGGATGAAGCATTCCAATGCGGGGAGCCCAAATAGCCAGGAAATAAAGGTGACGTGGATGAAATTCCAGCCATAATATCAAACACTACCACAGGCCTAAAAGAGCATTTGACTGTCCGTTTTCTAATTGCTAATAGTGAAATGCAATTCAATAAGAAGTTTTAAATTTCCATCTCTAGACAGCTCAGGAGAGGTAGACTTGAAAAATCGGAAATTGGTTCAAGGTTGTAGAACAACGATCACAATGAGGAGCAAATTTGCATTTAAACACGAAAATATCGCTGAAATTCAGAGGCAGCATAGTGGAAATAAAATTCATCATATCCACATCGAAGAAACAACACCTCAATCTAAACTACACACCTGATACAATAACGATTGCCAAATTTTCATGTCAATGACAAACATATAGAGTAACAAAGGATTTACCTTGCCCAATCTTTTAAGCTATTTTACAAAAATAAAACAATTGAATCATTTTGAAGCAACAAAACTGTCTCTGTGAAACATAACAAAAATTTTTCTTTTTCTAATATACGATATTGTAGATATGCAGCATTGCAGCAAGAAGATAGGAAAACAAGGAAAAGGAGAGATGAAACAAAGTCTCAAAATGTCATATTTATTATGCGCCAACAGATCAAATTTAATGGCATCAAACAAAGAATCTCATCACACTAACAAACCAAAAGGCGAAACTTTTAAGCTCAAAATTAGTATCTAAAATAAACTGCTGAAGCATAAAGAGAATTTTTTGAGTAACATCATAGAACCATGTTTTGTCGAATCTTCTAGTCAGCCTATATATTTTTCAAATCGAAATTGAATTTAATTGAAAATGTTAATATAAACCAGCACTCACCCAGCAGTTGCCTCAATGCGCTGGGCCACAGTTGGGCTTGGAGGAAGCTTAGACTTGTAAACAGGGAATGTCAATACAACACCGAGGTGATGAGAACCTAGTAACCTAAAGGGGCCCGTCAAAACAGCTTTCCCGGAAGCCCTAGCCCTCAGTATGTTTTCTCTGTCCTCCTGCATCATGCCAAAGAAAACTTAAAAACTAGATACTAAAACGTAAATGGTGTAAACAACGGATCCAAATTCAAGTCACAGACTCAAAAAATTACCTCCCCTGACATCATGTCAAGAGACTCAATGTAGGAGACCGTCTCCTGAGAAAATATTACAGGTGCATATTCATCTCGAATGGGTGAAGGCTCCCTCTCCATTGTCTTTATTGTCCACCCATGTTGCCTCTCAAATTCCAGCCGCTCTGAATTGACCACTCTTTGTGCATAGGCTACGCCACTTAACAATGGCCTCTCAAAAGCAGTTCTAGCAGTGTACTCAGCAAAGGTTTCCTGCAGTTTTTGTCAAAATCAAATCTCAGCATGCACAATCAGAGAACAAGGTATCGAAGGATGAAAGAACTCCCTAGTCGTATACAAACATTTGACGAAGTCATATCGTGTTTTTTTTACTCTTGCAAGCCAAATCGCAAGGAAATGTAAGTTTCCAATGGCTTCACCATAATTTGTTGAGGAACAAAACAGCCTAAACAACTTCAAAGCAAAAAAAAAAAAAAAAAACAAGAAGAAGAAGAAGAAAGAAAGAAAGAAAGAAAAAATTCTTCAGAAATCAAAGTTAACTAAACCTTGCATGACTTGTGGCTAAATCGAAGTGAGTTTTCCATTTATTTATTTTTTTGTTTGGGAACAGAACAGCAAACAATCTGAGATTCCAAAATCATCTTCCCTTCTTTTATTTCTTGTCTTTCTCGCCGGCAACCATTTAGAACCTTCAAAATTCAACTAACAAAAACTGAAATCAAAAGTTTCAAGAGAAAGAAAGGAGTACAAACCTGGTCAATTGCAGATGGGTTCTTGTAGTAATGAAAAGTGGAGACAAGAATGGCAAGGGCATGAACATGGTTGACACTAACATTGAATTGATCTTGCAGCATTCTAGCCCTTTGATCACACATGCTACTCAACACCTCCTTCCTCCTCACTCTATTATCAGCATCCATGCCATTGTATATTGTCAAACTAAAAAGTGCCATAGCCATGACCCAGAGCAACAAAATCTTGGGAAGCCAAGTCCTGTTGGCTTGTATAAATGTATACCCCCTTTTGGTCCCCATTTGCTGCCCATTCATTTTAACAGCCACTGAGTGGTGGTAACTTTGCTGTATATTCAACGCCATAGATGGACTCAAGCACAACAAGAACTAAAATCTCTCAGAGTCTTCTTGATTTTCTCCTTGTTTCTCTGACCCCCAGTTCATATCTAACAAGGAAAAAAGCCAACAACACAGGGACACAACACAGCCATGTATGTCTGAGGTAATACTCTTTAACAAGGTAGCAATGTTGCAGCTATCCTTTTTTTCTTTTTCTGATGTACAAAGACCTTTTTTCTTCTTCTGGTGTACAGAGAAAAGTGGCACTGCTGTTGCTTAACTACAAGTAAATTATCATTTACAGCATTGTTTAGCGTGATTTGAGCAAAAGAGGAAGCCAAAAGAAATTAGAGAAATAAACAAATCCCTCTCAAGAAACCCATCTGAAGAACTGAAATAAAGAGACCCGGAATTGAAAAGAAAGAGTTCTGGATTGTTAATTAGACACAAGCATGAGGAGTCTCGAAAGGTAGAAAACAGCCCAAATTCCAAAGACACTCTCTTTCATTCACTTCTCAAAACAGACTGTTTTGTATAAAAAGAAAAAACACTAATCATTTTCATCTCCAGGCGTGAAGATTTTAGTATTTTTAATTTTAATTTTCACTTTCACTTCTTTTTTTAACTATGCATGGGAGACAGGAAGAGAGAGGGGAATAGTGTGCGCGAGAGGCAACAAGACAAGGAAGAAGCACGTTCACTGCTGTTTGTTTAGTATTATAAAAATTAGCAGCACTAACTGCAAATCTAAACACATATTGACCAAAGAACACGAACAGCGAAGCACAAGCGAGCAAAATGCTTTTTAGAGATAAGAGGGAGGTTGTTGAAAGAAGGGAACAAACTCAATCAACAATGGTGGGTTTTTCTGTAGTCCAAGAGAGAGAAAGGTGGAGGTGCTTTGAATAATGGCCAAGTTTTTACACGCAGTTTTTTTTATTTATTTTAACTTGATTTGGACAGTCTTGATCTTGGGTTTTGTATTTATTTATAATATAATGTTTGTGTATATGTACACTTTTATCTGCCCCTTGCTTTTTAAAGCAAACTGAATCGAATTTTTAGGATTTTTGGAGATACGCCAACTCTCTCCCTTCTTGCACAATCTATTAAACTATGAGTTATGACTCTTACTCTCTCTTCTGAGAGCCATGAGTCTTCACTGACCCCCTCCCTCCCTCTCTCTCTCTCTCTTTCTCTCTCTCTTCTCTGTCTTTCTTGTTTATTTTATTAGGGCATCTCCCACGCCATACTTTCTCCCCCCTTCTTGTTTCTCTCTCTTTCTGTTTATAGTTTGCAGTTCACATTGACTTGACATTGATACGTTTTCCTTGTCTGTATTTTTTGAGTCCAGAATACAGCAAGAGGATGCATTTTCAACTCTCCTTTTCCTTTTCTGTGGTTGGATTTGCATTTATTTGGATGACTTTTTGTTTTTCCTCTTACTTTTGTCTGATCTCTAGCTTGGGTTGGCATTAAAATTCAAGACTGCTTGCTATAGAAGCGTGTATTGGTGTATAATGTTTTTTAACAATGTTATTTATTTAAAAGTATATTTAAATATTTTTTTATGTATTTTTTTAATATTAGCATGTTAAAATCTTGCATTAAGAATATAAATATAATATTTTTTTAAGAACAATATATTTTCAAATCGCACTACCAAATAAGCACAAAGTGGCTTCTAGAATCCACACATAAGAGTAATGCTCCACAATACGACTCTAACATGATTTTGATGTGTTATTGTTAAAAAAAATTAAAAAAATATTATTATTTTAGTATTTTTTAATAAAAAATATATTATACATTAGGTTATCAAATATGAAATAATAATCAAAATTGTCATAAACTCGTTATCAATATAAAATATATGGATTTCTTATCTTTAATTTAATTGAATACATAAATAAACATAACATTTTCGCACCTGAAAAAATAATTAATAAGAACTCTAAA
>Ga0307515_10008425_pt1 | contig 20103 bp, 16 predicted proteins | sample 17_EM_MG_FD_194513 | JGI IMG/M metagenome (GOLD analysis project Ga0307515, IMG submission 194513) | Populus trichocarpa ectomycorrhiza microbial communities from riparian zone in the Pacific Northwest, United States - 17_EM | ecosystem: Host-associated > Plants > Roots > Unclassified | place... | reverse complement strand
GAACAACGCGCGGATCGCGGCCGTCCCGCGCTCATCGCTGTAGGTGTCGCCCACGCGCAGCGGCAGCGACGCGAAGATGGTGCCCGGCTCCACGCGCTGAAGACCCTCGACGCGAATGTCGCGCACCGTGAAAGGCTCGACGGCCCAGGCTGCCGTGGCTGCGAGTGCACTGGCGACCACCGCGGCAACGCTGCGCAGGCGAAAGCGACTGAATTTATTGTTCATCTGTGAATTGAGCCGGCACGGAAAGGGCCGGCAGAAAGTTAACCAAAGAGTCGCGTCACGTCGTTGAAGAGTGCGATCGACATCATGACCAGCAGCAACGCGACACCTCCGCGTTGAAACCGTTCCATCCATGCATCGGAGACGCTCTTGCCGGTCAGGCCCTCCCAAAGATAATACATCAGGTGCCCCCCATCGAGGACCGGCAGCGGCATGAGGTTCAGCACGCCGAGGCTCACGCTGATGAGGGCGAGAAAGACCATGTACTGCGTAAGACCCATGCTGGCGGACTTGCCTGCGTAGTCGGCAATCGTCAGCGGGCCGCTCAGGTTCTTGATCGAGGCTTCGCCGATCAGCATCTTGCCCATCATGCGCACGGTGAGCGCCGACACCTCCCAGGTGCGGACCACGCCGCGCCAGAAGCCGTCCACGACGCCCTGCCGCACCGTCACCATTTCGGGCGGCGCGCCGACATAGGCGCCCACGCGGCCGACCTTGGCCGCGCCTTCGTCGCGCACGTCGGGTGCGACTTCGATGCCGAGCGTCTGGCCGGCGCGCTCGATCTGCCAGGCCTGCGCGCGCGGCTGGCTTCCGTCGATCGAAGCGCGTATCACCTCGCGCAACTGCTGGCCATCGACGATGGCGGTGCTGCCCACTGCGCGCACGAGATCGCCGCTGCGCAGGCCCGCGCGCTCCGCGGCGCCGCCGGCCATCACCTCGCCGATCTGCGGGCGGGTCAGCGGCGCGACGACGCCGATCTTGCGGAACATCTGTGCGTCGGCATCCTTGGCCTCGATGCGGCTCAACGGCAGCACGATCTGGCGCGTGGGCCGGGCGCCCTCCCCGGCGATTTCGAGCGTGAGGTCGCGGCCGTCGAGCGCGCCGCGCGTCATGCGCCAACGCAGGTCCTCGAAGGACTGAACGGGTTCCAGGTCGCCGTCGAAGCCGGCACGCGTGACGTGCTCGCCGCCGCGCAGACCTGCCTGCTCGGCGAGGGAAGCAGCCACCGGCCGCGCCAGCTTGGCGACCGGTTCATCGACGCCGATCCAGTTGACCATGGTGTAGAGCACGATGGCCAGCAGGAGGTTGGCGATCGGCCCGGCGGCGACGATGGCGGCGCGCGAGCGCAGGGGCTGTGTGTTGAAGGCGCGATGCCGCTCCTCGGCCGCAACCGGCCCTTCGCGTTCGTCGAGCATCTTCACGTAGCCGCCGAGCGGGAACGCCGCGATCACGAACTCGGTGTCCTGCCCCGGATGCTGGCGCTTCGGCTGCCAGCGGTACAGCGTCTTGCCGAAGCCGACGGAAAAGCGAAGCACCTTGACCCCGCAGGCGACCGCCACGCGGTAGTGGCCGTACTCATGGACTGCGATGAGCAGGGCGAGCGCGACGACGAAGGCAAGGACTGTGAGCATGGGGTCCTCCGGGATCTATGGGAAGGTCAGGCCGCGAAGCGCAGCGCCGCCGCATCGGCGGCGGATCTGGCGCTGGCGTCCAGCGCCAGCAGGTCGGCCAGCGATGCCGGGTTGGAGGGCAGCACCGCAGCCAAAGTTTCCATGTTCACCGCATGGATGCGATCGAAGCGCAGGCGGCGATGAAGGAATGCATCGACGGCAACCTCGTTGGCTGCATTCAGCACCGCGGTCGTACCCGGCGCGGCGCGCAGCGCATGCCAGGCGAGCGCGAGGCCCGGAAACAGCAAGCCATCGGGCGCATCGAAGGTCAGCGCCGCCATCTGCCGGAAGTCGAGCTGCGCCGCACCGCTTTCGATGCGCTCCGGCCAGGCCAGTCCGACCGCGATGGGCACGCGCATGTCGGGCGTGCCGAGCTGGGCGATCACCGAGGCGTCGGTGAACTGCACCATCGAATGCACCACGCTCTGCGGGTGGATCACGACCTCGATCTGCTCGGGCGCTACGCCGAACAGGTGACGCGCCTCGATCACCTCCAGGGCCTTGTTCATCATGGTGGCGGAGTCCACCGAGATCTTGCGGCCCATCACCCAGTTCGGATGGGCGCAGGCCTGCTCGGGGGTCACCGCGCCGAGCGTGTCGGGCGAGCGCGTGCGGAACGGGCCGCCGGAGGCGGTCAGGATGATCTTGTCGATGCGCCGCGGCCAGGTGGACGGATCCTCCGGCAGCGACTGGAAGATCGCCGAATGCTCGCTGTCGATGGGCAGCAGCGTCGCCCCACCCTCGCGCACCGTGCGCATGAACAGGTCGCCGCCGACCACCAGCGCTTCCTTGTTGGCGAGCAGCAGGCGCTTGCCGGCGCGTGCGGCCGCAAGACAGGGGCCGAGCCCTGCTGCACCGACGATGGCGGCCATCACGGCATCGCATTCCTCGTGCGAGGCGATCTCTTCGATGGCGCGCGCGCCCTGCAGCACGCGCGTGGGCAGGCCGTTCTGTTCCAACTTTTCGGCCAGCAGCCGGGCATGCGGCGCGCTCGCCATGACGGCAAAGCGGGGCGAAAACCGCACGCACTGGGCCAGCAGCTCGTCGACCCTGGTGGCCGCCGACAGCGCGAACACCTCGAAGCGCTCGGGGTGCCGGGCAATCACGTCGAGCGTGCTGACGCCGACCGAGCCGGTCGAGCCGAGCACCGTGATGCGTTGTCTTTGGGTGTTCACAGGAAGGCCAGCATCATGGCGATGGGCAGCGTCGGCAGCAAGGCGTCGACCCGATCGAGTACGCCGCCGTGGCCAGGCAACAGCGCGCTGCTGTCCTTGGCGCCTGCGCTGCGCTTGATCAGCGATTCGACCAGATCGCCCACCACACTCATCGCCGCCAGGAAGACCACGCCGAGCACGAGCAGCCACCATCCGCGTTCGGCCAGCCGCGTATAGAGGCTGGTCACTGCCGGCTGGGCTGCGGCATCGGCCCAGACCCAGGCCAGCGCCAGCACCAGCACCCCGGCCACGCCGCCCCATACCCCCTCCCAGCTCTTGCCGGGGCTGATGGACGGCGCCAGCTTGTTGCGCGTGAACTTGAGTCCGAAGGCGCGGCCCGTGAAGTAGGCGAAGACATCGGCCACCCACACCAGCACCAGGATGGAAAGCAGGAAGTTGATGCCGACCATGCGTGCCTTGACGGCGGCCAGCCACGCCACCCAGAGCACCAGCAGCCCGCCGACCAGGCGCAAGCCCCTGGGCACGCGCGGCCAGCCAGGCACCGCCACCTTCAGCAGCGCAGCGCCGCCCAGGACCCAGGCAGCGCTGGCAAGGATCCAGACCGGCAGCAGGGACTGATCGAGCAGGCCCAGCCACCAGGACAGAGCGCAAAGCACCAGGGTCTCCGCGCCCAGGAACAGCGACACGCGCGAACCGTAGCCGTTGAGCCGCCCCCACTCCCAGGCGGCCGCGGCGATCAGCGCCAGCATCACGCAGCCAAAGGGCACATGCGACGGATAGAAGAGCGCCGGCAGCAGGATCGCCAGCAGGACGATCGCAGTGATGATGCGTTGTTTGAGCATGCGCTCAGGCGGCCTGCGGATCGCGCCGAGGGCTGCCCGCTACCTGCGCGGAGGTCTGGCCGAATCGGCGCTCGCGGCCCTGAAAGGCGGCAATGGCTTCGTCGAGCGCGGCCTCGTCGAACTCGGGCCAAAGGCGGTCGCTGAAGAACAGCTCGGCATAGGCGCTCTGCCACAGCAGGAAATTCGACAGCCGCTGCTCGCCGCCGGTGCGGATGAACAGGTCGGGATCCGGCACATGCGACAGCGCCATCGCCGAGTCCAGGTTGGCCTCGGTCAGCGCCTCGCCGCGCGCGGCCAACTGGGCCGCGGCACGGGCAATGTCCCAGCGGCCGCCGTAGTTGAAGCAGACATTGAGCACGAGCCGGGTGTTGTGCGCCGTCGCCGCTTCCGCCTTCAGCAGGCCCGCGGCAATCTTCTCGGACAGGCCGCCGCGTTCGCCGACGAAGTGCAGCCGCACGCCATCCTTGCCCAGCTTCGGCACTTCGCGACCGAGGGCGCCGACCATCAGGTCCATCAGGCCGGACACTTCCTCGACCGGCCGATTCCAGTTCTCGGAAGAAAAGGCAAACACCGTGAGGACCGCGACGCCGCGGTCGGCGCAGGCCTTGACGCAGCGGCGCAAGGACTCGACGCCCTGCTTGTGGCCCGCGACGCGCGGCAGGAACCGGCGCGTGGCCCAGCGCCCGTTGCCATCCATGACGATGGCAATGTGATGGGGAATCGCGGGAGAGGTCGTCATGTCAGACGGCCATGATCTCCGCCTCTTTCGCGGTCACCAGCCGGTCGATGTCGCCGATGTGGCGGTCGGTCACCTTCTGGATTTCGGCCTCGGCGCGCTTCTGGTCGTCTTCGGATGCGGATTTGTCCTTGACCAGCTTCCTGATCGCATCGTTGGCGTCGCGGCGCAGGTTGCGCGTCGCAATCTTGGCGGTCTCGCCTTCGTTGCGCACCAGCTTGGTCATTTCCTTGCGGCGCTCCTCGCTCATCGGCGGCAGCGGCACGCGGATCAGGTCGCCCATCGAGGCCGGGTTGAGGCCCAGATCGCTCTCGCGAATCGCCTTTTCGATCTTGGCGCCCATGCCCTTTTCCCACGGCTGGACGCTGATGGTGCGCGAGTCGAGCAGCGAAACGTTCGCCACCTGCGACAGCGGCACCGAGGAGCCGTAGTAGTCGACGTGGATCGAGTCCAGCAGCGCCGGATTGGCACGGCCGGTGCGGATCTTGTTGAGGTTGTTCTGGAACGCGGCGATCGACTGGTTCATCTTGGCGTCGGTCGCTTCGCGGATTTCGGCAATGGTCATCTTTCGTCTTCCTCTTCAGGCATGCACCAGCGTGCCTTCGTCCTCGCCCATCACGACGCGCTTGAGTGCGCCGTTCTTGAAGATCGAGAACACCTTGATCGGCAGGTTCTGATCGCGGCACAGCGCGAAGGCCGTGGCGTCCATGATGCCGAGATTCTGCGCGATGGCTTCGTCGAAGCTCAAGCGCGCGTAACGCGTCGCGGTCGGGTCCTTTTTGGGGTCTGCGGTGTAGACGCCGTCCACCTTGGTCGCCTTGAGCACCAGCTCCGCGCCTATCTCGGCACCGCGCAGCGCCGCGGCCGTGTCGGTCGTGAAGAACGGATTGCCGGTTCCGGCCGCAAAGATCACGACCTTGCCCTCTTCGAGATATTGCAGCGCCTTGGGGCGCACGTACGGCTCGACGACCTGCTCGATCGCGATGGCCGACATCACGCGGGCGATGAGCCCCTGCTTGTTCATCGTGTCGGCCAGGGCCAGCGCATTCATGACGGTCGCCAGCATCCCCATGTAGTCGGCGGTGGCGCGGTCCATGCCCACCGAACCACCGGCGACGCCGCGGAAGATGTTGCCGCCGCCGATCACGACGGCGACCTCGACGCCCATGTTCACCACCTCGGCCACTTCGCCGACCATGCGCACGATGGTCGAGCGGTTGATGCCGAAGGCGTCGTCACCCATCAGTGCCTCGCCCGACAGCTTCAACAAGATTCGCTTGTGGGCTGGGCGGTCGTCGGACATGGGCGGTTCCTTTGGAGTTGGCGGGGGCGAGTGTAAAACGTGATCGCAAAAAAGCGACAGCGCGCCTGGTGCGCACCGTCGCTCGGGCGGCATTCAGGCTGCCGCTTTGGCGGCGGCGACCTGCGCTGCCACTTCGGCCGCGAAGTCGTCGACCTTCTTCTCGATGCCTTCGCCCACCACGTAAAGGGTGAAGCCCTTGATCGAGGTGTTCACAGCCTTGAGCATCTGCTCCACGGTCTGCTTGTCGTTCTTCACGAAGGCCTGGTTGTGCAGCGAAACCTCCTTGAGGTACTTCTGCACGCCGCCCTCGATCCGCTTGGCGACGATGTCGGCCGGCTGCGTCTTCTTGCCTTCGGCCTCCGCGGTCTTGCGGTCTTCCTCGGCCTTGCCGGCGGCAACTGCGCGCTCTTTCTCGATCAGGTCGGCCGGCACGTCGGCGCTGGAGATCGCGACCGGCTTCATGGCGGCGATGTGCATCGCCACGTCCTTGGCGGCGCTGTCGTCGCCTTCGAACTCGACCATCACGCCGATGCGCGTGCCGTGCAGGTACGAGGCCAGCTTGCCGTTGCCGGCGAAACGCCTGAAGCGGCGGAAGCTCATGTTCTCGCCGATCTTGCCGATCAGGCCCTTGCGCACGTCTTCCAGCGTCGGGCCGAAGCCGTCCTGCTCATAGGGCAGCGCACCCAGCGCTGCGAGGTCGGCCGGGTTGTGCTTGGCGACCAGCATCGCGGCGGCATTGGCCATGGCGAGAAAGCTGTCGTTCTTGGTGACGAAGTCGGTTTCGCAGTTGATCTCGATCATCGCGCCGGCGTCGCCGCCGACGAAGGCCGTGACCACGCCTTCGGCGGTGATGCGGCCCGAAGCCTTGCCGGCCTTGTTGCCCAGCTTGATGCGCAGCAGCTCTTCGGCCTTGTCCATGTTGCCGTCGGCCTCGGTCAGGGCCTTCTTGCATTCCATCATCGGGGCGTCGGTCTTAGCGCGCAGCTCGCCGACCATGCTTGCGGTGATTGTTGCCATGTCGTTTCTCCGTTCGGTTTGTCAGTGACGGCGCCCGCGCCGGGCGCCGCGAAAATCAAGTTAAAAAAAAGGGGCTTCGAGGCCCCTTCTTCAGGCTCGCGCGAGCGTCGATCAGGCGGAAGCGCCCTCTTCGACTTCGACGAATTCGTCGGAATTGCCTTCGGCCACGGCCTTCACCACGTCGTTGACGGCGCTGGAACGGCCTTCGATGATCGCGTCGGCGATGCCGCGGGCGTAAAGCGTGACGGCCTTGGACGAGTCGTCGTTGCCCGGGATCACGTAGTCGATGCCTTCAGGCGAATGGTTGGAGTCCACCACGCCGATCAGCGGAATGCCGAGCTTCTTGGCTTCGGCCACGGCGATCTTGTGGAAGCCCACGTCGATCACGAAGATGGCGTCCGGCAGCGCAGCCATGTCCTGGATGCCGCCGATGTCCTTTTCGAGCTTCTCGATCTCGCGGGTGAAGGTGAGCTGCTCTTTCTTGCTCAGACTCTCCAGGCCGGCTTCCTGCTGGGCCTTCATGTCCTTCAGGCGCTTGATCGAGGTCTTGACGGTCTTGAAGTTGGTCAGCATGCCGCCGAGCCAGCGGGTATCGACGAAGGGCACGCCGGCGCGGCGGGCTTCGGCTGCCACGATTTCGCGGGCCTGGCGCTTGGTGCCGACCATCAGGATGGTGCCGCGATTGGCGGTGAGCTGCTTGGCGTACTTCATCGCGTCCTGGAACATCGGAAGCGATTTTTCCAGGTTGATGATGTGAATCTTGTTGCGATGGCCGAAGATGAACGGGGCCATCTTGGGGTTCCAGAAGCGCGTCTGGTGACCGAAATGGACACCGGCTTCCAGCATTTCGCGCATGGTCGTCGACATAGAAATAACTCCAAAGGTTGGGTCTAAAATCCAGCCCGTTTTGTGTGCCTCCGATAGAGGCTCACAACACCTTGATTGGGCTGGTTTGCGGATGTGTTTCGCACCGGGAAACTACCCTGGCGAAACCCAAAGAGTATAGCACGCGACACCCTCCTTCTCCTCTCCAGCGACCCACACCATGCGCCCAGACCTGCACGCCACCCGCCTCGCCCTGCAGGCGGGCGCCTCCGATGCGCGCACCGAAATGGAGCACTCCATTGCGCACGCCGAATCTACGGCCTGCGTTCACGTCTTCACGCGCACCCTGTTCGACGAGGCGCGCCCGGCCGCTGCCGCCGCGAGCCCGCAGCAGCGCCTGGCCGGCCTGGCCTTTTCCGCCAAGGATCTGTTCGACGTTGCCGGTCAGCCGACCCCGGCCGCCTCGGTCGTGCTGGCCCATGCGCCGCCCGCCAGGGCGGATGCACCCGCGGTCGCTCGACTGCGCGCCGCCGGCGGTGCGCTCATCGGCCGCACCAACATGACCGAGTTCGCCTTCTCGGCGGTCGGCGTCAATCCGCACCACGGCACGCCGGCGAACACGAGCGACCCCACCACGCCGAGGATTCCTGGCGGCTCGTCCTCGGGCGCCGCGGTTTCGGTGGCGAGCGGCGCGGCCTTCGTCGGACTGGGCTCCGATACCGGCGGCTCGATCCGCATTCCGGCAGCGCTCAACGGCATCGTCGGTTTCAAGAACACTGCGCGGCTGGTCCCGACGGAGGGCGCGCTGCCGCTGTCGACCACGCTCGACACCGTCTGCGCCATGACGCGCTCGGTGCGCGATGCGATCGCCGCCCACGAGATCCTCGCCGCGCGCCGCGTCACCGCCGGCACGGCCCCGCTGTCTGCCTACCGGCTGGCGGTGGTGAAAGACCTGTTCCTCGACGATATCGAGCCTGCGGTGGCAAGCGCCTTCGACCGCGCGCTGCAGACCCTGCGCGCAGCCGGCGCGCGCATCGAGGAGATCGCGCTGCCCGAACTGGCCGACCTGCGTTCGATCAACGCCACCGGCGGCTTCTCCGCGGCCGAAGCCTATGCCTGGCACCGCCTGCTGCTGGAGCGCAGCGGCGCCGGCTACGACCCGCGCGTGGCGCAGCGCATCCTGAACGGTGCGGCCATGAAAGCGCACGAATACATCGACCTTGTCCACGCACGCGGGAAATGGATCATCCGCATGGAACGGGCGCTCGCTCCCTTCGATGCGCTGCTCTCGCCCACCGTGCCCATCACCGCACCATCCATCGCCAGCGTCGCACCCGGCAAGGAGCGCGACGAGGCGTTCTTCCGCATCAACGCGCTGCTCCTGCGCAACCCGTCGGTCGTCAACATGCTCGACGGTTGCGCCATCTCGCTGCCCTGCCACGTCGAGGGCGAACTGCCCGTCGGCCTCATGCTCTGGCATGCTGCCCTACACGACGACGCGCTGCTCGCGATCGCACTGCAGACCGAACGCGAGTTACAAAAGCACTAGCGGTCGTGCGCCTCGCACGAGAGGCGAGAACAAACATTTCACCGCAAAGAATCGAATGAAAATCGCGATCGTGGGCGCCGGCATCATCGGCGTCACCACAGCCTGGGAGTTGGCATCGGACGGGCACGAAGTGATCGTGTTCGAGCGTCGCGGCGCTGCCGCAGAAGAATCCAGTTTTGCCAATGCTGGCGTGGTCGCGCCGGGCTACGTCACGCCCTGGGCCGGCCCGGGGATGCGCGCCAAGGTGCTGCGCTCGCTGCTGTCATCGCACGGCGCCATCAAGCTGCGCTGGCCGTTGTCGAGGCAGGACGTTTCCTGGATGGCGCGCTGGCAGCGCGCATGCAAGCTCGAAACCTACCTGGCCAATCGCGCACGCATGCAGCGCCTGGCCTTCTACAGCCGCACGCGGCTGCACGAAATCACCGAAGCTCGCGAACTGAGCTACGAGCGCGCCGACGGCTACCTGGTGCTCCTGAGAACCAAGCGCGAGAAGAAGCTGGTGCAGGCCGGCCTCGAGGTGCTGCGCGCGGCCGGCAGCAACTTCCGCGAGGTGGACGCCGACGAAGCCCGCAGGATCGAACCGGCGCTCAGCACCGACACCACGCTCGCCGGGGCCATCCACCTCCCGGAAGACGAGGTTGCCAACTGCAGGCAGTTCGCGCTGCTGCTCAAGTGGGAAGCCGAGGCCCTGGGCGTCCAGTTCCACTTCAACTGCGACATCGCGCCGCTGAAGCGCGCGGCGCCGACCGAGCTTTCGCTGGCCAGCGGTTCGGAAGGGCACCGCTTCGACGCCATTGTGGTCTGCGCCGGCGTCGCCTCGGCGAAGCTGCTGCGTCCGCTCGGCCTGCACATACCGCTCGCGCCGGTCTACGGCCATTCGATCAGCGCCAACATCCGCGAACCGCTCAACGCGCCGCGCAGCGCCGTCATGGACGAACGCTACAAGGTGGCGATCTCCCGGCTCGGCCTGCGCGTGCGGGTGGCCGGCAGCGCCGAACTCGGCGGCTCGCTCGACGCGATGCATCCCGGCGCGCTGCAAACGCTCTACAAGGTGCTGCACGACTGGTTTCCAGGCGCCGTCACCTTGCAGGCCGGTGTCCAGCAATGGAAAGGCGCGCGCCCGATGCTGCCGGACGGCCCGCCCATCATCGGCCCCAGCGGCGTGCCGGGCGTCTGGCTCAACCTTGGCCATGGGTCGAGCGGCTGGGCGCTGTCGTGCGGCAGTGCGCGCGTGCTGGCGGACGTGATGGGCGGCCGCGAAGCGGGCGTCGATCTCGAGGGACTGGGCATCGAGCGCCTGCTGCAACACTGACATCGGAGAGCCACCCCATGCAGCGAATCACAGCCGCCACCGCCGCTTCGCTGTTCGACGTCGCTGCTTCACGCCGGATCGAACAGGCCGCCGCCGTGGCCGTGCCGCCGCACAGGCTGATGCAGCGCGCGGGCCTGGCGGTCGCGCGCCTCGCCATGGCGACGGCGCCGCACGCGCGCACGGTCTGGATCGCCTGCGGTCCCGGCAACAACGGCGGCGACGGCTTCGAAGCCGCGGCACAGTTACGGCAACGCGGCGTCGAAGCCGTCGTGACCTGGATCGGCGATGAAAACCGCCTGCCGGCCGATGCCCGCGCTTCGCTGCAACGTGCGCGCGACGCCGGCGTGCGCTTCGCGGACACGCCACCCGCACAAGCCGATCTCGCCATCGATGCCCTGCTCGGGATCGGCGCCGCGCGCGCGCCCGAGGGCGCGATGGCGGATTGGCTGCGGCGCATGCACGCGGGTCCGGCGCCCGTACTCAGCATCGACCTGCCATCGGGTCTGAATGCCGACACCGGCGTGCTGTCGATGGACTTCCTCCCGGCGACCGCCGCTGTCCGGCGCATCTGCTTGAGCCTTCTGACGCTCAAGCCGGGCCTCTTCACCGCACAAGGCCGCGATGCCGCCGGCCAGGTGTGGTTCGACGATCTGGGCATGGCTCCAGCCACGGAGCAAGCCACGGCCCGGTTGTGCGGCGCACCGGCACCAGCGGCGCGGCGGCACGCCTCGCACAAGGGAAGCTACGGCGACGTGGCCGTGATCGGCGGCGCCCCCGGCATGGCCGGCGCTGCCTTGCTTGCGGCGTCCGCAGCGCTGAACGCCGGCGCCGGGCGCGTGTTTGTCGCGCCGCTCGACCCGCAAACCGCCATGCTCGACACCACGCAACCCGAGCTGATGTTCCGCCGGCCTGAAGCGCTGGATCTGGCATCGATGACGGTGGTCTGCGGCTGCGGCGGCGGCGCGTCCGTGCGCGACCTCTTGCCGCGCGTGCTGGCGGAAGCCCATTCAGTGGTGCTCGATGCCGACGCGCTGAATGCCATTGCCGCCGATGGCGCCTTGCAAGGCCTGCTGGCCGCACGAACGGCCGCGGACCGCGCCACCGTGCTCACGCCGCATCCCCTGGAGGCAGGGCGGCTGCTCGGCATTGGCGCGGCCGAGGTGCAGGCCGACCGCCTGCGCGCCGCGAACCGGCTCGTGGAGCGCTTCGGCGCCACGGTGGTTCTCAAGGGCTCGGGCACCATCGTCGCCGCACCCGGCGCCACGCCGGCGATCAACACCACCGGCAACGCACGCCTCGCTACCGCGGGCACCGGCGACGTGCTGGCCGGCATGATCGGCGCCGCGCTTGCGTCCCGCAAGCAGGCGATCGAAGCGGCCTGCGAGGCGGTCTGGCGGCACGGCGATCTGGCCGACCGTTGGCCCGCGGATCGCCCGCTCACCGCCAGCGCGCTGGCGCGCGGCTGAACGCCCCCGGGCGTCCCTACCCGCGCCCGACGAAGGGCATCTTGGTGGCCATGATCGTGTGGAACAGCACGTTGGCGTCCAGCGGCAGATTGGCCATGTAGAGCACCGACTGGCCGACGATCTTCACGTCGATCAAGGGTTCGATCGCGAGCTCGCCGCTGGCCTGCGGCACGCCCTTGGCCATGCGCGAGGCCAGCTCGGTCATCGCGTTGCCGACATCGATCTGGCCGACCGCGATGTCGTGCTTGCGCCCATCGAGCGACGCCGTCTTGGTCAGCCCTTCGACCGCATGCTTGGTGGCGGTGTAGGCGATCGAGTTGGGCCGCGGCGCGGTCGCCGAGATCGAACCGTTGTTGATGATCCGACCTCCCTTGGGCGTTTGCGCCTGCATCGTGCGGAACGCCTGCTGGATGCAATAGAACATCCCGCTCAGGTTGATGTCCACCACGCCGCGCCATTGCTCGGGCGTCCACTGCTCGAAGGGGCCGGGCGGATTGCCGACGCCGGCATTGTTGAACAGCAAGTCCACCCGGCCGAAGCGCTCGACCGCCGCGGCGAACAGCGCCTGCACCGATTCGGGATTGGCGACGTCGGTAGGCACGGCGAATGCGCGCGCCGCTGCGCCCGATTCGTCGGCCACCTGTTCCAGCGGCTCGAGCCGGCGGCCGGCCAGCACCACGCTCCAGCCGTCGCCCAGCAATGCGAGTGCGGCGGCGCGGCCGATGCCGCTGCCGGCGCCCGTGACGATCGCGATGCGGCTGCTTTTCTTGTCGACGCTCATCTTCGTTCTCCTTCAACGGCGCGGCTTGCGCCCTTTCATCTTGTTGGCCGCCTTCTTGACGGCCGTCCGGAAGGCCTGCATGGCCGATTGGGGTGCCGCCGCGGCGATTCGGTCGCCGCGCTCGGCGACGGGCTCCGGCTTGTTGCGCGCGCTGCGCTTGGCCGATGCCTTGACGGGCACGCCTGCAGAGGCAACGCCCTTGTCCTTCATGGCTCGCGCGCCCAGGTCCTCGCCTTCGCGCACCAGGCGGAAATCGATCTTGCGGCCGTCGAGGTCGACGCGGCTCACCTGCACCCTCACCCGCGTGCCGATCGCGTAGCGGATGCCCGTGCGTTCGCCGCGCAGCTCCTGGCGCTGTTCGTCGAACTTGAAGTACTCGCCGCCGAGTTCGGTGATGTGGACCAGACCCTCGACGTACATCGCGTCGAGCGTCACGAAGATGCCGAAGGTGGTGGCCGCCGTGACCACGCCGCCGTACTCCTCGCCGAGGTGCTCGCGCATGTACTTGCACTTGAGCCAGGCTTCGACGTCGCGGCTCGCCTCGTCGGCGCGGCGCTCGTTAGCGCTGCAGTGCAGTCCCGCCGCTTCCCAGGCCAGCACTTCCTTGGTCGGCGCCACCGTGGCCTTCTGCGGCTTGGTGGTGGGCGACTTCACGCGCGACGCGAGCCGCTTGGCGAGCTTCGCGTGCGCCTCGCCCGGCGTCGGCAGCATCGGCAGCTGGTACTTGGTCTTGCCCAGGATGGCCTTGATCACGCGATGCACCAGCAGGTCGGGGTAGCGCCGGATCGGGCTCGTGAAATGCGTGTAGGCCTCGTAGGCCAGTCCGAAATGCCCGCTGTTGATCGGCGTGTAGATCGCCTGCTGCATCGAGCGCAGCAGCATGGTGTGGATCTGCTGCGCGTCCGGGCGCTCCTTGGTCGCCTCGGCGATGGCCTGGAACTCGCCCGGCTTCGGGTCGTCCGTGATCGAGAGTCCCACGCCCATCGCCTTGAGATAGCCGCGCAGGATCTCCTTCTTCTCGGGGGTCGGTCCTTCGTGCACGCGGTACAGCCCCGGATGCTTGCCTTCGGCGATGAAATCGGCGCTGCAGACATTGGCTGCGAGCATCGCCTCTTCGATCAGGCGGTGGGCGTCGTTGCGCGTGCGCGGCACGATCTTCTCGATGCGGCCGGCGTCGTCGCAGATGATCTGCGTCTCGGTGGTCTCGAAGTCGACGGCGCCGCGCTTGGAGCGCTGCTTGAGCAGCGCGCGGTAGACGTCGTGCAGGTTCAGCAGGTCCTTCACGCGGTCCTTGCGTTTCGCCGCTTCGGGGCCGCGCGTGTTGCCGAGGATCGCGGCCACCTCGGTGTACGTGAAGCGCGCATGGCTCCACATCACAGCCGGGTAGAACTGGTAGGCGTAGATCTCGCCGTCGGCCGCCACCAGCATGTCGCAGACCATGCACAGGCGCTCGACCTCGGGGTTGAGCGAGCACAGACCGTTCGACAGCTTCTCCGGAAGCATCGGGATCACGCGGCGCGGGAAGTAGACACTGGTCGCGCGATCGTAGGCATCGATGTCGATCGCCGAGCCGGTCTGCACATAGGCGCTGACATCGGCGATCGCGACCAGCAAGCGCCAGCCCTTGCCGCGGCCGACCTTGGCCGGCTCGCAGTACACCGCATCGTCGAAGTCGCGTGCGTCCTCGCCGTCGATGGTGACCAGCGGCACGTCGGTCAGGTCGATGCGGCCCTTCTTGTCGGTCGCTCGCACCTTGTCGGGCAGCGCCTTCGCCTCCGCCAGGCAGGCTTCGGAAAACTCGTGCGGCACGCCGTACTTGCGCACCGCGATCTCGATCTCCATGCCCGGATCGTCGATCTCACCCAGCACTTCCTTCACACGGCCGACAGGTTGGCCGAACAGCGCGGGCGGCTCGGTCAATTGCACGACCACGACCTGGCCCACCTTGGCGGTGCCGGTCGCGCCCTTGGGAATCAGAACGTCCTGCCCGTAGCGCTTGTCTTCGGGCGCGACGAGCCAGATGCCGCCTTCGTGCAGCAGGCGGCCGATGATCGGTTGCTCGGGGCGCTCGACGATCTCGACCACGCGGCCTTCGGGACGACCGCGGCGGTCCTGGCGCACCACGCGCGCCTTGACGCGGTCCTTGTGCAGCACAGCGCGCATCTCGTTCGGGGGCAGATAAATGTCGGCTTCGCCGTCATCGCGCTGTACGAAACCGTGTCCGTCGCGATGACCTTGCACCGTGCCTTCAACCTCGTCCAGCAGTCCGCTGGGGTGGCTTAAATTTTTGATATGATCGCTCTCTTTCCTGAAATTCAAAACGCGCTGCGAGGACTCGTTCCAAGCAGCATGTGGGCCCAGATGGCGGAATTGGTAGACGCACTAGTTTCAGGTACTAGCGAGTAACATCGTGGAGGTTCGAGTCCTCTTCTGGGCACCAAGTTTAGATAACCCTTGTGGGTTCCTCGATTCAAGCCACCGGTTTCCGGTGGCTTTTTTCATGTCCGTTTGCTGCGGCATCAGATGGGCAGCGCGATCAGGTCGTGGCCTTCGGCGCCGACGATGCGCGCCCGGGTGAACTCGCCGACCTTCAAGGTCTTGCTGATCTTCTCGGGCGGCAGCAGTCGCACGATGCCGTCGATCTCGGGCGCGTCGGCGTAGCTCCGGCCCACCCCGCCCTTGCGTCCCACGCCGGGCGCTGAATCCACCAGCACCTGCATCGTGGCACCGATGCGCCGCTTCAGCTTCGCGATCGACACCGCCTCGGCCACTTCCATGAAGCGCGCACGCCGCGCCTCGCGCTCGGCTTCGGGCAGCATGCCCGCGATCTCGTTCGCCGCCGCGCCCTGGACCGGGCTGTACGCGAAGCAGCCCGCTCGGTCGATCTCCGCTTCGCGGATGAAGGCGAGCAGATGCTCGAACTCTTCTTCCGTCTCGCCGGGAAATCCTGCGATGAAGGTGCTGCGGATCACAAGTTCCGGGCACACCTCGCGCCAGCGGGCAATGCGCTCCAGGTTCTTCTCGCCGCTCGCGGGCCGCTTCATGCGCTTGAGCACATCGGGATGGCTGTGCTGAAGCGGCACGTCGAGGTAAGGCAGCACCTGGCCGCTCGCCATCAACGGGATGACTTCGTCGACGCTCGGGTACGGGTACACATAGTGCAGCCGCACCCATGCGCCGTAGGGTTCGGCGATCTCGCCAAGGGTGCGCACCAGTTCGAGCATGCGCGTCTTGACGGGCTTGCCGTCCCAGAAACCCGTGCGGTACTTGACGTCCACGCCGTAGGCCGAAGTGTCCTGGCTGATCACCAGCAGTTCCTTGACGCCGCCTTCGAACAACGCCTTGGCTTCGCCGAGCACGTCGCCGACGGGCCGCGACACGAGGTCGCCCCGCATCGACGGGATGATGCAGAAGGTGCAGCGGTGGTTGCAGCCTTCGCTGATCTTCAGATAGGCGTAGTGCCGCGGCGTCAGCTTCAGGCCCGCGATGCCGAACGCGTTCGGCACCAGATCGATGAACGGGTCGTGCGGCTTCGGCAGGTTCGCGTGCACCGCATCCATCACCTCCTGCGTCGCGTGCGGGCCGGTGACGGCCAGCACGCTCGGATGCATCTGGCGCACCAGGTTGCCGCCGCCTTCGCCCGCTTTCGCGCCCAGGCAGCCGGTCACGATCACACGGCCGTTGCCGGCCAGGGCCTCGCCGATGGTGTCGAGGCTCTCTCGGACCGCATCGTCGATAAAGCCGCAGGTGTTGACGATCACCAGATCGGCACCCTCGAAGGTCTTGGAGGTCTGATATCCCTCGGCGCTCAATTGGGTGAGGATCAGCTCGGAATCGGTCAGCGCCTTGGGGCAGCCGAGGCTCACGAAACCGACTTTGGGGGCTGCCGGCGTGGCAATTCGTTCAGGGGAGGCAACTTCGCTCATATCCCCCTATTGTCCCAGCTATCGGCCCGCACGCCCGATCTAGGGGCGCTTGATGCCAAAGGCGCCCAGGACCTGCTCCGTGCTCTTCTGCATCTGCTCCTGCAACTGCAGGAACACGTTCTTCGATTGCTCGACGTAGCTTCCCATCAGGCCCTGCAACATGGGGGACTGCATGGTCATGAACCGGGCCCACATCTCGGGCGTGAGGTTCTGCGCCTTTTCGGTCAGTTGCGCCTGCACCTCCGTCATGGCCTGGATGTTCTTCTCGAGATAGGGCCCCATGTAGCTCTGCATGGCCTGACCGTAGAAACGGATGATGTTGGCCAGCACCTGCTCGGTGAACATCGGCGCGCCGCCGGCCTCTTCTTCGAGAATGATCTGCAAGAGGATGCTGCGCGTGAGGTCATCGCCGCTCTTGGCATCGCGCACCACGAAGGGCGCCTTGTCCATCACCAATTGCTTGACTTCGGTGAGCGTGATGTAGGTGGAGGTTTCCGTGTCGTAGAGCCTTCGGTTCGGATACTTTTTGATCACCCGCTGTACCGGTTTGGCACCGGATTTCTTGCTCTGCACTACGGACTCCTTCAGATTTTCACGCCGGAGGCGCGCAAACAAATTCTAGGGAGCGGTTTTGCTGCACCGCGCCAAGGTTTACCCTGAGCGGGAGGCTTCAGTCGAGCGACGTGGCGTACTCGGCACCGCACACCTTGCAGACCGCCGATTCGGGGCGTCCGTCGATGGCTTCGCGGAAGTGCAAGGGACTCTTGATGCCGTTGAAAACCCAGCAGCGCGGGCAATGTTCGTGCCCTGCCAGCGGCAGATAGCCGCGCGCCCGCTGTTCGGCTCGTTCGCGCGTGACCGGCGAACCCTGCCGCACCGTGCGCGCAACGTCTTCCGCCGCCATGGTGCCGGCGCGGCCGTTCGCGCGATCGTTGAGCCCGTAGACCACGCGCGCGAACTCGAGGGGCGCCTGCCGCAGGAGTGCGGCGAGGCGGAGTTCCTCGAGCGCCGGGTTGCTCTCAGCCGCTGGCGTATTCATCGGTTCCCTGAATCAAGTGCCTTGGGGATGTCGGACGGTCAAGGTACCACAACTGCAGGCGTATTTGCCAGCCGACAAAGGCACTAGGCCAACTGTCGAGGCGCCAAAGCCACGCAGAGGGTATGAGGGATGCCGGATGCGCGATGCAACCGCTGGTCAGGCGGGAGCTGCGATCGAGGGGAAAATTGGTAGGCGCGATTGGACTCGAACCAACGACCCCCACCATGTCAAGGTGGTGCTCTAACCAGCTGAGCTACGCGCCTAAGGATGTGTCCGAGAAGCCGAGATTGTAGCAGGCCACGACAGCGCTTTTCAGCGGCGCCGCGCGGAACGCACACCGGCCACCGCGGCCACCACGTTGAGCACTTGCGACAGCCTTGCGGCGTCCGCAATTTCGATCGTGAAGGTCATCCAGGCCGTGCCTCTGACGGACTGCGTCTGCACCCCGATGACGTTCATCTTCTCGCGCGCGAACACATCGGAGATGTCGCGCAGCAGGCCCTGGCGATCGGCCGCCTCGACCGCGACATCGACCGCGTAGACCGAACCGGCCTCCGCCTTCTGCTCGCCCCATTCGACGTCGATCACGCGTTCGGCGTCGCGCGTGGCCATCATGCGGAAATTGCTGCAGTCCGCGCGGTGGATGCTGACGCCATGGCCGCGCGTCACGAAGCCGCGGATCGCATCGGGCGGCGCCGGCTTGCAGCACTTGGCGAGCTGCGTCATCAGCGAGGAGACGCCGACCACCAGCACGCCGCCCTTCCCCGAGTTCCCGCCCGCGCGCGCCTTCTTGATGATCACGCCGTCGTCCGGACCGGGCGGCGGCTCCGGCGGACGCAGCAGCATCTCGATGTTGCGCAGCGAGAACTCGTCCTTGCCCACCACTTCGAACAGGTTGTCGGCCGACTTGAAGCCCAGCTGCGAAGCGAGATCGTCGAGCTTCAGCGCCGTCTTGCCCTCGCGCTGCAGCACCTTCTCGACCGCCTCGCGGCCGCGCGCCACCGTCTCGTGCGTGATCTGCGCGTTGAACCAGGCCCGCACCTTGGCGCGTGCGCGATGGCTCGCGAGATAGCCCAGTTCCGCATTGAGCCAGTCGCGCGAAGGACCGCCCTCCTTTGCCGCGATGATCTCCACCGTCTGGCCGTTCTGCAGCGGCGTGTTGAGCGGCACCATCGCGCCGTCGACGCGCGCGCCGCGGCAGCGATGGCCCAGGCTGGTGTGCACCGTGTAGGCGAAATCGACTGCGGTCGCGCCCTGCGGCAGTTCGACGATCGCCGCGTCGGGCGTCAGCACATAGATGCGATCGTCGAACAGGCCCTGGCCCTGCGAGCCGCCCGACAGGTCGCGCTCCCACGCCAGCAGCTGCCGCAGCACCGCGATCTTGGCGTCGTACTCGCCGCTCGCCCAGACACCGGCGTAGCCCTTGTGGCCGGCCTCCTTGTAGGCCCAGTGCGCCGCCACGCCATGCTCGGCGTGGTCGTGCATTTCTTCGGTACGGATCTGAATTTCGATCGGCTTGCCGGCTTGGCCGTGGACCACCTCGCGCACCACCGTGTGCAGCGACTGGTAGCCGTTCGGCTTTGGCCGCGCGATGTAGTCGTCGAACTCTTCGTCCATCGGCTGGAAATGCGAATGCACCCAGGCCAGCGCGCCGTAGCAATCCTTGACGTCGCTCACCACCACGCGCAGCGCCATGATGTCGAACACCTGCGCGAAATCGAGCGACTTCCCGCGCATCTTCTTGACGATGCTGTAGATGTTCTTCGGCCGCCCCTGCACCGTCGCCTTGACGCCCTCCTCGGCCAAAGCGCGTTCGAGGCGCGCGCGCAACTGCTCGACGTAGCCTTCGCGCTCGATGCGCTTCTCGTCCAGCAGCCTCGCAATGAGCTTGTAGGTTTCGGGCTCGAGGAAGCGGAAGGACAGATCCTCGATCTCCCATTTGACCTGCCAGATGCCCAGGCGGTTGGCGAGCGGCGCAAATACAAGCAGCGATTCGCGCGCCACGCCCTCGGGCACCGGCTGCTTGGCTGCCGCCGCATGGCGCAGCGTCTGCAGGCGTGACGCCAGCCGCAGCATCACGACGCGCAGGTCGCGCGAGAACGCGAGCAGCATCTTGCGCACGTTCTCGGTCTGCGTGCCGGCGCCGTCCGCCAGCTGGGCATTGGCCGCGGCCGAACGCGCCTGCTTCTGCACATGCACGAGCTTGGTGGTTTCAACCGCGAGCGCAGCGAAGTTGTCGCCGAACACCTTGGCGATCACCTCCTGCGGCCGGTTCAGGTGCTGGCACGAATAGACCAGGTAGCTGGCTGCCTGCATTGCCTCCGATCCGCCCATCGCCGCGACGATCGCAGCCACCGCATCGGCATGTGCCAGCGTGTTCTCGCCGGTGTCCAGGGTTTCGTCGGCGATCAGCGGCTCTGCGAAGGCGCGGGCGCGGGCGAGCATGTTCTCGACCACCG
>Ga0307515_10008424_pt1 | contig 20105 bp, 18 predicted proteins | sample 17_EM_MG_FD_194513 | JGI IMG/M metagenome (GOLD analysis project Ga0307515, IMG submission 194513) | Populus trichocarpa ectomycorrhiza microbial communities from riparian zone in the Pacific Northwest, United States - 17_EM | ecosystem: Host-associated > Plants > Roots > Unclassified | place... | reverse complement strand
TCTCGGCCGGATTTTGGAAGGGGCAGGAAGAGTGGACACCAGTCCAAAGGGATCCAGATGATTTCGGACGACAGGATGTGACAGGAGCCGACCCCGCTAGTGGCCAAAAATAAGTCAATGAAAACCGTCCCTATTCCGTCCCTTTCCCTTTCCCCATCCCATCTTTCAGCGTGCCCTGAGGGTGCGACGGGATGGGAGGACAGGACAGACTGGGACGGAATGGAACAGGATTGCATTCCTGAAACCGAGTAATGGTAATCTTGTTTACACCCGTGATAGTACCAAATGTTCGGCAGAGCCGTAGACATGGATCATAGCCATCTGCGCGGTGAGAGAGGTGACGACGCTGACCACAATATATATTCTGGGATTCATCATGGTGCGAAATGATCCCTATCGTTAAGTGATTCACCAGCACGTTCATGGCGTCATGCTTGGCGGCTTTCACCTCTTCGCGCATTTCCGCCCTCGTATTCTTCACCCCCTGGTCATCCTTGAGCATGAAGTACTTCGTCTGGAGCTCGATGGGGTTGTCGTTCTGGAACTGAGGCGCGTCTTTGAGAATAGCTGGGACCGCCGCAGGATCAGGATCACGCATGGATGTTAGAGGTGGGCCTCCATTGTCAAACCAACAAGAACAGATGGTATCATAGTCCGGCATGTATGCATAACCCAAGGAAAATGAACAACAAAAAAATAGTAAATCTATACAGCGACGTAATCAATAGCGAGTCCCACACTAGGGGAGATACTTTGACTTGCGTCGATTCGCCGATGAAGATTTGCGTGACCTGCCGGTCCAGGAGATCTGTTGGTAGGTTTGGTGGAGGGGGCTTCGCTGCTGAAAGAACCGACATCCTACTTGGTAGTTATCGAGTATTTTGAGATCAAGGAAAGACCCACAGCCCTGGGCCTGACTTGAGCAGCGCTAGGCATGGCTCCGACGGTGATATGGCTCTGAGGGAAGATGTAGTGTGATGAGGATACTGCTGGGGAGCACTATCCCAAAATCAGCAACGTGCTGTCCTATCGCATCTCTGGTGCCTGAGTGGGCTTTTACCCAGTTGGGGATATACGGTGAGCTTGGCGGTGGTAGAGATTGAGCCGAGATGATCTAGGCGGCCAAATATCTATCCCCGCGCCGGTGCGGGCTTATGAGCAGGATCCGGGAAAGCGCACTTTCATCAGGTTTAGCATCTTCTTCACCTGCTCCAAGCCATGTCGCATGCTTTCCAGCTGCTCCTGCCCGACCCCTTTCTCCTCCGTGTCCTTGCGGCTCTTCTCTAGAAACCAGATTGCTCCGCGCGGAGCCACCCCCGGACGGCCACGGCCCGCGTGGCCTTCGGCAGCTCGTCCATAGTGTTACCCGCAGAATAATTGAGGTCTCCCCGGCCCTGCGTGCGAAAATCGAACCAGACCGGCACATAGGAATAACTGGATCCAGGGAATTAAAATTGCGACCAACGCATAGAAGACGTGCAGTCGAATAGAGCATGTGGAATAGAAGTTGGACATCAAGATGCAGAGTTTGTGGTAGCTGTATGCGGGTTTCGGCTTCACACGGATTACCAAAACATCTGCAGGGATCTTCGCCTCCTTTGCGGCGGGTCGGGCCTCCGGAGGGATCATCGTCGTTGGTTTGGGCTCAAGACCTTCCAACCAATCAAAGAGTTCCTTGACCCTTTCCAAAGCGTCCTGCTCGGCGGCCTTCATCAGTTTGCGAAGTCCCGATCTGCTCTCCTTCACATTCGAGTCACCATTTCGCTTGACGTGGTTCTTCTGGAGTGCGATGGGGTTATCGATATGGAATCGAGGAGCATCTTGGAGAATGGTCGGGACCATATCCTCACGAACGTTCGAGCAAACGGGGTCCCCAACATTGGTGAACAGGAGGGCGGTGTTTTTGGTTGGAATCTCAGGGAAGATGGAGGACAAAGTGGAGAGTGTGTGGCCTATTCCGACGGTACCGCGCGGGACGGTGCCATTGGCGAGGATGAGAACAGCAGTGGCGGAGTCGATTTGGTCCTTGACCTGAGTTGCAATGCTCTCCCTGTAGAGCTCGTCATGTTGAACGTTGTGAGTGTTGACCAGCCCAGGGGTGTCGAGGATGCGAACCTTGAGAGGAAGAGGTTAAACGTTAACGCACACTCAGCACGTTCCCAAGCCCCAGTACTTACCACTACACCATTGGTGGTCGTAACTTCGTACAGGCGGGCCGACTTGGTCTGAGCTTGGTTGTTGGAATTAGCCTGCTCGTTGGTGTGATCGAGGATGTCGAAGGTGTAGTGACCCATGTCGTTGCCAGTAAGGACATTGGCGATAAACTGCAAGAATGAAGACTTTCCGACACCGCGCTCTCCAACGAGAATGATGGTGTCCGGCTTGTTCTTTGATGTGTTGAGGACCCCCTTCTTGAGGGATTTTACATCGTTGGGAATACTGTTGACAAGTTCGATGGGACTACTGGAAGCAGTACTATCCGTCAGCAGTTATCAACGCGTCTAATGAGACACTCACGGCTTGGTCGACATTATTGTTTGGTACAAGGGGAATGATGCAGCTGCAACTAGTTGCAACTAGCAACAAGGCCTTTTTGAAGGCCTTCATATCACTCATGATTCGGGCCGTGGCTGTCGCCGGGTGCAGGTGGTTGCGCTTCCCTCGCTCCTCTCGCTCCTCTTCGCACTTGTCACTCAGCGCCCAAGCTCTCACGCACCCTTAGCCCTAGGTTCCATCCATCTGTGTCCATTGGGGATCCATTGGATTCCGTTCATCGTCCTCAGTCGCCAGTAGTCACTCACCAGCCTACCACAGCCACGACTGAGGCTGGATCCAACTTGGACCACCCCACCCCAGCACGCACCAGGGACCGTCTGCGGGGTAACCCCAATGCTGCTATAACGCTCCATGCCGGACTTGCAGCGTGGCCATGTGCGCAAGTTGCATGCTAGTCGCCCACCCACCTCGCGCTACAGTCCATCGGCCCTACGAATGACATGAGCATAACACCTTTCAAGTTCCAGTCGCTTGAGCTACTAGAGCCACTCGAGCCCATCTGGGGCCATCTCAGAGTCATCTGGGGCCGCTGCTGCCGTGACGTCCAACGCTGGATTTCTTTCCGCGCCCCCGTCCACCCAGGCTAGGCACCGCCTTGCCCAGTTTCCACCTCGATGAGATGCCCCTCGCATCCGGGCCCTCTTCACGATCCCAAAGTATGTCGGCTGCGAACACTGCCCACGTGTGACCAATTTCGGCTTTGGTGCCCAAGAGTTAGATGAAGGTCTGCTGTATGTCCACCAACGACGATAAACACAGAATAAAACGCTCATTTACTGCGGCTGCTGCCCTCCGTCCGCCCAGTGTATACCACTAAGAACGTGTTCCTGTCTCTACCGATCAACCTGTGCTCCGGAATCTCACCCCGCCCAGTAGTAAGCACATTGCTACAAACAGAGAACCCTCAGCCAATGCATACGTCCCGCGCCAGTATCCTGGACAATCTTCACAACCACTTTACATCGCCAAGGTCATCTAGTTCCGCCTCGACCTCGACCAGCCACCACAAGTGGCGCCCCAGTATCCATACTCTCCCTTCGCTCCATCACTAAACCAAACTAACTCACGGGCACGAACGGCTCCTGGCCCCCGGCTCTCGAGGATTGCACAACGACTTCCAATCTCGTAAGGCCACCAAAGATTACTGGGGCCTTCCCCATCAAAATCCCTTCAGTATACAAATGCTTCTTCTCGTACCAGTGACAGTTCGCGAGTAAGTATCGACTCCGTTCTCAGTGGTTTTCCGCTAAACCCCTCGGCCGTTTTTATTCAGAGCTCCTACAGCCCGGCACGACGCTCCCTCATGTGACGCGATGAGCAACCACCAGTGTAGAACAGCGTTCACAATAATGCTTCAAAACCACCTCCGGTGCCCACCCACTTCATTATTGGGTCTACGCACAACAGGAAATGTGCGACAGGATGTCAAGGCACATGACAGCGTGAATTGATAATCGTCAATTTGACTATCGGCCATAAGTACCCTCGCATGGCCACAGCACCTGAGGTGCAGAAAGCCAACGGATCAGGAGCGGCTTGCTCTCTCGAAGGATGCTGTCAAGAACGCCAAATAATTTACGAAGAAGATGGAGGAGAACAGAAAGACCTGGAGGGTAAAGATATGGGGTGGTTGGGAAGGTGGTGATACCCATAAAAAGATGGAAATCCTCTGATCAGGAGGCGTTCGAGGTAGTGATGAAAGTAGGGTGGCGAGACGAGGCCGACCTTGCGGAGGGAATGTCGAAGCCAACGGTTTGATTACCGTACTGCCTGTTATCGAACTATGGAGCAGCTCAGAAGGGGAAAGGACCGTGAGGGTCTTCCTGCCTTGAGCTGCGGACTATAAATACAAGGTAGATTACAGTTTCACGTGCTACACGCTAGGGTTGTGCACGGGGATCGGGTGGGGATCGTAAATGGGGATTGGGGATTGGGGAATGGGGATGACCAAACAAACCTAATGAGGGTGACGCGACACTCAACAAGCAATGGCTAACACCACCGTCCCTTGTAACCTCACAGGAGCTCCCTCTGGTATATCAGTGAATATTTATATACACACCCAACCCCAAGTTACCACACCACGTACCATCTGCCTCTAAGATATGGCGAGGGTGCGACCCCCAAAACTGTCAGAAGTCAAGTTTCCAGACTACTGTATCTGTCGTAATAGTTAACCCCGTATTGGCCCGATATTCTCCCTTTCGTATGTATTAAGAGATCACCGCCTTTCCAAATGCTATTGGATCCACCTCCGTGACTTGAGCCATGCTCCCGTGAAGTGCCAGTACCATGCATCAGAGTAGATAGGACTATTCAACTGGTAAATTGATGATCATATTTCTGGATCCTACTGCAGTGGATGAGCAGCAGAACTTGTACAGCCATTTGCTCGGGTGTTTTCAAACCGTGTGCCACCCATTAGTACTCCCAGCTGCCTGGCAAGGAGGTGGCAAGGGGGGGGGTGCATGGAAAGTGGTGCAAGGTTTGAAACACCCAAGCAAATAGCCGTAGGACATGCGCTGCACGCAATATATAAGTGTGATACCATAGTACATGTAATCTTTCAATGCAAAAACGAGGGAGCTATGGCTCATGTTGGAACCCAAATGGGAGAAGATACGTTGACTGGTATACGTATCTACTCACCATTAAAGATTTGTTTGACCCTCTGGACTCCCTCCTGCACGATCTCCCTCGCCTTTCTGAAAAGCGAGAAGCTGGAGCCACCTTGGGTTATCCCCGCCTGCGTCTGACCAACTTCTTGTTCGTTCGTGACATTTTGGCCCTTTTCCAGATTGTGAGCCCCTGGTTCACGCCCTAGTCCCTATCAGAATAAGATCCGAGAGCTAGGTGCAAGCAAGAGGAACAACTCACACGAGAGTAGTAATAGGAGGTCGGCTTTTGATGCATCGGAGCACGGGTGTCTGCACTCATGGCAGGATTATTCTGGTCCTCCTCATGGAGAGGCGCAAATCCCGTTGTTGGTTGTTGTTCAAGGCCGTACAACCAGTCAAATAGATCCACCATCATTTCCAAAGCGTCCTGTTCGCTGGCCTTCACCGCTTTGCGAAACTGCGCCCTTTCCTTCCTCGTATTTGGATCACCTTTGAGCTTGTCATACTTCCTATGAAGCGCGATCGGGTTGTTGAGGATAAATTGAGGTGCGTCTTTGAGCAAACCCGGGATAGAATCCCCACTGAAGTTCCAGTGAAGCGGGCTCGATACATTGGTGAATATGAAGCCAATATTTTTGGCCAAGGTCTTGGGGAAGATGGCGGACAAAGTGGAGAGTGCATAGTCGGTGCCGACAGTAATGCGCGGGACGGTGCCATTGGCGAGGACGAGAACGGCGGTAATGGAGCCGATGTGCTTCGTTATCAGGTCCGTGATACTCTTCTTGTGGAGCTCATCATGTTGAATACTGCGGGTGTCGGCCAACCCCGGTGTATCGAGGATGCGAACCTTGGGAAGATGTTACGCATACTCACCACGTTCATAAACACCAGCACTTACCACTACTCCGTTCTTGCTCGTAAATTCGTATAGGTGGACTGAGTTGGTTTGGCTCTGATTGTCAGAACCACCTTGCTCGTTGCTGTGGTCAAGAGTGTAGAGATTATAGTGATCGACGTCGTTTCCAAGAAGGATATTGGCGATGAGTTCCAAGAGTGATGATTTTCCGACACCAGTCTCGCCGACCAGAAGGATTGTGTATGACGTTTTCGCTGGGTCCCCTTGTGTCATGATGGTCCCCTTCTTGAGAGACTCTACCCTGTTAGAGAATAAGGTCAGAGCCATTGCACCAAGGGTTTCATTGTGACCTTCTTAATAGTCAAGGAGTCATCTTCGTCATGGTTTTCCAGGTCGTATGGCGTACAATCAGAGATCAGTTCACCACTGGATGGAATACCAAATTAGTAGTTATCAATGGTTCAGGGTTCCATGAAAGGACTCACGGCATGGGCATGACTTGAAGGATAGTTCAAATTGTTTGGATGATGCCTTGATCCACACGACAGACGGTCCAATGTCAATGACACCCCTATTTAAGGATCGAGACATGCGATCCTCTCGCGCTCACATTTACGCGTTGCGATAGATTCAATTACACTCATCTTAGCCTCGAGTATACCCACTGCCGCGGGATCACCCCTTGATGTCAGAGTTGCGCTTTCAAGCGAACAGCATAAGCGAGCGGGCTACAGTGGTGAGGCAGTATCCAGTCACCGGCCAACATTGGACACGAACTAAGGTTACACCGTGTCCACATGAGGTGTGTGAGATGTGGCCTTGGACCGAGTTTACACAGGTGTTGTATCCAACAACGGTTTAGAGTTTGAGGGATGACGAGAAAAACGGTTTGAGGGTTTGAGGCTGGATGAATGATCAGAGAAGCACACCTGAATGTATGGGAATAGCCTGGAGAATCACCGGTTCAACGAGATCGCGGTGCGGAACATTGCCGGTGTGGCCCATGGAGTCAGAAGTGCTGAACTCGTGGTACTGCGTTTACGCAGCGCTGTAACTCAAATTGGGCCAAACTGAATGGGTGGCGCAGAGTCCAGAGGAGACCCTTGGCCTCCACTCTTGACCTCCAAATGGTTCCTCTTACAACGTGGGCCGGGATGCCCTCCAATTGTCATTGCATAGCGTCTAGTGCCGCCATTTCCGAATGGTATGTCAGACCGTGGCTGTTGTCTCCTGGCCCTATGGCCCAATCTGTTTCCTTTGTTCATTGTTTCTGCGGCCCGACCGCTGCCGCAAGGACAACCAGCCTCTGCCGCCAGTATCATGCACCGATCGTGTCGACAACAGGCATGCCTACCGTCCGCAGAATAGTCACCCGACGCTTCGATCCACGCTGCTCCCGCCATACTCACAGCAACTGGCGGTCCATGACTCTGCTCACTCCCTCAACCCAGCAATTCATCGCCAGTGAACTAATCTCGAAGATCTTCTCAGTCTGCCGTCATTTCCACTCAACCTCAGCTCAGTCCAATAGAACCGGACGGAACCGCGAGAAGGCGAATGGTAAAGACATGCGCAGCGCTCTATAAACATTCGTCGTACATGGACTGTATAATAAGCAAGCATAGCATCATAGCATTCCTTAAATACGTAGCCGAGGAAATCAACCTGGGCCTCATGTGGTGCGGCGTTCCATGGAGAACATCAGATCCTACACAGGAAGGGATTGCCTGCCTGCCTCTACTCTCTGATGAAGATCTGCCTAACCTTCCTGACTCCCTCCTGCACCTTCCTCTTGACCTTCCTCCGCAGCTTTTTAACCTGCGTGGTGAGAGAGGTGATGATGTTGACCACAATGTCCTGGGATTCCTCATGGCGAGAGACGGCCCTCATCGTTGGCTGTGAATCAAGGCCGTCCACCCAGTCAAAGAGGTTCACCAGCACGTCCAAAGCGTCCTGCTCGGCAGCTTTCACCTCTTCGCACATTCCCGCCCTCATATTCTTCATCGCTTGGTCATCCTTGAGTTTGAAGTACCTCTTCTGGAGCCCCATGGGGTTGTCGATCTGGAACTGAGGTGCGTCTTTGAGGATAGCTGGGACAGTTTCGTAGCAGAAGTTCGACGAAAGGGGGCTTGAGATATTGGTGAACATGAAGGCGATGTTGTTGGTCAATGGTTCTGGGAAGACGGCGGACAAAGTGGACAACATGTCGTCAATGCCGATGGTGCTGCGCGGGACGGTGCCATTAACGAGGATGAGAACGGCAGTGACGTAGTCAATGTGCTTCTTGATCTGAGTTGCAATACTCTTATTGTAGAGCTCGTCTTGCTGGAGACGGCGAGTGTTGGCCAGTCCAGGGGTGTCGAGGATGCGAACCTTGAGAAGAGGTTACGCGTGTTTGCATGTTCACAAGTTCCAATACTTACTGCTATACCGTTGTTACTTCTAAATTCATGAAGGTGGACAGAGCCGGCCAGACTCTGGTTGTTAGAATCATTTTGGGCGTTGGTAGGGTTGAGGATGTCGAGGTCGTAATGATCCGTATCGTTGCCGCTCAGGACATTGGCAATGAATTCCAACAGCGAGGACTTTCCAACACCAGTCTCCCCGACAAGAACTATGTTGTATGGCGTTTTTTCCATGTTATTTTGTGTCTTGATGATCCCTTGCATGAGGGAGTCTACATCGCTAGGAAATACGGTCAATATATGATGCATAAAAACCGTCGTCGTAACTTGCTTATTAGCTGGGCCGGGGGTGTCAACCTGGGTGTCATCTTTCAAGGCGTTCTCGCGTGGGTCCTCGTCACTGGGTGACATCCAGTGTCGTCCACGACTCAAAGCTCTGTGAAAGACTCACCGCTCGGGTTTGGCATTCAAGGCGGTTGACATGGCTGGGAAGGTGGTTAAAGTGGTGCTAGAGATACTGTGGGGAGGGTCGAACAGATGAACCCCCTTACGAGGCGTAAAAGCTCGCATGAGAATGAGCGTTGCGATATGGAGACTGGGCTTAGCCGAGTATGCCGACCGCAGGATCACACAGGGATGTTAGAGGTGTGCTTCCTTTTGGGGTGGGAACCAAAACGAACGGGCGAGGCGAGGCACCAGTTTCCAACCGCTAGTCCAGAGTGGACATCAAATGAGGTTATTTCCCATGCTCACATCCGTGGGATGTGGAGGAATGAGGTTCTAGACCGTGCTTCACGGCTGTCGTAGGCAACAACGGCTTAGCTTAGGATCTGAGAGATCGATGACGTGAAGGTGTGACGCCGTGGGACGTTTTGAGGCTGGCGAAGACACACCCGATGTGCCCGAGAGTCTGGAAAACCATCGGAAAACAACCGGGAGCAGAACTCACGTGGATTGGTGCTTCTTATACCTGGAAAGGCGGTGTCGAGTTTAATGAACGAATGAGCGTCAGGTGGCTATCGTCTGCGACCCGACCGCAGATTACCCGCCTCCACCATGGTAACCACGCACCGGTGGTGTGGGAAGCAAGAATAACAATGTTTTACGGAACAGCCCCAACACCTTTATTTTACTTCACGCCAGACTCACAGTGGCTGCTGGCTCTCCCTTATTCGGTCAAGCAAACCATCTCAAAGATGTGTGCTACGCGCATTAGGACCATAGGCATTCTGCTATCAAACGCCGATGGATAGAAGCTCGACCTCTAGTTATGAGTAGGAGCGGAGTTGTATGTACCTTTTCTCCCATATTTTAAGAGAACCCGAAGGCGTCTCAGGGCTGGGTTCTTCAAATCACTCTGTATGTTGAATTGGAAAACCACATACAGTTAGCAATGCGGTAGAGCATCCTCTATATCAAATATGTACTCGTGATCATAAAATTGATTCCACCGTATCCACATTCATCACTTGAGCTAGGCCCAGAACGTAAGTAGGTATAGTGCCAGTATGCCTTCAGAGTAAGGAGGACCATTCGATCAGTATGGGTGGTCGTATTGATTGAAACCACTCCAGCCGATGAGCAAGAGACAATCGGTAAGACATCCGCTACGTTATATGAATGCATACCGGCCAACAAACGTCCATAGTATGATAGTTCGCCATACATGTGGGACCGAGCAAACCAAAAATGAAAATACTCACTGAACCGTTGCATGGTGTCCCACGGCCGACATTGATGGCAATGGGAGGATATGATTTGGCTTGCCACTACTTGCTGATAAAGATCCGCTTAACCTTCTGAACTCCCTCCTGGAACTTGTTCTCGACCTTCCTTCTGAACTCCTGCAACTGCTTCGCGATAGGGCTGATGAGATTAGCCACCATATTTCGGAATTTCTCGTAGTGAGGTACCACCTCTGACGTTGGCTGTTGCTCAAGGCCGTCCAACCAGTCAAAGAGATTCACCAACATTTCCAAAGCGCCCTGTTCGGCGGCCTCTACCTCTCTGCGCATTTCTGCCCTCATGTTGATCATCTTTGGGTCGTCCTTGATCTTGAGGTACTTCTTCTGGAGCGCGACGGGGTTGTCGACTGGGAACTGAGGTGCGCGTTCGAGAACGCTTGGGATGGTGTCCTCGCAGAAGTTCCATGAGAGGGGATTCGAAATATTCGTGAACATGAAGGCAGTGTTATTAGTCAGGGGTTTAGGGAAGATGGTGGAGAAGGTGGATAGCACGTGGTCTATGCCGACGGTGCTGCGAGGGACTGTCCCATTAGCGAGGACAAGGACCGCAGTGACGGAGTCGGTGTAACTTTGGATCTGAGAGGCAAACCTCTTCTTGTAGAGCTGGTTTTGCTCGATATTCCGGGTGTCGACTAACCCAGGGGTGTCGAGAATGTGGACCTTAGGAAGAGATTATATATACTCATCAAGTTACAAACACTAGAACATACTGCTATGCCGTTGTTGCTCATGAGTTTATAAAGGCGAGTGGAGTTGGTCTGGCTCTGGTTATTGGAACCGCCTTGCTCGTTGGCATGGTCGAGAATGTTGAAGTTATAATGATCAATGTCGTTACCGGCAAGGACATTAGCGATGAGTTCCAAGAATGACGACTTTCCGACACCAGTCTCGCCAACAAGGAGAATAGTGTATGGCGCTTTCGCCTTGTTCTCGGATGGCTTAATGACCCCCTTTTGAAGAGACTTCACATCACTAGAATATATCGTCAGAACTAATGTATCAAGGATGTCTCCGTGACCTACTTGATAGGTGGGGTGCTATGCTCGGCACGGGCTCCCAAGGCGTTCTCACGTAGGTCAGCAGGCTTGTGGTTGGCGGTAGTTACCCACAACTCAGCGTCCCGTGGAAAGACTGACAGCTTGGGTGTGACTTGAAAAGCAGTCGACATATTGTCTTGACAATGCATTGCGGGGCACAATGGGCAATCTGGGGGAAGGACAGAGAGGGGGATACCACTGGTAACGCCATGTTAAGGGTGGTCTGGTTTTTAGGGGGTCATCACATCTCTGGTGCTTGAAAGCACACGGAGGAGCCGTGTCAACCGCTATCGGTTTGTCTTTGCTTCCGCATTCATCGGTAGTAGGGAGTGAGTAGCCAGCATCAACGTTTTTCTCGGGCCTTCGGAGTTGGTGGAGGCGAAGCGCAAGGACAAAGCCGCGGAAGCGAACTGAGCGTGGCCTGACAGTTCCCACACTTCAACATTGGAGAGATGTTGGAGAACGTCATACACAGCCCTCACACGATCACCCACCCATCACCCACATGACGTGACTCCTCGACGAGGAAAGTTGGCCGCGTGTTACGTTACTAGTTAATGAGCCTCAATCCCCCTCATTCCCCATTTCAGCTGAATCGATTGAAGCCTCATATTCGGCTTCCAGAATGCTGAGAGCACCCCGAAGATCACAGGGACGATAGGGTTGTTTTGTAGAGGAACAGTCTCCCAACTGTCGTGGTGTACCCTCCGCCGAGTTTCCGGTGAGGAGCTGGAAAATGGCACCAATGGCATACATGCCCGTGCCCTACGCAAAATCTAACGTGTAACGCACACCCATCTGATCCGTTCAAACGCCGGTGGTGCTTCCTCGCTGTGAACCTGGTTCGGTTCGCATAGGTCGGTCAAGAATCTGGCAATCGATTTGTTAGGATTTCAAATATCTCGTAAGTACACACATGCACTCACCTACCCTCTTCTACCCATCTCAACTCGATCATGTTGGAAGTTCACGCAGTGGTGTAGCGCTCCGAGGGACGTAATTATGGTCATGACAATACTGACTAAAACTGCTTGTACAGACTGAGACAGCACCCCTCAGCGGTGGTCATTTAGGTCTTCGATGCAAGGCATGGCTCGTGTCTTCCACGTGGCTCGGCTCGGGTCTGTCTCCTCACTGAACCGGGAGCGTTCGGTCCCGCGGCAGCACCCCAACGGCCGTGATCTTTCCAGTTTTGGAAATTCCAAGCAGGGCCGAGACCAACTTCCTAACTGGAGAGCCGGGTGCACCGCCGTCGGTAACCTCCGGAATGCATTGCACTCCCTTCCTACTAATTATTTCATCTCATTCACTCCACCACACGTTTCACAGTATGGCTCGTGTTTGGGGTCCCAGTGACGTAGGTAGGAGATCGTGTTTATTATATAGATATATAGCACAAAACTAAGTGGGACGTTTCCTCACGGTTCTCCCCAACCTCACTTCCTGTGCCAGGTACGCTTGGCTATACGAAAGCGCCCAGCCGTTATTCCCTCACATGAGCTCCTCTGCGACCGATCCCACATCAATATGGTGAAGATAGATGCGAGCATCGGTCTCGTCTTCCTCTTCCATTCCGTTTCTTGTGGCTTGTGATCTCGTCTCTTCCATTTCTTGTAGCTTGCATTTCTTCTGGCTCGTGATTAATTGGTTTTTGTTTCCTAGTAAATAACTACTCGTGGTCTGGGTGCTTAATGGACATCAGGGTTTCGGCCCCTTGATCTTCGACACAATACATATAATGTCGGGCGAATGGCCAAACTCCCATCATTATAAGAAAGAGGGGCACTGCAAACGGAGACCTGCCCGCGGCCCATGACAAATGCTGAGCGTTAAGTGGAGTTGACTTACCGGCCGGGTAGCGTAGTTGCATTGCATTGCACCCTCACTAAATTTACGGAGTCCTGGGTTCGATCCCAGTCTGACCTATCTTTTCTCTTCCTCCATGCAGGCAGAGCAGGAAAGCAATGATAGCAGGAGTCCCCAATGCCTCCATACAAGAATTACCATAACTAACCTGCTACAAGAATCATAATACATCCGCCCCTTTCCACTCTAAATCCTTCACTACTACCACCTGCAACAGGGCAGAGGTCCCGCTTGTATGTTCGATGCCCGAGTATTCGTGAAGCATTTATTAATATTCCCCCTCAGCAGATCTTGTCCCCTACTCTCTTCCTTCGTCTAGGAAACGGGATTCTGGTCTCCTTCAGTGTGCCTGGACCAGATGCAAACATATTTGCGTTCATTTTGATATTGCGGCCCATGTTCATTCTCATGGCTTCAAATCTTCGTCTGCGACAAGTAAGAGCGGTGGTCACTTATACTACCCACCTTCAAGGACTTATGCGCTTAGACCCAGGCCTCTAGCACAGACAACCTGCGTACAATTACGCCGTCAGAGTGGAGTAGATGATCATATTTTGTTGAAACCTATGCCAAGAGGAATCATAAGGACACGCACTGCGCTCTATATACATTCATAGTACCATAGACTAGCCAATCACATCCTTTCATAGTTCTTCATACATGCATAACGACATGAAAGAAAATAAATAAACAGTGGCGCCGCGAGGTACTTTGAGTTACCTCAACTCGCCGAGAACATTCTGTTGACCCTCCAGAGTCCCACTTCTACTTTGTCCTTGGTCGCTTTCTGGACCTCCTGAGCCCACCGAGTGAGAGGGTGGGTGATCTTGGCCATGATACTCTTGAACTGTTGATAGAGAGAGACAGCCTTAGTTGTCGGCTGCGGCTCAAGTCGGTCCAACCAGTCAAAGAGATCCACCAGCATTTCCAATGCGTCCTGTTCGCTGGCTTTCACCGCCTCCCTGAAATACATCCTTTTTCTCCTCATATTGGGTTCATCCTTGAGCTTAAGGTACTTCCTCTGGAGTGCGATGGGGTTGTTGAGGAGGTACTGAGGAGCGTGATTGAAAGCCTCTGGGAGAATATCTTTGGAGAAGTTCTGGTAGAGTTGATCAGAGGTATTGGTAAGCACGAAGGCGACGTTCTTGAACGGGGCTGTAGGGAAGATGGCGGATAGAGTGGAGAGGGCATAGTCGGTTCCGACATTGACGCGCGGGACGGTGCCATTGGCAAGGACGAGAACAGCAGCGACAGAATCGACGTGCTTCTTGACCTGAGCTGCAAGACTCTTCTTTTGGAGAGCGCCTTGCTGAAGATCACGAGCGTCGGCCAATCCGGGTGTGTCGAGGATGCGGACCTTGGGGAGATGTTACACCTATCCACCACGTTAAAGAAAACCCGACACTTACCACTACGCCGTTCTTACTCTTAAACTCGTAGAGGCGGACCGAGTTGATCTGACTCTCATTGTTGTGATCGAGGATGCTGAAGTCGTAGTGATCACTCCCATGAGCGACAAGGGCATTGGCAATGAGTTCCACGACCGAGGACTTCCCGACACCAGTCTCTCCAACCAGAAGGATGGTGTATGGTGCTTTCGTCGAACTCTTGATGATCCCTTTCTTGAGAGACTCCACGTCGCTGGAAAATAAGGTTAGAAACAGTGCATCAAAGATGCTGTGGGGACCCACTTGATAGCCGGGATATTATCCCCAACACGGGAAGTAACATGCCCGTCGACTTGCGGAGTATTGCCGTGTGGGCCAGAGGGATTGATGGAAGATTGGCGGGTGGGATTTTCGCTACTTGAAAAACCACCCGGGTCAGTTGTTGTCCACAGCTCAAGGTTTGGCAGGAGGACTCACGGGCTGGGAGACATTGTTGGGTCGATGGTGTAAAGGACTCTACGGGCAATCTGGGGTAGGAGGTGACGATAATGATGAAGATATCAAGATGGGCTATTTAAGGGTAGTCGGGACTCCTTGTGATGTGCTCGGCCAAGGTCAACGGATACCTTCCATTCCATGGAGGTCGAACACGTCCATTGTTAGTGTGCGCAAGGAAGACGGGACGTGGTGTAGGATAGCGTTGGCAGCTCGTTTAGCGAGCGAAGTACCGGCGGCCGGTCCAAGGATTGACTTCTTGCAAATTTCCTTGACCGGGCGTTGTCCATGGAGAATCCGAGAGCAGAGTGACATGCCACGGGTGGCTGTGACGTTTTCGTGGACAGATGAATAATACATCACGCGCAATGTCCTTACCGTGCCCGCTCCGTCCGGCTACAACGAGGCTCGCTTGTTCGTGATCGCAGCCTCGTATTCAAATTTCAATAAAGCAAAAGGACGACTGGGACGACAGGTTTGTCACGCAGAACAGCGCAGCGGGCCAGGCATCGTCGTCGCCGCACACGCGGTTCAGTTGCACATACCCGTTAGGGATCTGCCCTAAAAGATTGAAATGGGCAGGTCCCTGGAGAAGGAAACGAATGCACAGCAATGGCCACCGGACCGAGAAGGGTCAATGCAATTCCATGGAAGCTGAAGGCGGGTAAGGTGCACCTGAATGGCAGATGGACCAGTACGCTGGTCAAAGCGCACACTTCATCAAGGAAAGTAAGGACATGCCAATTATCAACGCGTAATGCACGGATCTCTGGTTGATTTCTGGCGGTCATCGTACACTTGGACCCACGGGTCATTAGCCTCAAGCGTCATCGTACTTTCTCTATTTTCCCACGTCTTGAACCCCGTTCGCCCTGTGTTCATTACGTACCTCGGTTCAGGGTGCATTACATTTAAATGCGTGTTCTCATACATGTAGTCGTCCCCCCGCTTATATTCAATTCCAACATTCAGATCATTGGTAATTGGTGCAGTGCGAGAGACGTGGATTATGACGACAACCACGACAGAGACGAAAGTCAACTATACTGAGGAAGTCACCTGCCTCGTAAGACGATCGTAAGACAGATGGGGCGGATCTAGTGGATGGTGGACGCCAAAGGAATATCCAGGGAACGGGGCGGGATGTTCTTACTTCCTGAGGAAGCTAAATGGGTCTATAAATGACGGACTGGGGTGGAAGCGGAATGGCTTGGTCGCAGAAGAAGGCACTGAGCTCGTAAACTGGTTAGTATCCCAAACACAAATGATGAGTATTAACCGGATGCTGCTGCTGTGTCGAAGAGCACCACTAGGAACGCTGTTATGAACCCCTGGTGCGGGCTACAAGTACGCTGTCAGAGTAGAGGAGATGATCATAATTGTCGAAATCTATGAATAGGATGAACAGGAGAGGGGGCATAAAGGCATATTCTATACATGGCCCATATAATAGACTCATTAATGATACTAACGTAGTTCTTATTCCGCCATACATTCCTAGGCATAATTGAAGAAAGTGATCCCGAAAGAAAGACGACCCAGTGGTGTGCACGGAGTTGTGACATAGTCAATATCCGAGGAGATACTCGGACTTGTCTCTATTTGCAGAAAAGATCCGTATGATTTTCCAGATTCCCTGCTGAATCTTCTCTTCAGCCTTTTTCAGGAGGTCGAGCATCTGCTTCAAGCTTCCTCGCGTCTTTTCTAACTGCGCCTGAGTGACTTCTGAATCCGCGTGGCTTTGTTCCAGAGTGTGGATGGACGTGGGCTTCTGTTTCACAGCCAACCCATAATGGTGATAAGATTAGAACGCCAGGGGGATGCAAGCAAGTTAAACAACGTACGTCCAAGTGCTTTGCCTCCGTTTCGCCCTGCGGAGCGCGAAGGTCCTCAATAATGTCCTTGACCTTCCAGGAATTGCCATAGAGAGAGACGATCTCTGTTGTCGGCTGTGGCTCAAGGCCGTCCAACCAGTCAAAGAGATCCACCAACATCTCGAATGCATTCTCCTCTCCGCCCCTCACTGCTTTGCGAAAACCTGCCCTTCCGGTTTTTATATTTGGGTCATTTTTGAACCCGAGGTACTTCCTCTGGAGGGCGATGGGGTTGTTGAAGAGGAATAGTGGAGCGTCTCTGAGAACTTCGGGGAGGGTATCCCTGGAGAAGTTAAAATGAAGAGGGCTTGAGACATTGGTGAACAGAAAGGCAATGTTGTTAGCTAGGGTTTTGGGGAAGATAGAGGATAGAGTGGAGAGGGCATAGTCGGTGCCGACTGTAACGCGTGGTACGGTGCCATTAGCAAGAACAAGAACGACATTAATAGTGTCAATGTGGTTCTTGATCTCTCTCTCAATGCTTTGCTTGTGGAGCTCGTCTTGCTCAATTCCGCGCGTGTCAGCCAGACCAGGTGTATCGAGGACGCGAACCTTGGGAAAATGTTATACATACTCACCACGTTCATATATGCTCATACTCACCACCATGCCGTTCTTGCTCGTAAATTCGTAAAGTCTGGCGGAGTTGGTCTGGCTTTGATTGTTGGAACCGCCTTGCTCGTTGGTCTTGTCGAGAACGTCGAAATTGTAATGGTCAATGTCGTTGCCAGCAAAGACATTGGCAATGAATTCCAAGACTGAGGACTTTCCAACACCCGTCTCCCCAACAAGAAGGATAGTGTATGGGGCTTTCGCCTCGTTCTTCGATGTCTTGACGATTGAGTTCCTGAGAGACTCTACATCGCTAGTCAATAGGGTCAGAACTATTGCGTTGAAGATGGCGTTGTTCCCTACTTGATAGTCTCAACTCCGTCGTCGTCTTCCGAGGCGTTCTCGCGTGGGTCAACAGAATTGTGATTGGGTTTAAGTTGTGCTTGAACGGCAATCGACATTCGAAGGTGGGGGATCAGGATACGCAGGTGAACTTGGAGGATTGCGCGCGTTAAGACATGGTTTTGCAAGAATACACCGCGCGATTACAACACGGGTTACTCGAGGCAGGAATCGACGTGAGGATCAACTGAGTAAGGAACGTGCCCAAGGTGATGTGCTTTGTTCTACACCGCCTCACCGTCCAATCGGTGTAATCGACAGGTACCGTTATCCGATGACGTTCGGCGATATTTCAAAAGCGTCAACAATGTCCTCTCTTACCCACGCCCGCTCTCACGATCCCTGAGAGGCTTGTACTGGCAAGGTAACATAGGAGGGAGCTTAGAGCTGATCTGGCGGGAAGGTTGTCACGGAGCTATGGCTCCTCCACGCGCATGACGAGCCCGAGCCCGAGCACGACACCCACGCGCTAGTATGCCTCCCACCGGCCCACCGGCCCGTCGCCTGTGGACATCACCGTGTCGAAATCAGAGTTCAGTAAACCAACCTCAATCCGCGAGTCCAATACAACCCACGGTTCATGATCCGTTAAAATTGGGTTAGCTGACCGCTGCTGCTGCGCTTCCTGCCTCTTCACGGCCTTCCCACGTCACACTTCCTTCCTCTGACCCTTCATCGGGGACGCATGTTCACTGGTTTACTACACTACAGCACCCAACCATCGACGAGAAGTGACCAAGTAAAGTGGATATCCCGCGCTTGTGACTGTGTTATTCTGTGGGCAAATTAATTTGAGGCAACCGGCACAGCCGATCTCGACGAAAGCAAGCACGCGCGTCGTCTGTAGGACAGCCCAAAATCTGTTATGTACTGCATGTTCCCTCTCTCGAAGACGCTCTCTCCCGATTCCCTGTCACTTCCCGTCAACCTCGCTCTGGCAGAACCTAAAATGACCGAATTCCAGCCTTCATCAGGAGGGAACGACCGCATTTGCACAGTCGTAGCAGTCGTAGTGATCAATCCGTTTGCTGATTAGGGCACTGGCGGTGAGTTCCAACGATGAGGACTTTCCGACACCATTATCTTGCGATCCCTTTTTCGGGAAGTCAGTTCAGAAGTGCGGTCCGGCATCTCAAGTCCGCACTCGTAAATGCGAGTATGAGGCCGCAATTGCGATTGGATGGACGGTACTATGAGATAGGATCGTTAGGGCAAGAAGTGCCCGTCCCAAGGGAGGACGGACGGGGCTACTGTTAGGGGCGCTACTCATACCCAACTGACGGTCTCATATGTGTCGAGCTCGAACCCACACGGGTATGGACCCTTGACTATTGATCCCTTCTCCAGTAGCCGAAGTGCTCTTCAACTTTGGTTGGAGGTCGTCTAGTTTCTGTTGAGCACGGACATTGGGTCCCATGCAATGTGCTCCACATACAAACATAATCTAGCACAATATATTAACCAATATATATATAATAGGAATTGTCGAAGATCAAGGGGTGATGTCCAGTAAGCACCCAGACCACGAGTAGTTATATACTAGGAAACAAGAACCAATAATCATGAGCCATGCTACAAGGAATGGAAGAGACGAAATCACAAGCCACAAGAAATGGAATGGAAGACAAATGGAATGGGAGACAAATGGAATGGAAGACAACAAAATGAAATGGAAGACGAGACGAGACGAGACCGATGCTCGGTGCGCAGCACCAGAGTAAATTACGTATGGGATAGTGGCATGAAAGGGCAAGCCCACAGATCAATACGGCTCCAAAGCAAGGGGAATAGGACAGAAGAAATGATTCGACTAGTATTTATTATACGCACTGAAAAATCCGTTTGACATTCTGGATTCCCTCCCGCATCCTTTCCTTGGCCTTTCCTAGGAGGTCCAACGCCCGCCCCAGGATATCTTGCACGCGTTCCAACTGGTACTGACCAACTGCTTCCTCTTCTGTATCCTTGTATTCTTGTTTCCAGCGCTGGGCTGCTTCCTCCACACAGATCGAGGGGCCGACAGGTGCGAATGGGACTGCTGGGTGTTCCAGAATTCGCGGCGACTCCTCTACAGTATCGCTCCTAACGGATCCGAGGTCCCCTCGACTCCGCGCATGGCAATGGCGTGGGTAGGGCTGGGTGCTTTCGGAAGGCTGATCGAGTCGAACCATATTTGCGACCCAGACAGGGACGAGGGGCGGTTGTGGGGGGCAGGTTGAATAGGAATCGAGTGCAGTGCAGAGATAGCCGGTGTTGGATGCGGGTCGCTGCTTCAAGGCTGGCGCAGGGATTGACTTTGGGAAGTTAGAGA
>Ga0307515_10008422_pt1 | contig 20111 bp, 4 predicted proteins | sample 17_EM_MG_FD_194513 | JGI IMG/M metagenome (GOLD analysis project Ga0307515, IMG submission 194513) | Populus trichocarpa ectomycorrhiza microbial communities from riparian zone in the Pacific Northwest, United States - 17_EM | ecosystem: Host-associated > Plants > Roots > Unclassified | place... | reverse complement strand
TAATGCGCTTTAGTTAAGTGTTTGCTAATCTATTTAGTAAATAAATATTTTTTATTAGAAGAGATTTCCCAGTTATAGGGATCCCGGCTTCTAGTTATTAACCAGACATTCTAGGGTAAAATATTAATATTTAAAGCCTTTTCTAGAATTAAAGTTAGTAAAACCAGATTAAAAAAGGCCTCTACTAACTAATATATTTAGCAAGCTGAGCCCAACACTGCTCTCTCTAGTCAATTTTGCCTTCCTCTATAGTGAGTAATCGCGCGCCCTTATATTATATACCTGATAGCTACTATATATATGCAGGCCCTGGTCTAGAAACAGACCCCTATAAAATTTAATAGGATATATCTGGGGGGGATAGGCGCCTGCAAACATTCTCTAAAATTAAGGCATTAACGAAGTATTATATTTATAAAGTAACTAAGGATTACTAACTCTTAGAAGTTAAGTAAAGATGCATTAAGAGTATCTTTAAAAGATTTAGGTATGGAGACATAATATTAGCAATGATATTATAATGATAAAGGAAAATTCACATTACAAGAAGGGTCTACTAGCTAAGAAGTGCCGAGCTTAAATTACCAGTACAATTTATATCACGCTTTTTACTCTGTATTTTATTGTTTTATACTATCTAGAATTAGTAACGGACATTAGGAGCTAGTTAAATCATCTTATAATAAAATTTAGCGGCCACTAAAGAAATGTTATTATGCCTTTCACTGTCATGAAGTCTTTTATCTATAATTGCCATTAAAGAGTAATTCTCTTTTCCTGGTGTTTTCGAACTCATTCTTTAAAATAGCGTTTTCAGCTTAAAGCCTTACGAGAGTAATATTAAGAGAGTCGGAACCTATAAGCACAATCTCTTAAAACGGGTTCTTCCCTCTAAAGTAACTTGGAAACCCGACCTAACACTATAATATAGGTTTTAATACGCTTTAGTTAAATATCTACTAATCTATTTAGTAAATTCAATTTAGCTACTCTACAACCTCTAATACTTTACAATCCATAGGGAGCCCGTAACTCCCCGCCAATATTATTTACAAATAAGTGACCAGTAAGAAACTGGCAGTATAATAACCTAGGCAAAAACCGATCCTATTCAGCACCTAAGGACATATCTCGCGCTTATAATATAAAAGATCGTTAAAATATCTAGTAAAGAACGCTTTAAAGGACTTTAAATGTTTAAGGGGATATTATCTAACGTCGCGTGCAAAATGCAGAGTAAAATACAAATAATAATCTAAGAAATATTAAATCTATATAGGATGGAAATAAGAATATAGCAAAAGAGAAAAGGTTAGGGAGGATTGGCAAATAAATGCTAGCGAATTAGTTAGAAAATAGATTGTTTACGGATTTTTCGTTAAAAGGGGAGTTTCCTCCAAGATCTCCGTGGCTGCTCGTCTATAGATAGCCAGGGTGAGCTACTAAATTACTAACATTATGCGCACCGACTTGGCCAACCTTTTTAGCTTCCAAGCTATAGGCGTTAGAAGTTGGCTTAAAAGTTAGGAAAGGTCGGGGTTAAACTATATTTGGTGCGGCTTTTTTAATAGGATATTTATATGGTGGTGCTGTAGTATTAAGCTAAAAGTCGTGGCCTCGGAAGTTTTTAGTAACAGGATTAACGGTATATACTTAGCCACTTTCTACACGGGTTTTTTTGCGCTTGAAAAGGAGCATATAAACACGGACTACGCCAATAAGCGTAATAAAGACCTAAATTAGAACGAGGCAGCTTGCAATGATCGCTTCTATACGGATGCCATTCTGAAGTTTGTTCGTAAGCTTAAGAACTAAGGCAGAAATGTCGTCCGTGGTACTATTACCCGGGTCAGTAAGGAGATTTGCTAAAGAAGAATTATTCCTAATTTTGGCTACGGCACTAAGTAAGAAAGTGTTGTTTATAAGCATAGGGAAGTTAATATATGCGTTATCTAAGACCCACGTTAAGGCCTTTTAAAAGCCTTAAAGCTTAAGCAGAACAAGGCAGTTTAAAATACCTATAATAGGGTTATAAAGAATAGTCCCTCTAAAGGTAGTGTTAAGCGTACCCGTTATCTAGTCCACAAACTCGTTTAAAGTTAAATTTACGGCTATAGTGGTAATATTAACCCATCTAAAAATACTCTTATTAATATCGGCGTTTGATATGTTAATAGCATTATTTACCCCATTAGCCTAGGTCTCGGAAGCGTTATTAAGGGAGCTGATAACCTTATCTGTAAAGCCTACGACCTAGCTTATAAGTGCTAGAACCTCCTTTTTAATTACCTTAAGGAGGATGTATTGGTATAAGCAGGTAGAAAGTTTAGCAAGCCCTAGGGAGAATACAAAAAGTGCTAAGATCGATATCGCGTAGGCCACTACCCATCTAATAAGAGTCTGCCGACGTGTGGATCTAAGGCGGTTTACAACCTTAATACCAAATATCGCTATATGTAGTTGAGAAGCTATATAGATAATATCCATTAAGTCGTACCCACTTTGACCGACAAGCTAGGCTTGTTATTGCATCTTTTGCTAGTATTAGATCCCTTTATAGGCCATAGGAATGCATATAAGGATAGCTAGAACCACAACGACGCCAATAAAGATCTTTCAGGCTATAATCTCTAACTTTACTAAACTGTTGAAGAAGTTGTTAATTTTGTTATTTTTAGAGCAGAAGCTAAGCAGCTCCTTTTAGGGGACGGGTAGTAAGGAATGGTTAAATATGAAATTTCCTAAGGTCTTGCTAATAAGCTTCTTTACTTCTTTAAACGGAAACTTAATAACTGCTTTAGTGAAGTTTTGGACGTCGGCAAAAGTAGGAATAGAATTGTTAAGATCCTACAGTCCTATAGAGACGTCGGTGGGTATTACTAAATTTTTTAGCTTCTCGATATTCATATTAAGATTCAGCGTTAGTAGGTTAATATTCGCGAAAGGAATGCTCTTTACACTGTTTATAAAGCTATTAAAATCTTTTTTAAAGGTGCTTGTAATACTAGCAATATCGTCTCTAATTATAGGAATGGCGCCGTTTAGAATCTTAATTACTTTATCCCCGAGTTAGACTGCGGCATAAAGGCTTCTACTAATAGCGAGAGTAATTAGACATACGTAGGTCTAAGTCATTATATTAATAATAAATAGTATAATGTTCTTAACGGCGGTAATACTAAGGTTTATTATTAACAGGAGCCTATTTACTCCCTTTTTAACACCACTAGCGGTTAGCTCATTAACGCCCTGTGCTATATAATAAGGCATAGATGCTATAGTACTGCTAATATTTTCTACTTCTGTATAGGCGCGAAGGGCTTATTGTCTAGCTAAGGAGAGATTATTATTAATACTAGTAATGGCGATAAGGGTTCTAGCAAGAACAAGGAGGAGGAGGACTATCTAGCAATTAAGCTATACTTATAAAAGTCTAGCTTTTAGGCCAAGGTATAGTATAAGATATAGGGCTTAGTGTATTAAAGGCCGTAGTACATTTTATAGGGTGTAGTAGTCTCGTATCTTATAATCGCTAGTAAAGAGAGATGGAGGTACAGCCAGGAAGGTTTACTGTTGATTCCCTAAGGAAACTATAATGACGGTAGGCAGTGCGAAAGGCCTTAGTCTGTAAGGATAAATATTAGGAAAAAGCCAGCTAACGGTAAATGATATAGATATAATAAGCAGAGGATCGGGAAGATATAGATATGTATTACTTTTAGCTTTATAAGTAGAGGAAGGAATAAGCCCCTGGGAAACCTCTACGGGATATATCCCCTAGGGGAATAAGCCCCTAAGGGAATAAACCCCTAGGGGAATAAGCCCCTAAGGGAATAAACCCCTAGGGGAATAAGCCCCTATAGGATATATCCCCTAAGGGAATAAGCCCCCTACGGGATATATCCCCTAGGGGAATCCCCTAATACTATTTATATCCCGCGGTTAAAGCAGGCTTATACCGACTGGAGTTCCTTTATTTAAATAAGCGAATTTCTTAGACCCTCTCCATACTATAGATTAAGCACATTCTTAGGAGGATTTCGTAGAATTTTCCTTCATTAACCCGGTTTGCCTTACTTAAGTTATAGCTGATATAGATTACACCCAGAGCCCCTCTAAACCTATTATTAAGCCTAAGGGGTGTCGTTATTAGATATGTCTCTATGCTTAAACACTTAAAGAAGAGCTTATTTAAGATCGTATTACTATTGTATCTCTATAAAATAAGCAGTCTAAAGCCAAGTTATAGTTTCAGAATTTTCGGCTACAAACTTAACGTAGATTTCAAATACTTAAGAGAAAGTTTAATGAGAATGATAAAGTTGCTAAAGAAACAAAAGTTGCTATAAAGAGATTAAGACAAGTAATGGAGCGAATTACTATAGTATAGGAGGGGGACAAAGAGGACAATGCTTTAAGAGCCCTTATTAGCCTCAGGTTAGGTCTTCCTAAGTATCCTTCAGCTCCAGAATAGATAGACACCAACAGTTAGACCCTTTCTTATCTTCAATAGCTATAAACTAAACCTTACATCAAATCACGATTATATGGCTAAAGATGCTAAAATACTCTCTCTTAATAGTATAAACGGTGCGTTTGCAGATAGAAAAGATAATATTTAAGGGGTGGATTTAGAGAGCTTAGTTAAGTCAGATGGTAATAACTAAAGCCCTTTTATAGGAAATTTGCTCACTACCGTAAACGAAATTCAGATAGAGGCAGATAGGAATTGTTAAAGAAATGTAATATCTATGGAGGTGAACAGTTTTGGCATTTATTAGGGAGAATCCTCTATAAATTTTAACCTTCTATAAGCCATTTCTAAGGGATTATATTGCAATGGGTCACAGATTAAAAGGAGAAGCTTTAGCCAAGAAGTCGTTTCAAGTCCTATAGCTCAGTCTTGGCAATTTATTAAGGATACGAGATATAAATCTACTATTAATTGCTATGTGCAACTCGTTCCAAAATTTTAGTTTGCACCTAAAAGTGATATAATTATACGATAAGGGTGTAATTCTAGAGATTTTTTAAGGTATACCTATAACCTTTTCGGTGAACCTATTAGGAGACTTGGAAGTGCTAAGGTAAAGTAGATATATATATCCCTTAGACTGGTAGCGTCCTATAATAATTAGATCGTGCGCAGAACAGAATCAAAAGTACGCGTATCACCTATATAGATTCAAATATTATACGCTAATTAACCATGCCTTCTAATTGTACTTCTAATAATATAGACTTTGTTCTACTAACTTAATAATTCCACCGACTGGGAAGGCAAAATAACCCTTCCCCGCAGCCGTGGCCGTTGCCCTCCTTTAAGCCTTTATATATCGCAGAATTTGACAGCCTAAATCTTCTTCTAAACCTCGCTATTTGCAAAATTCCGTTCTATAGAAACAATAGATATTAGTTACCTTATCTTAAGCGACTTAACTCTAAAGATTAGGTGTATATAGTAATTATATATGAAAATCAGCAGATTTTACGACCTTATATTGTTATAGTACTGGCAGATATTCTAAAAGCTGCATTCTACCACTCTTTTTCCACTATTAGCTTTCCAAGACCATATATACACCTCTATTATGCACATTGCCCATATAAACTTATATAATCGCTTATATTAATAGGGTGGATATTACTAAGTAACTCCTATACGGACCATACACACGGCTATACGTCAGGAGGTGGCTCGTCAACTTTTAGCGTTAATCCCTAGCTGGACAACGTGCGAATAACTTTCTACACTATTACAACGAGTAAAACAGCAGTACTCCAGCATAATCCCCTACTTTTTATTGCTTTACTAGCAACGGAGGGGTTTACTAGGGAATTTTAGTTCGGTGGAATAATTGTAGTAGAAATCAAGTATATACTAGAAGAGGGAGAGGGGGAAGGTACACTAGATACAGAGCCTAAAGTAGTAACGTTAGTAGATAGTGTAGTAACGGGTAATAGATAATATAAAGCTAATTAAATTTTTTAATACTGCCGTTGATAGCGCGGCTGTAGAAGACGGTAGGACTAAATCCTAAGCTAGACATGCTTATTAGCTCGCTAAGGATATTTATAGGAGGAATCTAGTGGAAGCAGTAGCGACAGTTAATAGGCTGCTCGCCATCGGCATAGTTAGAGTTAAAAGAACTTGTCGAACTAAATCGGACTTACTTATTACCGTCTTACTACTGTCAGCACCTACCCCTTAGTCATCGACTCGGTCATTAAATCAGTCTCCGATATAGTCACCGACGTAGCCTACTACCCCTTCCTTATATATACATAGAGGCTCTAGAGCTATATTTAATAGATAGTTCTTATTCCTAATCGTCCGTTTAACAGAACTATATTAGGAACGCTTAGTCCGATAGCCTATAAAATGCTACTTTTAGATATCGTCTAGTTTTGCTTCCTTCTAAAATAGTTATTTAAGATACTAAGATTATGCCCATTTAAGAGGTAATTGCTAATAGGATAGCCCGCGTATTAGTTAGTATTAAGACACTCTACACAGCAGAGGGAGTGATCGACTTTAGTAATATCTATAGTTCTTTATAGACAACCTATATATAGTATCAGCAATAGTTCTCAGTAACTAGTGTTAAGTGGAACCTACCTCGCCTTCACTATATGCCCAGAAATATACACCTATGCCAATTATATAGTATAGTGCCGCGTTAGTTGACTGGTATTGGAGTACCGCTGCGAGAGCGCTAAGAGGGAATATAATCAGGCGTGCTTCGATGGATTAGTAGATTAAGGTGCCGGCAATAAACTTCAGTGGCCATTTAAATGCGATTCTAAAGAGACTAAAGAGAAGGTTAATGACTTAGAGGACGGGCATAGGTTTAACAGCGCCGTCAAGGTTCTTAGTGAGAAAATCCCAGAGTATCTTAGGCCAGAAGAAGCCTTCAATAGCTGCAGCGACTTAGTCTAAAGTTAAATATTAACACAATTGAATCAGGGTTAGTGATAGCGGTAAAAGCTTATAAGTTGCAGCGGTAAGGATAATTAGGCGTACCCAGTGGTTCTTAATAAGCTTTCCCATAGTATACTAATACGATTAGGTTTTATTATACTAATCCCAGCGGAAGCTAGGAGTCTAGGTAGTAATAGTAGGACGAGAGTAAGGGTGTTTAAGTATTAGGACAGTAGATATATTACGGCTCGCCACTAAGAGCGGTAATAAAAAGGGAATTAATTTCGTATTTAATTATTAAGCGGAAGTATTGCCTAGAATAAGAGCAATATTATATTTATTTTTAGGTTATAAGTTCTAATTTAAGTTCTATTTCTAATTTATTTTATATACCTTACTTACAATCTTCCTAGTTAAGCCGCTACCAAAACTGCTATATACTATAAGTGATTTTAAAATATAAATATATTATTAGAATCCATTAATTAAAATATAAAGGCTTTCTTTATTTTATCTACTTCAAAATTGGTTTTTTCTAAGCCTATGCATTTTCCGAAAACTCCTTATCCAAGAATGAATCAAAAATTCCTACCTCTTTAAATTATACTAGAAGAAAATAAACTTTCTTAAACACATTCTCACACTTGTCTTCACTTTAAAGAAGCCGCTGGTTCGGATTTAAAAAGCCCTAAGAGTAAGGATTTCCTTAATGAAATTGTTAAAGATTACTATAACCTAAGTAGCGATAGTAGCCTAGGTAGGACTTTAATACCGAGTAGTATAATAGCTAATAAAAGGAAGGCTACTTATTTTCAGACACAATACCTATTATTATCCAGCCTAGCAATAAATATATAGCATACTAACAAAAAAGTATTGCATTATATTCGCTAAAGCTTTAGGATAATAAAGAGTAGGAGATAAAGGACATTATTAAAGAAAGATTTACTCTATAAGGCAAAGAGTACAAGATTGTATGGAAGGACTCCTAGGTCCCAGAGTTAGGACTACAAAATACAAAACAAATACTTAATGCATTTAAAATGCGGAATAAACATTTAGAGCTGCCTTTAGATATAAATTACAATAAAGCGAAGCTTCCACGAGTAAGAAGGGATTCGTTTTAATATAGGAATATAGAATTAATTAGGAATATAATAAGCAGTTAGATTAAAATAAAGCAGTTAATTGTCAACTAATAAAATACGTCTTATTTGGCTTCGCTAAGAGGACTAGTTATAAAGGCTCAGTCAATAAAACAAGAATCTATTGGTAGCTAGTAAACTAGAATTCTAAGAAAAGGACTAGAAGAAGGTTAAGGAAAGGATACGTCTATATACATAGCGCCAAGGCTCGGCCGAGCCCCTAACTAGGGTCTATAACAGTGCCGTAACACAAATTGCCTAGGAAATGGCGAAGTAGTAGGTGACGCACTCCAGTACCGTTACAGCTTCACCTTAGACGCATTTATTCGAGCCGTGACAATATAAAGAGCCTAGTATATAATAATATATAAAACAGTTATTTACAATTATATATATTTTAGCTATTTTAACCTAGACTTTAAAATACACTAACTAGTTAAAGATATGTATTTATAAGAAGAGTAAAACTTATATTAGAAATACAAGGATTACAGTTAATTACAAGACATAGGTCTTGCCCAAAAATATTAATATAATTTAATGGCGTCTTACTATTTAGATTTTAAATAGGGAGGTTATAAAGTTTATACAACCAGATAGTCTCCACTTTTGTTAAGTCTTTTTTTTAAAATAATAGTAAATCCTGGACTATAAATACAAATTCCTGGAATACTATCCTATATAGTAGTAATATAGGGGTTATCGTAAATAAGTATATTAATACGGAACCCTTTTCTAGTATAGAAATACGGTATATTAAATAGTATAGGACCAGAGGGTGTAGATATATTAATATTTTAAAAGAGATCTCAAGTATCTAAGGACCAGTCGCAAAGTGGGCGAGTATTATAAGGTAAGGAAGTAGATAGGAAGCTCAATGATGGAATAATAGGGTATATTATATAGACAGACGAATCCTTAAGGGAAAAGGAGGAGTCTGAGGTGCGAGGTAAGGAAGGGATTTCCCTAGGCACGTGCAGCGCACGTGCCTCACAGGCGAGTCGCATACGAGTCGCCTGTGCCTCGCAGCTATATAACTATCTACTTAGGTTTTACCTAACAAGTATAGCCTTCGCTTTGAAGCAACAAAGCTATTATCCTTATAAAACTTGAAATTGTTGTCGACTGTACTAGGATAAACATATACATGTTTATATTGGAGGTATTTATAAACCATGTTTAAGCAAAGTTATCGAGGCATGGCCTACAAAGTAAGACAAAACCGGAGGAAAAGGTCCTTATAATATACTCTGGATTAGAAAAGAGCATAAAAAGAAAATACTCTAAATCTTTTAAATGCTTTATAGCTAGATCTTTTACATTTTAACCTAATCCGCACCAATCTATAATATTAATCATTAAGGTATAACTAAGGATTTGTTGCCTTATTTCTAATACTCTAAGAATACTTCCAGGAGCATAAATAGTAGAGGAAGAGTGGTGTAAAGCTAGTAATAATTATTTTTTAACTCTAGAACAAAAGCCTATTATATATTATTAAATAAAATATATTATTTATAAATATACTATAATATTACTATTTATAACTTTAAAACAAATAATATAGGCTTATTTATATCATTTTTAAAAAAGATATAAGCTAGAGATTTTAAATATACGCTTAAAATAATCCTTCTTTATCCCTTATATAACTCCTACTAGTAACTGAAATTTTCAGCTTAATGTTAATAGTGTAAAGGCTCAGTCAAAAGAATAGAATCCATTGGTTACTAGTAAAAGAGAATTCCAAGGCAAGGACTAAGAGAAGGTTAAGGAAAGGACACGTCTATATATATGGCGCTAAGGCTCGGCCAAGCCCCTAACTAGGGTCTATAACAGTGCCGTAACAAATAAATCCCTTTATTAGGATATAAGTAGGACTACTAGGAAATATCTAAAGCTTATAAAGAGCTGTAAGATCTTAGTATATAACATTTTCTTAAGGTAGTCTATACTATTACATAAACTAGACCTTTAGACCTCTAATCCAATCGAATATAAACTACTTAGCCTTTATATCTTTAGGACCTTGGCAAATATTAGCGACAAGTATAAGATCTTTAAATTCGTCCCCTTTAGCTACGGTCTCTGTAATTCTGTTTAATAATAAGAGAAAGTCCTCCGAGCTGTCTTTTAATATTCGAAATCCCTATGCAAAGCCTATAATCTAGGGGAGCTCCACTACAATTAACTTAATTTCCGCTTCTTATAGAACACGACTCCCTATAGTATCTATAACCTTTTAGAAGAATATAGCTACTATTCTACAGCTATTAAGTCGAATAGAGGTATAGAGTCCTCCACGTAGTCGGAGAAGAAACTTTGTCCCATTAATTTATACATTAGTCGGTATTCTCTCTAGGTTAGTAATATTACGTTAGATAGGATGCCCAGCATATAAGGCTTATATGCGCTCTTAAATACATCCAACATCCTTAAGAAAATTTCGTAGCTTATAGTGGAAGACGTATCTATATATATAGCCTCTATACTTTCTAACTATAATAGATTCTTCTACCTTACGAAACTCTCCCAGCTTTTATAGTGTCTCCCCTAAGCCAAGCTCAGAAATTAATAGGGGCCAAATTCTAAGCCTTGTCAATTTGTTGATAAAACCTCCAGCTTTAAGTCCTAGGAGGGGGCATTCTATATTAACGCACCTTACGGGTGCTAGAAGAGAAGGTAGGGTTTCTATAAGTTGACGCTAAAGCTTAAGTTTTTCTAATTCTATTAATTTTTTTTACGTGTTATTATATATCGCTTATATAAAAAGGAGGTTATTACCTAGTAGAGTTTTTCTAAGGACTTTACCGCTATTGCGAGAGAATAACTGGCTAAGGGGAGCAGTAGCCTTATATACTAGCATAATTAATAATTCTTAGAATATCCGCTCAAACCTACAAACCATTGCCGTGGCAAGAAGGTTAATAATATTCTTAGACAATTTTGGCTCTATAAGAAAGCTCTCTAAATAGAGTTTAATTAACTAGTTAATACGGTCTTGGCAACGGAGCTTATATATAGCCGTTATAGCCACATTAAACAACTGTTCCAACGATAATGGTTACTATATTAAGCTATTATAGCCGTATAGGATACTACACACGAAATGAAGAGAAGGAGTATAAAGATTAAGGACAGGGATGACAGGAGGACAATTAGTACTAAGTTTACTTTTAATATCCTTGTCGGAAAAGATAGCCTTAAAAAGCGGGGAAGCATGCTATAATATCTTTGAAGAGATAAGGATATGCGAACTATAGCTTATTAAAAGGATTGTGTCCCCTTCTATATTAAATTAAATCAAATTATTAGACATATTAAAAACAGTAATATTGGTATAAAGAAGAAAGTTTATACTATTAATTAATGCTTTAGTGTCTTTTATATACTAGAGCGTTCTATTATTAAAACATATTAAATATAGCTAAGTGTAATAAATATATATATATTTAGTTAGTAAGGCTAACGTTTAACTAAACGCCCTCCTATTATGCAAGGCTCTCCTAAATATATAACTTCCTATTAAAACCCTTCCTTTTAGTTGAAATTTAAAATATTTAGTATCTTTAATTAAGCAAAATGTATGTAAACCCACTATACTAATTTAAAAAGCCAATATTTAGAAGGCGAATAGCGCTTATTAAAAAATTACCTACTAAGATAATTATTAAAATATATCTTAGTATTCTGGTTCTAGAATTACTACTTATATTATAACGTATTGCAATTAAGCTATCGCACTCAAGTATCTATTATATATTTAGTTGCTTTGCACTATTTCAACCAGATTAGACTAAGAGAGATAGTTAATTTAATACCCGCAAATCCGTTGACTAAGTGTTAGAGAAAGAGCTACAGCTTACAGCCTTCTGCATTAATCGACGGTGGATAACTAAATCATTCTTCTATCTCTATCTAAATAAAAAATTCGCCTATTATTTCCGTGAATTTAAGACTAGTACTTCTAATTAGAGTATACTTTAGTTCTCTAATAGGCCGGCAATACTATTAACCTCGGCTTTATAGCAAGCTAAGTAGGGATATCTCTTTCTAGAAATTCTACAATTCTCCTAATGGAATAATACGAAAATAAGCAGTCTCTATTACTTAGTGAGAAGGGCATCTTTTCTTAATTTATCTTCCTCTTTATTTATTAAAGCTTACGCTTAAGAAGCATATTATTATGCCTACTTTAAGGAGGGACCTTATAAGCTTCTTTGCGCTTAATATAGAGATATTCTTATAGTACCAAAAGAAGCATTTAGCCTAGAACTTATAAAAAGTATAGAAGAGATTAATAATTGGGATAATTTACATAGCTTTATATATAAATGGTTTTATAACTATAGTGGAATTTAAGAGCATTTCTGGCGTATTAATAATAGAGCCTTTAACTATTTTTTAAATATTTACTGCGTGCCGAGAGCTCTTACAGATATACCCTTTCTTCCTATTTCCTTACCTTCTTTCCTTACGCAACGTCTTGACTTCATTATATAGTCCATGTACGTAGCTTAATAATATCTACTTTGCTATATATTATTGTCGCTTATACTTACTCTGTGACATAAAGCTCTCGTAAAGCTTCACGCCTATCCCTTAACACGTCAGCGTCCATCTGGAGTGTGGTCCGTGCGCGGAACACCAAAACACCAGCGAGCGCCGAAGATACATTTTGGGTGTAAAATATGTCAGATTCCGTTCTACAGAAAGAACGAGTATTAGTTACCTTATACTAAGCGACTAAACTTTAAGGAATAAGCTATATAGATAGTTTTATATGAGATTTTATAAATATCACCAGCCTTATATTCCTAAGCAGGACGATTCGATTCGGTTAATTTAATTGGCTAGTCCTTATCGATAACAGATGGACGCGAACTGACGTATTAAGGGATAGCTTGCTATAATACCCCCAATAGTCCTACTAATATAGCTCTAATTTATATAAATAGGGGCTTGTTTTATAAGCTTAGTAAAGGGCTATAAAATAAGGCCCTATTTATAAATATAAAGGTATATTAGTAAAGTTATAGGTGTTAGCGACTCAGTTAATCGAGGTATAAGCATAGCAAGAAGGACGCATGCAAGCCTATATGATTGGATTGTCTATAAACGAGGATCTAAAGCTAGAGAAAGGAAAGGAGAAGAAGAGCAGTGTTAGTCGAAGTAGGGTTCTTTTATGCGGTCCTCTAGTCATATAACCGCAAGTTCTGCTAAGTTCTGCCAGAGCTGTGACAATAGGGGATATATCGTTTTGATAGGATGGGTGATGCGCGACGTTTCGGCTCTACTGTAAGTGAGGCCGACGTTCTACCGAACTTTGCCCACGAAACGTTCGCGTTGGAGGCTCTCAATATCCTTACGCAACGTCTCGTTAATACAATTAAGGCTATCCTAAAAGGAAACGTCCGTAATATACTTAATTAAGTGTTCCTTTTTAGTGCTTAATGTTACTTAGTATAAGTTATAATGTTAAACATCTTAAAATATATATGCTTAAACTAGACTAGTAAAGCGGAAAACAAGACTATAGATAAACTAGCGAATGAATATAGCTAACACTTGTAGCTAAAAGCTGGAAAATCTCTAGTAGGTATTACTAGATTCGCCCTTAAGGTTTTATCCCTCAAATTTCAACTTATTAAGTTCCTTCTGGAGCTCCTTACAAAAAATTCGGTCAGATTCACCCCCTATGCTCTCGTCATCCTTATCAGTCTCATCTATGCCGTCGTGCCTGGCTATATACTTATTCCCGCCAGCAGAAACCTAATAATCACTTACCCTCACATTCTCGTCTCGGATAATCTTAATATTTAGAGGGCCAGTAATATTTATTGTTAGAGATGGAAATGTTAACGAGCCCTAAGTTTATAAGGGACAGCGATAAGCTACTAATTAATGCTGGAAAATCTTTTCCAAAATTTCTACCCCTTAGTTTGTGTAATTTAAACAGTTTAGCCCAGACTAACCATCATTTAGATGGCATGATGTGTTGGCTTTAGATAGTTTTTCTTAAAGGTTTAGGAGTTAATCAACTAAGGTCGGCAACATATTTAGATATTTGCGGTCATTTTCTGTTAAATAAAATGTAGAAGGTGTTGGCAGATTTATTATAGTAGGTAGAGCTATATGCTTGCGTATAGTTATATAGAGAGGAGGGTTTTTAAAGAGGAAGCTGTGCTAGTATTAAAATGCTAGGGAGGACAAGCCTCTTTATACCCGCTAGACTTAAACGCTATTTTGATTTACGCGCTAAAATTTTTACCCTTTACGCAATTTCTAATAGCGTCACTACGCTAATATAAGCCACCTATACCCCTAGTCGAATTAAACGCGAATACTAATTAAAATGAGAGTTTTAGAAGTATATAAAATATAGGCACATCCTAAAGTTAACATATTGCATAGTAATAATGTAAAAATTTATAAAATTAGCACTATTAAGCTGTTTCCGTCCTTGTCTCGGTGCCTTCCTCTTATTATTTACTTTATTTAACACTACGTCGTTATAAACCTTAGCTACTACCTCCTTTCGGTCCTTATATATAAGTTAGGTCAGATATAAGTGTAAAATAGGTATAAGTTTTAAGTACACAAGAATTGAGTTTATTACTGGTAACTAATAACTACCTTCACTTCGGCGCAGGCCGTAATAGTAGAAAAGGCGCACGCTATAATAACCATGTCCTTTAGCTTCTCATCATCGCCCATTCTAATCTGCATATCCGTTTCACTACGGTCTCTAGAGAATACAAGATAATTAATATTAGCTCCTTTAGGGACAAACTGCTAAAACTTAAAAATTAAATTATTATCCGAGTCTACCCCTTTATAAATGCTTAAATTTCGGATAGCGTTAAAAAGCGTTTCGGTTAACCGCCAACAATCTTTAAAAGTAAGCTCCATCTTAGACAAATTCCCATCTAAGTACAGCAACTAGGTTTTGCCGATAATACGTTAAATAATATAAGTCTCGGAGATATAATATATTGCGACGCCGTTATATATTATTGGTCGATTTGCCGTTTCTAGTAGGAAGTAGTTAAATTGGCTTATGTTTTCGCAGTTGGGAGATTATCTAAATCGGATTAATATATCTTAAAGAAGCTCCAAATTTATATCCTCGCTATAGGTTTAGATATAGGATAAAGACATTTTAACTAAAGCGTAAACTATAAATTTTTAAAAGATTAAGTTCGCTATAGTGTTGTCCCAGATCTAGTTTAAAGTTATTACGGAGATAGTCATCCCCTAATCTCTTTGTTTTTGCTATATAGCCGTTATAACGTCGTTCGCAAAATCAATTACATTTATCTTATTAGCGAACACCTACATCTTACTAAGCGCTAACCACCACTTATTAGAACCACTAAGATAAAGTAGGGGGTGCTGTTTATAAAGCCACGAAACAAAAGTCCCTATCGTATGCACGTCTTTAATTTTAGTATCCTTAAAGGCAATATATCCGCGTTTAGCTTTAATAAAAGGGCTAAGAAGAGCCTTCTTAAACCACGGCGCTTTGTTAAAAAGGAGGTTCCGATACACCGTGAATATTTTAGGGCCTAGTTAAACGGTAATTTTAACGACGTTATATGAGAGGGTTTAGATCCAGTTATTTTTGGCCTTAGATCGCTTTATAATATGACGATTTATAGTCTTTAAGGTTAAGGCCATAGATATATAAAATTCAGAGTGGACGTTAGGTGAGAAACTTTATTACGGGAGTTAGGGTGCCTTTATATTTAGAGACTGCGCCGCGTATATATATAGGAACACTCTATCACATAGATAGAATGAGATTCCTTAGTTAGTATCATTATATTAATAGCTAAGATATAGAATCTTTTCTATGCAAAGGTTAGAATTAACAAATTTTATTTTATAGCCTTTAAAATTAAAGTAACTATTATTATCTAAATACTTTTTTAATACTATACCGGTGATAATATATTTCTACCTCTTTTCTTTATATAAAACCCTATATTCTTAAAAATAATCTCTTTTATATTTTTTTCGTAAACCCAGTCTTTTACTCTATCTCGAGTTTTTGCATCTACTAAGACTATTTATTATATTAATATAATGTTTAACTATAGCATGTCTATATAATATACCTATAATAGCCTTAAGCCTAGGAGTATCTAGAATGTAGCTTCTTAGCATATATTTAATTAAGAGATCCCCTTTATAGCGAGTAACGCGCTAATACTCCTCTCTAAATATTTCTTTAAAGTTATCTAAAGAAGAAGTATTATCTACAATAATATTAAGGATCTATTACCATTAGTATAGTGTTATTTTATTTAATGCAGTTAATATTATATGTTTTTTTCCATTAAGCTCTATTGTAACGGCGCTATCGCACGTTACCTGCCAAATTCTGCCAAATTCTGCCGACCTGCGATTGGCCCGCCTAAAGCTAGCGCCTTGGCGGCTTACCCTATATATTTATTTACATCGGTCCTAGCGACCCCTTTTCCTTCTCTTTAGCTTAGTATCTTTGTAATATAGCATTTGTTTAAGCTTTAGTTTAGAGGCATTTATTTAAGCTATAACATTATACTAAGCTCTCCCTACCTTGCCTGGGAAGGCCTTAATAATATCCTACCCTAAAGAAACTTCGTCTATAACAACGTATTAACGCGCTATACTTAGACACTAAAACAACTCTATATTGCCTAGGAAGGCCTAGATAATATCCCACCTTATAAGCTAGATAGGACTGGACCTATACCCCTAGAATTGAAACTAAAGCGTATAATACCGACGAACCTTAGGAAGCTAATGATGGTACCTAAAGTAAGCTTATCTAAGAGAGCTGCCTCTACCCGAGAGGAACCTGAGATCTAATTAGGATCAGAAATCGAAGACAATAATAACGTCGTAGACGTACGCGAGTAGATTTGTGCCCTCGCAGCCAGCTAGGAAGCCGATCGTCTTAAAGCGAGAAATATATAAGAGACCCTATAAGAGATCCTAGAAAGCCTTGCGGCCCTATAAAATAGCCCAGCTTCCCCTTCTTAAAGCCCTAGCCGACCTATTTACTCCACTAAATATAATATACTAGGGAGTACGGATATAATAACGAAGCAATTAAAGTCCGTTAAGCTCCCTAACCCCCTACCACTATCTAATGGGATAGACCCTACCTTTAAAAATTGGAGGATTTAAGTATAAGGAAAGCTCCGCGTTAACTACAACCATTTCCTTTCTAAAAAAGCCAAAATGCTTTACCTCTTTGGTTAAACCACTGGGGACGCCTAACGGCACCTTTAAGCTAAGTTTAAGGACGACTCCCCTATCTAATTTATATCCGTTAATAAGATAATACGGCACCTAGCGGCTATTTATATTAACCCAAATAAAGTACGGGATGCCCGTTATAACTATAATTGCCTAATAATAAAACCAAACTAACCCTTTGCCAAATTCTAGACTTAATTCCTATACCTTATAGGAGAAGGCTAGGTCCCTCTTAAGAACTACTAATTAGACCTATATAATAAGCTAATAATCCGGCTATAAGAAAAGATCGCTGTAACCTTAGATAACCTATTAACCTATAAAAGACTTATAGCTTATTACCTATTATTAGACTTAGAACTAAAGCGGATTAACGCCCACCCTAATTAGTAGAAGCGACTCTATAATGATTAGAACTCGCTAGCTATACCTATAGGAGCTAGAGCAGGAAGATAAGTTATAACTACTCTTTTACTAAAAGCGGTTATAACTATATACTAGTAAGCCTCGCCTAACTAGTTACGTACCATGCTATTAACTAGTATTTACCGCAATACTCTAATCAACCCTGCCTCGGCCACATACTTTAACTACAATAAGTAGGGTCACTTTACCTTATCCTGCCCAAAGCTAAAAGATATAGGTAATATTAAGGAGATAGAGGAAGAAGAAACGTTAGATAAGTTGGGAAAAGAGGAACCCTAGGAAAAAACTCCCCCCTAGGGTACCCTATTAATCTTAAAGAGATTAATCTTAGTTAGTTAATAGGTGGAAAGCATTTCACGTTTCTATATATAGTATCTTGAAATAGATATAGAGTTAATATAACCGCCCTTATTGACACTAGAGCAAATAGCTTCGCCTTTATAAATACTGCCTATGCGAATAATATTGCTAAGTTTCTAAATATAGAAGCTATCTAACTAGAGAAACCAGTGTGTCCAAGAGTTAGCGTCGCTAGCAGCGTCGCTGCCAAGAGACTGATAACGTAAGCAGTCAGCGAGCTTATAGAGTTGTGACAGTCAGTTAGCTATAAAACTGCAGCTAGCTGGCAGCTCGCTGCCTTGGTGGTAAGATTTAGTAGTAAGTTAAAGCTTTTGGTAGAAGTTGAGGATATTTAAATCTTCGACTGGGATTATACGCCAAGCAATGAGAAACCCATAGGAATCTCTCGCTTAGCCATAGTAAATAAAGCATTTTCCCCGATATCTCCATTACGCGCCGTACACCCGTTCTCCTATGCCACCTATACAAAATGTAACGTATATTACACTTTACGCGTCAGCCAGGCAGTAGAGCTTCTTCCTCTGCTTCTTCCTCTGCTTCTTCCTCTACTTCTTTATTAAATCCACAATCTACGCGTTACTCAACTCCTTTAGCACCGCGTAGGGTTCGTGGATTAACTGCTTCCTCCCCTCTTCTAATTAACGATGATACCGAATTGGGCGATTAAGATAATTCTGTATCGCGAGAGCCTCCTCTAGCTAATCAGAACTACAGCTGTATCTTTTCTATTAATTGGGACAATCTCTACCTAACAATATACGGCAAGCTTACTGGCAAATACGGATACCGACTATATTAACTTAAATAGAGCTTTAACTACACCCTAGTTGACGAGTTTAAATGTCAATCTTACTGGCTATAAGCCAACAACAGAGGCAGAAAAGCTAGCTTAGTAAGGTAGACTTAACAGAGCTTTATATTTAATCAAATCTAATCAGCGTGGTTTTTAATAAGCGAAATTCCAGCCAATAAAATATTGACATTTGCCAATATTTGCAGTGTCAATATTTAAATATTGGCAATAATTTAGATAAAATTATTATAATGGAAATATACTTATTCTAGAATAAAGATTATATAAATTATTGGCATAGATTGGCAGTTTTATAATATATTCTTGCGTATAGAAGTATTTACATACTACAAAATGTCTTAGTATGCGCTCCCTCACCAAAATCAAATATTAACTACCCCTAATTATACCACAACCATACGCAATTAAAGCTCTATATCTCTAATATAGCCTCTTTACTCTGCTATCTATGTTATCTATAAGTAGCTAGTTATATAATAGCTTTATGGTGGCGCAGTAGAAGGGTAGTTAGATTTTTTGGAGTCTCCGGGCACTATTATCCCACATAACCGTGATTAATAAGCGCTTACTAATGCACGCATGGGCCGCCATTAACAGTGCGGAAGAACTTCAAAAAAGTATGTCCTTACCGTAACTTCCACTATAGAATATCTACGCAATTACGTAGTAAATAGACTAGTTTAGGGCATAGAATTAATAGCTTATTATACAGACTAAAAGTCCTAAACAGCTTATTAAGTAAATATTAGTGCTAGGGTTAAAAATATAACGCTAAAGTCGGACCACTTTAACAGCAAGTTTTCTTAAAATTTTCTACTATAGAGTTGTTCCAAATCTACACCTTATAAAGCCTATATTAACTTCCTACTATATAGTATAGCCAATAGCTCTTTATTTAATATCGATTTAACTCTTCCTAACCTTAATAAGCTCCTATAGCGTCGCCCTACTGCCTATACTACCTCTGCTGCTCTAGTATGAAAACCTAGTAATCGCCAGAGCAACCCTATTAAAGTCCTTAATACTCCACCCCCTCTTTGCTAGGTTACTCCAGCCGCTTAGCGTAAGGTTCCTTAGGCTCCTTAGGCTCCGTTAACTCTATCTTGGCTTTGCTAGCTATGGTATGCGGATATAGAGAGTTTAGCGTAGGCCTCTGCGTAGGAGTTGTTCTCCCCTCTACCTCCTCCTAGAACTC
>Ga0307515_10008421_pt1 | contig 20112 bp, 1 predicted proteins | sample 17_EM_MG_FD_194513 | JGI IMG/M metagenome (GOLD analysis project Ga0307515, IMG submission 194513) | Populus trichocarpa ectomycorrhiza microbial communities from riparian zone in the Pacific Northwest, United States - 17_EM | ecosystem: Host-associated > Plants > Roots > Unclassified | place... | reverse complement strand
TCGTTAATTCTATATAGGGCCTATACTTCTAGAGGTTACGCCTACTATATATAGCAGTTGTCCGGCCAACCATAACGTATAGGTCCAGTATTTGGGCCATTGGAGAATCTAAGAAAGGCCCCCCTAAGTCGCTCCTTAAACTACTCTAAAAGGTCTAAATAGCCTACCTCTAAAGTATAATAGGCGGATATAAGCGAACGGCTACAGCACTTCTTAAGAAGGAAGCTAATATTCCCCCCCTATAACTATATATTAAAGCCGCTATAATATAAAGGGCCCAAAATAAACGCAACTCTAATGTTATAAAGTATATTAAGATACACCTAAATAAACTATAAAGGAACCCTAGGGCGCCCCGTAGGAGAACAAACTAATAACCCTAAAGTAGGGAAAATATATTGGAGAAATAGGTGAAGAAAGCAGAAGAAAAATAGTGCTGCTTTAGGGCCCAGGCCTATATAGAGGAGAAAGGGAGACGCGCAAGAGACCAGTAAAGATAATAGTAAAAGAGAGAAAGGAGCCAAAGCAAAGCATAAAAGAACGCTAGGAAACTATCTACCGTAATATAATACTGGTTAGACTAACGCTAGAGAGGTATATAGGAGTTAAAGGTATAGAGGCTAACTAAGGTAAGAGGAACCTAAGCTGTAGCATAGTTAATGCTATAGGGGGTAAACACTCTAAGGCTCCGAGAAGGCCTGATAAAGGCAGAAAATATAATGGCGACACTCTTAAGAATAGGAATAATAGGACTAAAAGACTGGCTCTACCGGGTAGGTGTTCTAGTAGGTAGCCTAAGATACGAATATAGCTAGCCAAGACAAATACCAAAATATATAATACTGTTATGCCCCTTACGCACTAACTAAGAAGTAATACTTTTAGTAGCTGGTATAGAGAACTATAATACACTGCTCTTAATATAAAAAGGCCTTAAGGCGGTTACCTAGTGGCTTATTAGCCAAAATATACTAAACCAATTTTAGGTTGTAAGGGAAATAGTAATAAAGGGTAGGGGGGCGAGTAACGGGCGCCCCCTAATAACTCTACAGTAGTAGAGTAAAGTTTGCGATACTAGCGCGTCCGTAGGCTTGTTACGGTAGCAGTAGTTCCTAAAGAGGTCAAAAAGTAAGGTAGTAGGAGCACTATAGGTGACTCGTAGGCGCCTTATAGGCGCCTTATAGGCAAGTCCCAAAAGGCGGGGAGATAGATTATAGGGTTTTCTTAAATAGAGTTTTCTCCCCATATGTACATAAGGAGTAGTCCGCGTGGGCCCAATAGGGATCCAAATCGGACGTTAAGCAATGAATTATTATTATTATTATTAATTATATAAGCGTTTAAAGAATTCTAACTAAAACTCTCCTTAATAGAGCCTAACTAGCTAACTAAAGTTCTTACGGACTATTATAACCTTAAGTACTTTATAACTATAAAGTAGCTAAACTAACGCTAAGCACATTAGAACGAGTTCCTCTCTAGTTTTAACTTTAAAATTGTATATAGACTAGGAGTATAAGGTACTAAACCTAATAGCCTAATACGCCGCTCGCAAGACCTTTCTTAGTCTAAAGATAACTCCTATAATCAGTTCCAATAACAAACAATCCTAAAAGCATAAAATTTAGCCCTAGGCATACTACCTATAATAGAGCTAACTATACCTCAGCTTTATACTACAGAACTAGAGTTACCTCCCGAAATTAATAAGCTTATTATTACAGCATATAACACCTTTATTGACCTATTACTGTATTAGCTTATTACCGCAAAAACCGCTAGCGCCTATACGCTGCCTACTAACCTCTAAAGCTTAGGCTAGATTAATATAGCAGCCTTAAAAGTAAAAAAGAACAAGCTCTATTACAAAGGTCGCCTATTTATCCCCAACTTAGAAAATCTATAACGGCAACTAATCTAAATAGCCTATAACCTCTAATTAAGCGGCCACTTAGGCAGAGGAGGAACCTATAAGCTTCTTAGCCAATATTACTTCTAGCCAAAAATAATAGACTTAGTTAAACGCTTTATAGGCGCCTGCTATAGTTATAAGCGCGCTAAGGCCTTTAATACAAAGTACTAAGGACTACTATACCCTTTACTAGTACCTATATAATAATAGGCAGATATCGCTATAGATTTTGTTATTAACCTACCACCCTATAAACGACATGGCCGTACCTATAAGAACATCCTTATAATAATATGCCGACTTATAAAAGAGCGCCACTACGTCCTAACTAAAGGCGTAGCTATTAGCGACGTTACTAACGCCTTTATTCGCGAAGTTTACTAACTATATAGGCTACCTAACTTAATTACGTCCGACTAAGGCATATAATTTAACTCTAATATATAGAGGCGAATCTGCCAACGCCTTGGCATCTCCGTTAAGATATCTATATCCTTTTACTATAAAACTACTAGGCAACCAGAAAACGCTAATACCAGCATAAAAGCGTACCTACGATAGGTAGTCGCCTATAGTTAAGATAACTAGGTAGATTACCTCCTACTAGGTAAATTCGCAGCGAATAACTATATCTTAACCACTATAGAACTTACCCTATTCTTTGTAAATAAGGGTTATTACCCCTAATCTAGCATAGAGCTACTAGAACCTATTAATAAGAAACTGCCATATAGAAAACGCCTTAAGATGCTACTTACTAACTAGCATACAGACCGTATAAAAAATCTACTTAACTACTGTAAGGGAGAAATAGCCTAGGCTTAAGTAAAGTAGGCCTATTTTGCTAACTGCTATAAAACGCCACTACCGGAGATACGTATTGGCGACTAGGTATAGCTAGATATACGCAATATCTCTATATAGAGGCCTATAAAGTCACTTAATTATAAGAACCTTAGCCCCTATTTAATTAAATAAGTTATTAACAGAGGAGCCATATATAAGCTAGAACTCCTACCTACCCTAGCCACCCGCGGGATATGGCCTATATTTTACCTATAGCTACTTCACCTTTATTAGCCTAACCCCTTACTAGGGCAGATATAGCCTAAACCCCTACTAGTATTAATTTAAGATAAGAACAAAGATAAGAACTATAAGGAGTGGACCGTTAAACGAATTATTAACTCTAAATACTTTAGTAAAGGTAGAGAATGACGGCTCTACTACAGAGCTATATATATAGGATTTAATATAAATTAGCCAGAGTGGCAACTATAGGAAGACTTTAAAAATGCAAAGGATCTAATCAGCGACTTTTACTACGCGAACCTATAGAAACCGGGCCTAAATAGAGATTTCATACCCAATTCTCTATGGGAGCCCTTATAGAGTTAAACCGTTGTATATTACCACGTAAGGGTAAATTGCCGTTAAATTGCGGTAAAGTGCGATTACGTGACCGGAATATCGTTAAGATATCTAGGAACTTCAACCGGCAGTTAAAGTTATCTAATTAGTTAGATTCTTAGATGCCAAGCCTTATTATATAACGTTGTTTTAAACCTTTAGTAATACCCCCCTTTCTCCTTTTCTATACCTTAAGTGTCTCTTCTACCTATATATAGTAACCACAGCGTCGCCGGAGCTCCGCCTCTATAGGAGGGGGGGTAATATTACGGAACCCCACCGTAGGGGCCTCTATGGGAGAGCCCCGTGCTCTCGCGTACACCTCGCGTATAGCTTATATTAGCTACGCGTAGGTATATCACCTCCTTACGCCCTTGACCCTTACGATCAATCGCGTAACGTTTTATAGACTTCTCAAATACATACGCTCTGTAGCCACTGCCCCCGTTCCGTAACAGTAAGTATATAATTCCTTTTTTAAGAAGCTAGTAGCTAACGTTTAGGGCGATAATTTAATTAAGAAGTTAACGCTTTTTAGGCTCTCTATTAACTATAATAACTAAATAGGCGGTATTAATATCTATAATTAACTTTAAAGCTACTACACTACTTAGATTACCACTATGCGTACTTAAATGCCCTTATTCTTCTAAGTACTTAATATAGCTATAATTAACGCCTATATTATTAGTAAGAAGATCTTCCAGACGTTAAGAAAGCCCTTCCTTTAAACCTATTGCCGCTTCTATATATAATTAGCATAGAACCTTATTATTATAGGCAGTTAGTAGATAGGCGTAAATAAGGAAAATACTAAGCGTCTTCTTTATTTAATATTACTAAATCACGGGTAATATAAACCTAGTATTAGGCCTAGTTATAAAAATATTAAAATAAATTAAAAAAGCACCTATATTACTACTAAAACCCCACTACCTACGATTTAACGGTATGCGCGAACTTACTACTATATTAAGAGCTATACGAAGAAGTAAGGCTACAAGAGCTTACTAACGTGCTAAATATATAGATAGAAGTACGTAAAGAAGCTTATAGTAAAGATAAGGCGAATAGTATATAATTACGAGGTTTATAGGCTTCCTCTATACCTATAGTGCTTTAATAACTTTCATTTAGTAGGAAATAACTAGGTAACTATTTTTAATCCTCTACTTCCTTACGCCTCTAATATTAAGACTCTAGAGCTAATTAAGCTTTTACTACAGCGTCTATCCTTAAGCCCTCCTCTACTGCCTTTAAACGCGCCTCTATACTAAACAATCGCTAATTAAACCGTTTAATTACCTATAGCATCTAATCCACCTTATTTAACGTATATAATACGTCCTCCCTTATAACCTTAAGCTGATCCTTTACTAGCTTATCCTTATTAACGTTAAGAACGCGTATAAATTATATAGGTGGTAAGGATTTGGGGGACTCTAATATAGGCTTTTCCTATATAATTAGCAGCTAGTTAATAGAGGAAGGACAGGAACGTACGGTTATAACGTTATGTATCACAACTTCTTGCCTAACTTCTTCAAAAAAATATATTTAGTGTTTTTATGGTGGCTGGCCTTGGATGGCATTTCGTCGGCATCGCAATATTAAGGTATTTTGGTGGGGCTTGCTAATAAAATCACGCTAGCTAGGATGCCTGCAGCATGCTAACCCAAGCAGAAACGCCCAAAGCGCCCAATACGAAAAGTGTCAAATGCCACACGAAGGGATAGGCTGCATGTATGTCTTGTACCCAGTTTGGCGATGCTCATACTAAAGCCTCTTCGACGAATTTCTCCGAACAACCCACTTCTGCTGCGGAAGCTGAGAGTCCGGCAAAACGGTGTCTGAATTTGAGGCGTAAAAAGAGAGGTTGTGACTATGGCCGGTTCGGGAAGCCCCAGTTGCGTGGCACGTAAGGTAGAGACTACGTATCACACTTGGTTCATTTGCCGAACTGCAGATGAGGCACCAGATTGTTGGGTGGGGCATTGAAATTGCTGTAGGGATGCTCAGATTTTAATATCAGAGGAATAGAGAACGGCGAGCTCACCTTCTTTGCAAGTTCCACAAAACGAAAAGTATGAAGGTGAAGATGCTGTATCGTTTGTAGCCTTATTCAGAGATTTTTCGTGAGGAAGATACGGTGGACTCGCTATGCTGGTTGGTGAGGTTATGTTGGTGCCGGTGGGAGAAATAGTTTTGCTCATGGTGCTACTTCTTCTGCTTGAAAGCGAAGTGGCGGAACTCGTGATGTTCGTTCGAGTAAGATCTGGCGCCTGGGATGTATTCGCTGAAGGCATATGATCTGTATCGGCAATTGGCCTACCAGAGATTCCGGCCGTATAGGCATTGTCCACTTCTGATATAGAGTTAGATGCCAATATAGGGACATAGTCTAGGCTATTCCTATTAGGGATGGATATTGAGGATTCTGTCTGAGAACAAGTCCGGGTGTAGTCCTTGGTACCGCTTTCCGTGCTACTTTTGAAGTGGGTATCGCTCCAATGGGCGCCACTGCTGCTTCAGATGCTCCTGACATGCTCGTAGGTTTCTAGATGATTCATTAGCCAGGTTGCTGGTAAGACGAAGCACAAATTGTGCAGGACTTTATCGAGATAGCAAAAAGCATGCTGATATAGCGTTACCCCGCTGAAGCTTGGCACATGATGACTTCAGCAGCATTCGACGGTGGAGGTAAATATTCCTATTTTTAAGCTTGTGGGAATATTCTGCCCCCTAATTGGTTTTGAGGGATTTGTGGTTTTTTGCCAAGCTACAGCTGAACACCTGTCGAAGTCAGAATCACGGAACCGCGTACCGCTATTCTAAATCGCTTCCATCGTCTATCCAGAGAGAAGCTGGAAACCATAGTTTTTTTTTTTTTTTTTTTTGGAAATCATACACCGTTTTAGCTGCCCTAAGGGCGCCATGCCGGGTCTTCTATTTTACAGAGGTAGATCCTAGGTAATCACCCGTCTCACCTGTAGCAGTGATTCCGTGAGGCCCTCGTCCGCCTGTCTACCACGTGCTATAGGTGTATGGTGCCTAGGAGAGAAGCAAACGCCTAAAATCGCCAAGTCTGAATCGAGAATCGAACGCCAGAGTAATATAATTATAAGGATATATGCAAGCAGGGTAAGTTCCTATATAAAGGAGATAATTGAAATTAAATAATTAAAAAGTAGTAAGTATACAAATTACCTCCGTTTTGTACCGTATATTAAAGCCGGGCCTGTTTTACGGGCCTAGAGTTCTTACTTTAATACTATCCGTCTTCTGCTAACGTTATATATAACCACTGAAAAAGACTTAGTTGGTTACTTTAAGTCTGTTCCTGGCCTCTAGAAACTGCCCTAGGAGGCCTGTTTGTACCATATATTATACTGCTTTCTTTACTAACTATACTAGGTTTAAGATTAATTTATAGCTCTAAGGTTGGCTATTAAACGGCCAGACTGCTTTTCTTAGATCCTTAAAGTTGGGGCATTTAATTAGGACGTGTCGTCCTATCTATTTGTCCCTATATATATACCTCGAGTTAGGCGCACGTTTAATCCTACGGAGGTAGCTTTTAAGGGCTACCTTACCTATATAGATCTGTGTAAGGGTGGCAGAGAAAGCCTTTAGTAAACCCCTATACACCCTTAGTCTCTGCTTTAAGATCTTTAGTGCTAGTCTATATAGTTCTCTCCTGGTCTTTCCTATCTCCTACTTATTTACCTAGTAAGTTTATAGTCTTGCTTTAGTCGTTTTCTTTACTATAGATAATAGACTTTAGAGTAACTAGAAGGTAGGGGCTTTTAGTCTTATCTTTCCTCCTTCTCTTTACCCTATTACTATCTTTACTAAGATATCCGCTTATTTATTCCTATTAATATTTATATATAATAGGACCCAGTATATTACTACCCGTATACTTAGTATCTATGCGGCTTACAGTCTCTTACGTATTCTATAGACTAGATACTAGCCTAAGTAGTTCTATAGTTTGGCAACTACTTATATAGCTGCTTAATTATCTATAAATATTATTAATTTTCTAATTATTAGTAAGTGCTTAAGTGCTAAGTTAAGAGCTAGCTGTAGCCCTCTTAGCTCTCCCGCGTATACTATACTAACTTAGTTCATTCCTATATAGTTAGCTACTTTAGCTCCTAGTTTAGGAATATATGCTAAAGCTCCTACCTCTTTATTAATTTCACTGCCGTCTATATATGCTAGTACGTGTCCTAGGTTACTCTTAGCTTTCTATATAATCTAGTTATATTTTAGCTTACCTACTTCTATCCCTTTAGTAATATATATCTTTAGTGGCTTAGTTTATAGGCAGATAATTTCCAGGCAAATTACTTCTATAGGAGGTGTCCCTTCCTTAAGGCGGAGCGCTACCGTGTATTCTAATTTTTAAAGAGGGCTATACTATTTAAACTTTAATAGGGCGGATCTTCGTAGCTATTAAATTTTATAGTATAACAGCGACCCCTTAATTTAATTTAGAGAGGACTTAACTGCCTAGTAAAGCGATATTTTAATTAGCGGAATGTGTATCTCTACTTCTAGTTTCGCCTTAGCAGTAGTTTTAAAGGCTCCTATTATAAGATAGAGTGCTTTATACTAAATTTATAATAAAACTTAGTGGGCGTTCTTTATTCTATTAATAAAACCACGCCCTCCTTCCGGTATATACTAGTAAGAGGCTGCGTAGAGCATGCGTGGCATGATGGTAGCTATATAGAGTTGGCGTATATGTCTAGTTATAATACCCTATATGGATCCTATAATGCCTAAGAGACATATAAGTTGGCTTATTAATCTTTCCGCTATATAATCTAGATACACCTTCCCTATTAGCTTATTATTTAGTATAATACTAAGGTATCTAGCTTTTGTTATTAGTTGTATTATTTAGGTCCTTTTATTTTTTAGCGTAAGCGCTAGGGGACGTTTACGTTCCTCTTCTAAGATCTTCTTCCTAGGTTATATAAAGTGGATAAGTTTATACTTTTATAGTGCGAATACTGAGGCGTGTTTATGTGCCTACTTCTCTACTCTTTTATGCAGTATTAATAGCGTCTTTATTACCTCTTTTGTGTTTCTTCCATTAACCATTATACTTATGTTATTAATATACCCTATAACTAGGCCGTGCCTTAATCTATCCTTATTTATGGTAATATTTAGGAAATCTGCGTTATAGAAAAGGTATAGTATCGGCGATATTGGTGAGCCTTAAGGGATTTCTATTAGTGTAGGGAATCTCTCTAATATTCCTTCCGGTAGTTTAATATACGTAGATCTTCTTATAAGAAAGCTTTAGATCTATTTAACTATAGGTATAGGGATTCTTTATTTCCGTAGGTAGTAAATAAGCCTTTAGTATAATACGTTATTAAATGCTCCGCTTATATTAAGTATAAGTAGGCTTACTATATCTTCCTCTTCCGTCTGCTATGTAGCGTATATCTTCTCTAGAAGGAGATGCACCGCGTGTTCGCAACTAGCTGCCGCTCTTCCGCCTGTATAAGTGCGTAGTAGAAGGCTATAGGCGTCCGCTATAAAGAGCATCTATTTTATAAGCACTTTGTTTATAACTTTGCCTACTATATTTAGCAGGGCTATTAGTCTATATATTTTAGGTTCCTTAAAGTCTCCTTTTTTTGGTTTTCTTAATACTATAGTAATTAATCTTTAAAAGTGTATAGGGCAGTATCCTACTATAAGGTATTAGTTAAATAGTTAGGTTAGTAGTTCTTTTAGTTTCTATATAGCCTTATAGAGTATATAGCTTAGGAGTTAGTTCTCCCCTAGTGCTTTATTAGGACTAGTTATTCTAATAGCTTTCTTTACCTCCTATATTTTAATATTTAGGACTTACAAGGGGTTTAGATATTAGTAGTTATGTAAGTCTTTTAAATTTGCGGGCGGTGGCGTTAGAAAGAAGGAGTCCTTAAGGGCTACTGTCTTTCCTTTTATAGTACGTTATAGGGTACCTACTACGTCTCTAATATCTAGCGTAAACATAGTTTTTATAATATTCTATTTACGGGCCTAAGCGTATAGGGACCAGAGTCCCTTTATATCTTTAACCTCGCTTACTCTATTTCTATACTCTATTTTAGTTACTTTCCTAATAGCTTTATTTTTCTCTCGCCTTACTATTTATAGTATAATATAGTTTTCTTTAGTTAAGTATTTATTAAAGTGCCTATATACACGTCGTTCCGTTTTAATTACTTATATATATTTATCTATCTATCCTAGTTTAGATCGCGGGCTAAGCTTAGCTATTAGTGTAGAGAGTTCTATAGCTTTAGTAAGGGTGTTTATAATTCTAACAGTTACTATATTAATTTAGTCTTATAATAGAGCTAGGGGCACTTCTAAGAGATCTTTAAGTACGTTATAAAAGATTTCTTTATTTATCTTTTTAAAGAGTTGCCTAGTTAGCTCCTCTTCTTATTCTAGTTAAAATTTAAATACCATTTCTACTAGGAGGTAGTTAAAGCCCTTATTAAGCTCCTTATTAATTTCTATTTAAATTAGGTGGTTTATTATATCTAAAGTAATAAAGCTAAGGTTAATTGTTAAGGGGTTAATACCTACTCCCTTAGCTGGTTTTATAATAAGCCCTAGCTTAAAGCCTAGCTTAAGCCTATTGTTTTTTATTATTTTAATAAGATATTCCGCTGCTATCCTATAATTATACCTAGCTTTAGGTTCTCCCTATTTAGGGTAGTAGAGATTAAAGTCTCCTATAACTATAGTGCTGTAGTCTAATCCGTTTATTTATCTTATAGCGTTATTTAGCTTTAGAAGTATATATCCTTTTAAAAGGCTGTCCAGCTAATTATATAATGGGAGGGGGTTTAGGTTATAGATGTTAAATACGGTGATTATATACTGTTATTCTTCCCCTTAATTTATAATTAATACTACTATAAAGTTGCCACTATAATCTATAATACGGAGGTATCTAATTGGAATGCTTCTGTTAATAAAAAGATATACCTATATTCCCTGGTAGGGTAGGTAATAGAGGTAAAACCTATTACTAATTGGATTTGTTATTATAGGGAAGTCCCTTTCTAGTCTCTCGCTACGCTATACCTCCTAAATAGTAATTATGTTATACTACTATATCCGCTTATCTTATAGGAGCTTCTATATTTTTATATAGCTCTTTCCTATATTATATTATAGAACCCTAATAGTATAGATATCTAGGTTTTCCGTTATTACAAACGGCCGGATATATCTATCTATAGTAGTGTAGATACTTTCCCTAGACTCCGTATGGAGTACTATAAGCTCTTACTAAGGCTAGAGCCCTCATCTTTAATTTCTGCTTATTTGTCTATATTAATCTTAATTATTTCCCTTTCCTTCTCTTTCTCCCTTTTTAAGTTAGCTCTATTTCTGCTCTTACTTTAGCTTATTATAGTATTATCTTTTAGTTTATTCTTCCTACTCTTTATACTAGGTTTTACTTTAGTAATATTACAGTTACTCCTTTTTATCTATATTGGTGACGTATCCCGTTCTAGATTACTATTATCTATCTCTCCTTCTTAGCTAGGCTTCCTATTTAGGCTCCCTGTTAGGCTTTATACTGCCCTTCTTTTATTACTTCTATCTATTATTTCCGTTTCTATCCCGTCTATTTAGTTTATAGTATTTACTATACTTTCTATTATCTATAGTAATAGGGGTGGAAAGTCCCGTTAGCTTAAGCTTTAACTCCCTATCTCTAATAGCCCTAGTAATATATATATTGAGTTCTTAGGCTAGTATAGGTTTGCGTAAAATCTAGCTTTTACTTCCTCTATATATACTATCTCCTTTCTATAGATAGAGTAGGCTAGCGACTAGGTGGTATACTTGCCTTAGTAAAGATAGCACTTAACCTATTTGGCATTGTAGTCTTTTATATTATAATCTTAAGCGGCGTATTATCCGCATATCTCTATTTCGCGATATTAGGTTCCTATATATCCATATTAGTAATATTTAAAATATTGCCTTACCTAGTAAGCGCGATTATATTTTTTAGTTCTCTTATAGGTGCTATCCTAGTAGAGGACCTCTGTGTGGATTATAGTGTTCGCGCCTAGTATGGTCTTAAATTCTAGCACTAAAGATACGTCTCTTTATTTCTTCTTTAGAGGCTTTAGCTACCTCTAATTAATAATCCTATAGTTGCTAAGTGCCCTATAGTTCTCTAGCTTAAACTTTTTAATTATAGCCTCCTTATTTATATTAGTAACGGACCGTATTAGTATACCGTATGCTATTACTCTGTATATAGGTTTTATTACTTAAGAGCTCCTTCTTAGTATCTTTTCCTACTTATCTCTGTGTCTATATAGGTTGTCTACCTATACTAGCGTCTTAGCGAATATAAAAACGTCTCTAGATCTAAGGATCTTTAACGCGGTAATCTGTGCCTTGTTTACCAGAGTATTACCTAATTTAAATAGCGCGTTATTTAGCTTCTTTTAGATAACTTTATACGGCTCTTTAAGGCTTTAAAAGACTTCCATATTAGCCTTTTTACTAAATTTAATAACTATATATCTATACTCCGGTGCGGCTAGAGTTGGGGTAATACTTGCAGAAAGACGTAACTATATAGATGGGGGCGGTAGTGCGGCTGCAGTAACGTTCGCCTAGCTTTAAATAGCTAACTATAGGCTTCTGTTTTGTGCGGTAGGGGGGGTAGCTATCTCTTAGTTATATTTAATATGTTTAACTATATTCTTAATAGCTTCTATTTAGTATTTAAGACGCATAAGGGTCTCTTCTAGTTTCTTTCCTAAGGGCTATTTAAGGGCTGTTTTAATGTATTTTAACACCAAATTAAAGAAGGGCTTGTATACCCTATACGGAAGGGCCTTCCTATCTACTTTTTTATACGGCAGAGTGTAACGGAACCTTATAGCAAGTACTACAATTGGTTCTGTCAATGGGCTAGGTGTATAGGAAATGCAAGTACAAAAGTCAACAACGTAATAACAACTGGTGGAGTGGTTGCCCAACAGATTAACTCTAATTGTATTCTAAGAATTACTATAAGGAAGGAACTATCTAGGTAGGGACTAAGGGTCCTTAAATATACAACCGTACTCCTATAAAATCCTTCTTATATATAATATACGTGTTATATATAAGGTACGTAAGTTCCTCCTGTTCCTCTCGTTTAATATATAGTATATTATATAACTTGCTTACTATTCTTCGTTATATGGTTCTACTAGTTCTATCCTAGACTATGCCTGTATTAACTAACTAGCTTCTTCTAACTTTTCTCTAAGTAGATATAATATTATACTTAAAGCGTCCGTAATACCATCTCCCTCCTCTCTATCTTTATCCTTAAAGATTCCTAATATCTCTAAGTTATTTACTAGAGGTATAATATCTATCTAATTAATTTAGTTAATATTGTTACTTATTATACCTAAAGCATCTTCTTCTTTATACGCGTAACGTTATACTTATACCATTACTACAATATTATTACTTGGTGAAATTATACCGTCTCTATATTCTTATTATGCGAAAAAGGGGTTAGTTTATATTACGCTAGTAAGCCCTTTATCTCGGCAACTATCCTTTTACTTAGAGTATACTAAAGCAAACGTTTATTCCTCCTATAACGTCCGTTCTACTTCTAACGCTAAGTATACGCGTCCTATAACTCTTAATAGTTATTAAGTTCCCTAAGTAATTTATTATAGGGTCTCGTGTTTAAACTATTGCTGCGAAGCTAAACGGTAACTTAGCGTAGGCCCTAGCTAAGTTTAAGCGTTCTTGGGATACGGAATAGAAAGCCCTAGATATTTAGATCGCGGCGTTTACTTAGCTACTTCGTCTCAAGAAAGTATATAAGAAGGTTTATTTTAAGGAGTAGAAACTTATAAAATAAGGTCTATAGGAACTTAGTAATAAGAGAACTAACTCTCTTCCTATAAAGGGAACAACTCTAAATAGTTTAACAGTCGCTCTTTCTAGGTCCCCCTTAGGTAACTCATTCTTTGATAATCCTTCTTTATTAATATTGCCTAACCTATTCTCTTTCAATACTCCTATACCTTTCCTATAGTATTCTTTAAATTCTATAGTAGTTCCTAGGTAGTCTTAGTATAGCCTATCTACTTTACCTCGTACTATATTTTATTATTAATATCCTTATAGCTAATAATCTTCAAAACTTGCTATTTATCTTCTTCTTGCCCTTTATACGTGTCCGCTTCATAAACTAGTGGCTTAATATTCCTATATGCTGGCTCTAGTATTATAATATGCTATATAGGGTAGATCTTTATTTTAGCTAGTAGGTTTAACTTAAACGTAACTAGTAAAATCCTTTAAATGATTTTAAAAGGTCCTAGTCTAACGTAGTTTAACTTCTTACTTAGTCGTCGACTCTTAAAATTTTTGTATAGTAGCCATACTTTATCTCCCTCCTTAAGATCTAGTCCCTTAGATCTCTTAGCATCGTAGTATTTCTTTATTCTTTATTATACTACCTTAACTATCTCTATAAGGTTCTTATAAAGATTTATTAAAGTCTCTATTCTTTACTTAGCTCTACTACTCGTCTTCTTTACTTAACGTGGCAATAATAATGTCCTTAGCTTATATCCATAATTCGCCTTAAATAGTAACATACCTATTCCTTCCTATAGTATTGCGTTGTATATAAACTATATAACTAGTAATAGCAATACCCAATTATTCTGTGCGTAATTAATATAGTACCTTAAATACTGCTCTAGTATCTAGTTTAATCTTTCTATTTAACCGTCTATCTGTAGGTAATATGCGGTAGAAGTTACTACTTAAACTCCTTACTCCGCTAAGAATACTTCCTAGAATACTACTACGAATCTTAAATCTCTATCTGATATAATCTTACTTAGTACTCTATATCTTACAAATACTTCTTTAATATAAATTTTAGCAACATCTTCTGCTAAGATTTCTTCCATATATACTATAAAGTATCCCCACTTTATAAGCTTGTCTACTATTACTAAAATTACGTTATAATCTTATCCAGTAATAGGATCTCTTAATTTTAGTAACTTAATAATAAAGTCCCATAATATGACCTTCTATAGTCTCTCTAGTATTTTAATAGGTTATAGCCCTCCGTATAGCTTGTGCCTTATTAATTTATTCCTTTAGTAATCTAGACACTCTTTAATAACCCTTTTAGCTATCCTCTAGATTCCGTTAATAATATACTCCTCTTAAAGTCTTAACACTAAGCCCGTAGCTCCGTTATGTCCTTAAGTTAGTCCTTTATAGAAGTCTTCTATAAAGTGCTCTACTATGCTTTTTAGGATATACTTCACTTCTTAGTTTTCGTATATATCCGTTTATAAATCTTCTAGCTATACTTCTAGAATTCTTTATACCTAAAAGCTTCCTAGTAACTTATAAACTTTCTTTAACTTATTTTCTTAAGTTACTATAATTTTTGGATAATTATACCTAATTAGTCTATCTGTATCTTTTTGCAGTAAAGCCCCTAATAGCTTCTCGTTATTTTATAGTTTAGCCTTTTAACTTAGCGCATTAGCTCGCGTATTGTCTGTACCCTTAGTACACTAAATCTTAAAATAGTATTCTATAAGTATCTCTGCCCATCTAACCTATCTTTAGTTAAGTTCCTTTGTTATTAGGAATCCTATTAGGTTCTTATAATCCATCTTAACTATAAATAGTTTTTCTATGCCTTATAAAAATGCTCTCTATTTTTTAGTGCTATAACTATACCTAATAACTCCTTATTATAGATGTTATAGTTTAACTCTAGTAGTATTATCTTCCAACTATAGTATGCCACTAGATGCCATCTATCTAGATGCCTTTATATAAAATATACTCCTAGTGTAAAGTCTAATATATCTATTTCTATAACTATCTCTAATCCTAGTTAATAGATCTTAAGAACTAGCTCCTGGGTAAATAACCTCTTAACTTCCTTAAACAGTTTTTATTGTTCCTTTCCCTATACCTATAGTTCTTCTTTCTTTATTAGTCTTATAAATAGCTTAATATCCTTTAACCATTAAGCTATAAACCTTCTATAGTAATTGCAAAACCCTAAAAACAATCTTAACTGCGTAACGTTCTCTAGTTCTTACCAATTTACTATAGCCTTAATCTTTTTTAGATCTATACTAAGTTAGCCTAGTTTAATAATAAATCCTATAAAATTGGTCTTCCTAGTAAAGAACTCGCATTTCTTAATTACTACTAGTATCTGTTCTTTTTATAGTCTCCTTAAGACCCATTTAACGTGTTCTCCGTATTCTTCCTTAGTTATTAAGTAGATAATAATATTGTTGAGGTATACTATAACAAATTTATCCAAGCGTTCTCCTAATATATTATTAATTCGCTTCTAGAACGTTGCTAGTATATTTATAAGCCTAAATTGCATAACTAATAGCTTATATAATCCTTCCTTTAACCTAAAGGCTGCTTTTTATTTGTCGCCTTCCTTAATTCTAATCTAATAGTACGCCCATCTTAGATCTATCTTCGTAAAGATTTACGCATTACCTATCCTATCTTAAATTTCGCTAATTAAGGGTAAAGGATACCTATCCTTTCTAGTAATGCTGTTTAACTATCTATAGTTAATACACAGCCTTAGCTTGCTATTTTTCTTTAGTACAAACAGTACTGGATAACCCGCTAATAATTGCGATGGTCTAATATATCCCTTTTATAAGTTTTCTTAAATAAACTCTTTTAATGCTCTTCCTTCTTCTTCGGTAAGCTTATAGATTAGAAAGAACCTTAGACTTATTTCTAGTTCTAATTCTATCTTATAGTCCCATACTGCATATTCTAACAGCTTCTCACTTTTTAGTAACTATAGTTTTTTGCTGTATTTATAGTATCTCTTTAGTATATAGCTTAACCCTTTCTCTATTTCTTTATAGGTTGCCCCTACTTAGTACTATACTAACTTAGTTTATTATCGCATCTTATAGTATTAAGTATCTTTAATATTGACCTAACCTGTAATCTAATTAATCTTTAGATTATATTCCTGTAACTAAGGCATTCCTAGTACTACCTTATTATTCCCTAATAGTAGTATATTAAAAGACATCTTAACTTATCTTCCTTTAATAGTTAGCTAAATAGGTCCTATTTTAAGATTAATAATGCCTCCTCTATAGGCTATCGGATCTCCTAAAATTATTACTAATAGGTAAAAATATTCCTTTTTCCTGTGTAGTAACCCTATTCTTTTAACTGCTGCTAGCAAGATATGGTTCCTTATTACTCCACTATCTATTAGTGCCTTAAACTATTAATCTTACCACTTTATTTATAAGTTTAAGTGTTAACCTTAAATTCCTTTAAGGGTTTAAGGCTCTACTACTAGTTCCCTTTAGTCCTATAGGCCTCTACTTTTCCCAACTGTTGGCTACTTAATCCTGTTTATACTTGGTCTAACTTAAGCCAATACTTAGTTCGCTTTTTATCTTTAATATACTATAGACACGTATTTTTAGGACATTCCCACCACTATTATCCGTCTAGGTATTCTTCCATAAGGAATCTTCTTGGTTAAAGTATTAAGTCCCTTTATTCTTAAACTTCTACTAGGTGCCAACTATATATATACTTAGCATTTTGGTATTTTACCTCATCCATTATCTAATATATTCTTATTAAATACTTCTAATTTTTATCTTTTAGTGCTCTATATATATTGCATATATTATCTATATATACTATCTATAATAATATATAGTATACTTAGTGTCTTGGGTTAGCTCTTAGCTCGTCTTTATCCTTAAGTTTAAACCTCTCTTATATTAATCTAAGCGTCGTAACTTTATTCGCAGGTACTAAGATTCGTCTTTTACTTCTCTAGTCCTCTAATTACTTCTCTAGATCCTTTAATATTATAATTAAAGCTCCCTTAATATGAGTTATAGCCTTTTCCATAATTAGGTGGTCTTAGATAACTTTCTCGTCTAACCATATATAGAAATCTTCCCACTTGTCATTATGTTGTTATCTATACCACTTTTAGTATAGTTCTTTAAGTATATACGGCTCTTCCGTAAGAAAGTATTTCTTTATTACTACGTTATAATAGCCTTTTATGTGTTATTCTTTAAACCTAGTTAGAATCCCTAGATCCTCTTCTTCTTCCAGTTTAGTAAGCTACTTAGCTCTTAGTATACCTACTCTAGGCCTATTAGTAATTCTTTATACTAGTGCTCTATCCCTTATACGTCCCAATATACTAGATCTCTTATCTAGTTTCTGTTCTTACTATAAGGTAATTCTTGCTCTAAATTCCTCTATAGTTTCCTTTCTTTCGCGTTTTATAAGTAGATCCTTAAAGTCTTTATACTTCTTAATTACAGTATTAAACTTTTAATCTTTAGGCTAAACACTGCGTTTCCCTAGTAAGTCTTTTAGGTCTATATATCTGTCTCCTAGCTTAACTGCTGTTTATATCACAGATTCTCTAATCTATAAAGAAGCTCCTTACTTCTTACCTATAGGTGTCCTTATTTATACTCCAAATTCTTAGTCCCTTAGATTCTTTAATCCTAAGCTTGCTAACTTAAGCTTAGCTCCCACCTTAGTCCGACTAGGCGTCCGTAGTATTCTTATCTTATCTTAAGAATCTTAAATCTCACTTATCTCGTCTTAAGAATCTTATACCGTGGGAAACTCTTATCATAAGCTTATTTATATGTTCTTAAACTAAGCTGCTACTCTACTCTATCGGTTTTCGTCCATTATAGGTCCTTGAGCTATCCTTATCCTATTTTTAGAATCTTAGATCTCTCTTATCTCGTCATAAGAATCTTAAGCCTTTGGCTTTTTACCTTTATTAAGTGGTAAGCTAGCACTAGCAGTCGTCTGCTTACTTAATCCTCTTTAGATATTACTCCTTCCGTCTTATAAAGCGATAGATGCCATATCTAACGGTGTTATAATACCCATTACTAAACCTTGCTCTATAGCGGTCTTAGTCTCTACTTCTATTACGTTATTAAGGTTTAGATACCCCTAGTTAGTTCCTTTACTATCCTCATCGCTATTAATCAATAAGTACTCCGACTCTATTATTATTATTACTAATTATTATCCGCATATTACTGTAATATCTTAATCTAGCTTATAGAGTTAATCTTATTCTTTATTTAACTCTATAGTCCCTCTAAGTCCTTTTAACTCTAGCTCTTATAGCTAATAGCTTACGCCGTACTTAGCGTCTTTATAAATTTAGTGTACGTTATTATAATAAAACACAAAACTTCTAATTAAATATTCTTTTGTTCCTCGCAGTATACTATTATCCCTTTATTTATATATATCTTCTACTAGTTAGGTTCCCTTTATTATATAGTAACTCTAACTATCTTTATAATCCCTTACAAAATAACCTTATTTCCCGCAATTTATATAAGCTCTATCTCTAAACCACTAACTTTACTATAGGGTCCGCCTAAACGTCTTCTACTACTAAGATCCCTAGTTTAGCCTATGCTCCTTAGTCCTGTAATTACTAGATCCTTAACCTCTAGGTTTTTATAGTTTCTTACTCTATCTCTTATAGGTTTCTTTAGTACCGCTAGGTCTATTAGCTTTACGCTATACCATAGTTTCTAACTTAGCTTTTATTATTGCGTACTTTGCGTCTTATACAACTATAGAACTCTATCCTAACCTCTCTTAGCCTATTCCCTTTAGAAGATCCTATTATTAATCTTAATTACTTAATCTATTAGTTCCCTTAGGGTGTCCGTATCTTTTATTAGAATAATTACATCCTAGACTTTAGCCTTAAGTCCCTACTTATACTATGCCATAAGCGCCCTATTATTTCACTTAACCTATATTACTAGCGTTTAGAACTGTGTTATATACTTAATTACTAAGGTTTATTATATAATGTCCTAGAGTTTCCTTTCCGCTATAGTTACTACCTCTAGATCTCCAAATATTTATATAAGTCGCTTCGCGAATCCGCTCTAGCTTAAGAACATAAACTATACTTCTTAGTTTATAGTTATTATTCCGTTTACTTATATCTCTATAAGGTAAGGCTTAAACTATTTAAGTACTCTTCCTAATAAGAATAATCCTATATACGCTACTTAATCCATAAGTATTAGCAGCTTTACTCCTTCTTGCAAGACCTTAAAATATATCTGCGTAAGAAATTCTTTAAACTTTAATCTTTCTCCTAAAAATCTCTTAATTAATAGTAACTTAATCTTTGCCGCTCCTATCCCATTAATCCTATTTTTAAGTATTACGTTATTCTCTATTAACTAATTAACTATCTCTTACAACTATCTAACCGTTACTAGTTACTGTGAATTAGTATCTACTATACTGGTGTCGTTTCCTAATCTCAAAGTAGTTGCCGCCGTTAATAGCATTATAGTGGCTGCTTTTAGTAGTATGTTGTTTAACTTCTTATATTAATATTATAACTAGGTAGTAATTATATAACGGAACCTTATAGTAAGTACTACAATTAGTTCTGTTAATAGGCTAGGTGTATAGGAAATGTAAATATAAAAGTTAATAACGTAATAATAACTAGTGGAGTGGTTGCCTAATAGATTAACTCTAATTATATTCTAAGAATCACTATAAGGAAGGAACTATCTAGGTAGGGACTAAGGGTCCTTAAATATACAACCGTACTCCTATAAAAACCTTTTTATACGTAATATACGTGTTATATATAAGGTATATAAGTTCCTCCCGTTCCT
>Ga0307515_10008420_pt1 | contig 20113 bp, 15 predicted proteins | sample 17_EM_MG_FD_194513 | JGI IMG/M metagenome (GOLD analysis project Ga0307515, IMG submission 194513) | Populus trichocarpa ectomycorrhiza microbial communities from riparian zone in the Pacific Northwest, United States - 17_EM | ecosystem: Host-associated > Plants > Roots > Unclassified | place... | reverse complement strand
GACCAAGAAGCAGTTCTTCCCGGCCTCCGACCGCCCCGAGGTGCTGATCGAGGTGCAGATGCCCGAAGGCCAGAGCATCGCCTCAACCAGCCAGGCGGTGGAGAAGGTCGAAGCCTGGCTGCGCCACCAGCCCGAGGCCAAGATCGTCACCAGCTACATCGGCCAGGGCGCGCCGCGGTTCTTCCTGGCGATCTCGCCGGAACTGCCTGATCCGTCCTTCGCCAAGATCGTCGTGCTGACGCCCGACCAGAAGGCGCGCGACGCGCTCAAGCAGCGCGTGCGCCAGTTCGCGGCCAGCGGCTCCGTGCCCGGCGCGAAGATCCGAGCGACCCAGATCGTGTTTGGACCGCCCTCCCCCTTCCCCGTCGCCTTCCGCGTCATGGGGCCCGACGCCCCGCGCGTTCGCCAGATCGCCGAGCAGGTCCGCACGGTCATGCTGCGCAACGAGGGTCTTCGCCAGGTCAACACCGACTGGGGCGAGCGCGTGCCGACGGTCCACTTCGTGCTCGATCAGGACCGCCTGCGGGCCTTTGGTCTGAGCTCGAGCGATGCGTCGCTGCAGCTTCAGTTCCTGCTGACCGGGGTTCCGGTGACCCAGGTGCGCGAGGACATCCGCTCGGTCGAGATCGTGGCCCGCACCACCGGCGCCGATCGTCTCGACCCGGCCCGGCTCGGCGCCTTCACCCTGGTCGGCGCGTCGGGCGAGCGCATCCCGCTCGACCAGATCGGACGGGCCGAGGTGCGCATGGAAGATCCCATCCTGCGCCGCCGCGACCGCCTGACGACCATCACCGTGCGCGGCGACATCGACGAGCGGCTGCAGCCGCCGGACGTCTCCACCCAGGTGCTGAAGGACCTCAAGCCGATCATCGCGGCCCTCCCGGCCGGCTACAAGATCGAGACGGGCGGCTCCATCGAGGAGGCCGGCAAGGCCAACGTCGCCCTGGCCGCGATCTTCCCGCTGATGTTCATCCTGATGATGGTGGTGATCATCTTCCAGGTCCGCTCGCTGTCGGCGATGTTCATGGTGCTGCTGACCGCGCCGCTGGCCCTGGTCGGGGTGGCGCCGACCTTGCTGATCTTCCACCAGCCGTTCGGGTTCAACGCCATCCTCGGGCTGATCGGCCTGGCCGGGATCATCATGCGCAACAGCCTGATCCTGATCGGCCAGATCCATAACAACCAGGAAGAGGGATTGGACCCGTTCCACGCCGTGATCGAGGCGACGGTGCAACGGGCAAGACCGGTGATCCTCACCGCCCTGGCGGCCATCCTGGCCTTCATTCCGCTGACCTTCTCGGTGTTCTGGTCCTCCATGGCCTACACCCTGATCGGCGGGACGATCGGCGGGACCATCCTGACCCTGGTGTTCCTGCCGGCGCTCTACGCGATGTGGTTCAAGATCAAGGATCCTGGGCTCGACACGGCCAAGGCCCATGGTCCGGAGCAACTGGCGACTTGACCGGTGGCTCGGCCCCGGCCGCGCCGCCCATAACTCACCGCCTCGACCTGGAGTCCGACCATGAGCGTTCCTGAAACCAACCTGGCCGACCAGATCGCCCCCGGGGTCTCCGGCCTGGAGCAACTTCAGGCGATGATCGCCGCCGGTGGGCGCCCGCCCATCGGCGACACCCTGGAGTTTTCCCTGACCGAGGCTGGCGACGGCTGGGCGACCTTCGAGGGTCTGCCCGGCCGCCACGCCTACAATCCGATCGGCACGGTGCATGGCGGCTACGCGGCGACCTTGCTCGACTCCGCCTGCGGCTGCGCGGTGCATTCCAAGCTCAGCGCCAAGCAAGCCTACACGACCCTGGAGCTGAAGGTGTCCTATCACCGCGCGCTGACCGACAAGACAGGCCCGGTGCGGGCCGAGGGACGAGTCGTGACTTTCGGGCGCCGCGCCGCCTTCGCCGAGGCGACAATCAAGGACGCCAGGGGGCGGATCTACGCCACGGCGACCTCAAGCCTGCTGGTGTTCGAGCGTTGAAACATGAGCTGTCGGCTGCCCGAAGCGCCAAGGCGGCCTCACGTGGCCGGATGGGCCGTGGCGCAAACGGTCATCAGAATGGCGCGTCGCGCCATCTCCGCCGCCGCGCCCTCGGCGTAGGCTAGGCCGTCCAGCCTGCCTCGAGACGGGTGACAGGGAGAAAGACCATCATGCCCCGCGACGACCTCGCCCTGTCGTCGAGCGACGACTGTCCATCGACACCCCCCGTCGGCATCTTCGGCCGCCTGCTGATGGCGTTGTTCCAGGGCATGCCGTTCCTCTTCGGGATCGGCTTCGTCGCGCCCCTGATCGCGCAACTCCTCGAGCGCATGGTTCCGGGAACGACGCAGGCCCAATGGCCTCTGGTCGCGGGCCTGGCGATCGGCGGATCGTGGGGCGTGGCCGCCAACCTGAGGGGGCGATGGATATGAACGCCTCGGCCACGGTGCGCGAGCGCGATCTCAACGAACTTTCGTCCCAAGAGTTGCTGCGCCTGGAACGTTCGATCGCCGAGAACTTCATGGGCGGCCTTCCATGGGGCTCCATTGCCTGGGCGTTCGCGAACCTGGCGGCCTGGTTGGCGCTTTGGCCCCTGACGCTGTCGGGCGTCTTGCCCCTGTGGGCGGCGGCTCCGATCGCGACCGTGACCGTGATCCTTTCCTATCTGCCCTCTCACGAGGCCCAGCACAGGATCATCGCTCGCGAAGGCGAGCGGCTGTTCTGGCTGAACGAATTGGTAGGCCACCTCTCGCCCGTCCCGTTGGGGCTTCCCTACCAAGCGGCCCGTCTCACGCACTATGAGCACCACAGCCACACCAACGACCCGGACCTCGACCCCGACATCAACACCAAGTCCCACAGCGGTTGGCGCATGGTCATCAAGGACATCGGCAGCCAACTGCAGACGGTTCCGAAGATCAACATCGCCTACGCCAAGGCCCTGGAGCGCATCGGATCAGACGACGCCCGGCGCGCCGGCGCCATGCTCCTGGCCTATGCGCTCGCCACCAATGCCCTGCTGTTCGGGTTCGCTTGGGCCGGTTACGCGCTCGAGGTGGCGGCGATCGTGTGGCTGCCGCGCATCGTCGGCGGCGTCTACATCCGATTTTTCCTGAGCTGGGCGCCCCACCACCCGGGCGCGGACCTGGGCCGCTACCGCAACACCCGTGGGTTTCGAAGCCGCCTTGGCAACATCCTGACGATGGGGATGCAGTACCACATCATCCACCATCTCTATCCTCGCATGCCCCTCATGCGGCATCCGGCGGCCTTCCGCGCGCTCCGGCCTATCCTCGTGGCGCGCGGGTGCCGGCTGGACGGGATCTAGCGGTCGAACAGCGGCGGATTCAGAGCCCAAACAACTCCGCTTCAGCATGAAAGCCAAACCCGTCACGCCAGCCTTCGGGGGCTGGCGCACCGGGCCGCCTTCTGGGCATTTCTCAGGTGATGATCGAGCCTCGACAACAGCTGCCGATGTCCCTGGGCTATTTCCGCCTGATCCTGCGCTGCTTTGGCGCCACCCCGGAGCGTCGAGCCGCCATCCTCGCCGGCACGGGCGTCACCGATGACATGCTGCGCGACCCCTCCGCCGACATCAGCCTCTTCCAGCAGGCCCGGCAGGTGGAGAACCTTGTCGCGCTGTTCGGGGAGGGTTGGGCGATGCGTTCGCCCGAGCTCTGGACTCTCTCTTCCCATGGGCCGCTAGGGGTCGCGGGGGTCGCGGCGCCGAACCTCGCCGCGATGGTGGATGTGATCACCCGGTTCGGCTTTGTTCGGGCGCCGTTCTACAGGACCTCGCTGCGGCGCGGTCGGCAGTGGAGCCAGATGGATTACGACCTGACGGTCGATCTCGCCGAGAGCCTCTGGCGCCCGATGATGGAAGTGTCTTTCATCGGGTTCCGGGCGGGCGTGGCCTCGATGCTGGCCGCGCCGCCGGCCGAAGCCCACTTCTTCTTCGCCTGCGCCGAACCCGAACACGCGCCTCAGGTCCGAGCCATACTCGGCGGGAACGTGGTCTACGGCGCGACGCGCAACGCGATACGCTTCCCCACCGCATGGCTCGCCCTCCAGTCCCCCATGGCCGACGCGACCCTGTACGGCGTCGCCCTGCAGGAGCTGCAGACCGCAAGGGCGCGGCTCATCGGGCCCGACGGGTTGCGGGACCGGGTGGAGCGGCTGCTGAAATCCCTGCCCGCCGGCCGGCCCACCGCCGACGAGGTCGCGCGCCTGACCGGCGTCTCGCGAAGAACCCTGGTTCGGCGGCTCTCGGAGGCCGGGACCGGCTACCGCGAACTTGTCGACGCCGAGCTGCGCGTCCGCGCCGAGCGACTCCTGCGAGCCGGTCACCTCTCCCACGCCCAGATCGCCGAGGCGCTGGGCTATACGGACGCGTCAAGCTTCAGCCGGGCCTGCCGCCGATGGTTTCGCCGCGCACCTGCGCTCGGTGGCCGGCCGGACCGAGCCCCGAGGCAAACCCATCGGACTTGAGGTGAGCTCGACACTAGGGTCTGGCCTCACGGTCAACATTCACCCTGAATGCCGCGTCTTGGCCGCTCACGCGTCGCAGCCCAAGCCGATGCGAGCGCCGACTCCCCGACCGCGGCACGCCCCGGCGACCTTGAAATGGGCATCGCCATAATTATCTAGCGCACTAGATGATAGTGCTCTTGGGAATCACACATGACGCGCAACGTCGGACAGCAGCTGTCCTTCGCGCTCTACAGCGCGGCCAATCGCATGGCGCGTCTTCATAAGCCGGTGCTCGAGCCGCTGGGCCTGACCTTTCCGCAGTACCTGGCCGTCCTGGAACTGCTCGACGCCGCGCCGCTCGGCGTCGGGGCGCTGGGCGCGCGCCTGGACATGGACACGGGAACCATCACGCCCCTGGTCAAGCGGCTGGAGGTCGACGGCTGGGTGACGCGCACGCGCGACAGGGCCGACGAGCGGCGCGTGCTGGTCGATCTCACGCCCCGGGCCCGGGCCCTGGACGCCGACGTCCGCGCCGTCACCGGCAAGATCCAATCGGCCTGTCGTCTCACCGACGAGGGCCTTGAGGCGCTGCGGGGCACGCTCGAAGAGCTCGCCCACCCCGCCGCCAGCCAATCAGAGAACGACACCCAGGAGCATCAATCATGAAGATCGCCATCATCGGCTTTGGCCAGATCGGCAAGACCCTGGTCGCCAAGCTGAGCGCGGCCGGCCATGAGGTTAAGGTCGCCAATTCCCGCGGCCCCGAAACGATCGCCGACGAGGCCGCCCGCCTTGGCGCTCGCGCGATGACAGCCGCGCAAGCCGTCGAGGGCGCCGATGCGGTGATCCTGTCGGTGCCGCCGACGAGCATCGCCGAGGCGGCGCCGATCATCGCGGGCCTGCCGGCGACCACGGTCGTCATCGACACCTCCAACTACTACCCCTTCCGGGACGGCGCGATCACCGCCCTCGACGACGGCGTTCCCGAGAGCGTCTGGGTCAGCGATCAACTTGGCCATCCGATCGTCAAGGCTTGGAACGCGGTGCTCAGTCACACCCTCGCCCACAACGGCAAGCCCGAAGGCGCTGAGGGTCGGATCGCCGTGCCCGTCGCTGGTGACGACCCCGCCGGCAAGGCCTTGACCAGTCAACTGGTCAGCGCGACCGGCTTTGACCCCGTCGATGCGGGCTCGCTTTCGGAGTCTTGGCGCCAACAGCCTGGCAACCCCGCCTACTGCACCGAGCTTTCCGCGCAGGCCTTGAAGCTGGCGCTCGCCCAAGCCGACGCAGCACGGGCGGGCGGTCGCCGCGACGCGATCATCAAGGCCTTGATGGGCCGCCAGGTCCCGCCGTCGCACGAAGAGGTCGTGGCCGCCAACCGAGCGATGACGGCCGGCGACTGAGTGGCTCCCGAAATGGTGGAAGGCGCGGCGGCGGCATGCCGCCTCAACCTTTGACCAGCAAGACGTCCGTGAGGGCGGGACGATGATGCGCGGTCATCGGCTGGGCCGAGCGTCAGGACGTGGTTGTGGTCACACCGCGCGCGAGCGTCGTTGGTCTCTCGTCTCGCCGGCATGACCGCCGCAAATGATCGTGCCCAGGCGGGTGCGCCGCCGAACCAGCCCGTCGGCGCTCAAAAGGGCCAGGGCGCCGCGCACCGTCGTTCGCGAGACGCCGCATAGCCGCGCCAGACGGCGCTCCTCGGGCAGCCTGTCGCCCTCCTGGAAATCCCCCTCGGCCAGGCGCTGGCGGATCAGCGCATGGAGCTGGCGGTAGCGCGGCGCCGATCCGCCCGGCAGCGTCCAGGATCGTTCGATCGGGACGGGCGGGACGGCTTCAAACGGATCGATGCTGGAGCGCGCGGGATGGCGCCTCATCGGCCGATCAGGACGAGGCTGGGGGACGCCGAGACACGCCCTGCCGCTCAAGGCGTCCGGGTCCTGGCCAGGGTCCAGCTGTCGAGTTTGCGGATCGTCGCCGCTCCTCCCCGCGCGGTGGCCGACCATTTGAGTTCGCCGCCGCCGCGGAAGAAGCGGTCGGTGATCGTGGTCTGTCCGTCGTTGACGTAGAGCTCGATGATCGACTGGTCGACGAACACCCGAAGTCGCACGCGGCCGGACGTCAGGTCGACGGGCGCGGTGTGGCGATCGGCGAAGGCGTCATGGAAGTGAGGGCCCGATCGGGTGCGGTCGATGAAGACCTCGTTGGTCCTGGGCGTCACGCCGATCAGCGTCTGGAAGCCCTGCTCGTCGGTGAGCGCGATCTGGACCTGTTGCGCCGTACCCGCCTCCAACTCCCAGTCCAAGTCCAGGTCCAGCTCGACCGCGCCGCCCTCGACGGGCAAGGCGACAGGCTGGTCCCCCAAGGCAAGGCCGGCGGCCGAGCGGTGACCTGAACGAAGCGCCTCGACTTCCCGGACCGGCGCCTGGGCGATGCGATAACCTTGGGGCGTCTTCAGCAGACTCACGACGCGCGGCAGCGACATCAGTCCCCGCGACGGATAGGTCGGAATGGCGTTGGCGTAGCGCCAGTCATTGGCCCAGCCGATCCAGATGCGGCGCGGGTCGTCCTTGGGCAGATCGTTCCAGGACACGGCGGCATAGAAGTCCGCGCCATGATCCATCCATTGCGGCTCGGGGCTCCAGCTTGGATCGGGCGTGAAGCGGACGCCGTCGAAGCCGCCGACGAAATACTGGCCGCCCGAGCCACCGCCGATCCCGCCGTCGCCCAGGTTGATGCCGAGCACCCAGCGGGTTTCACCGGGCTTGCCGCCTTGGACCGGCAGCTCGAAGAGATCGGGGCACTCCCAGTTCTTGCCGCGGCCGCCGGCCGGCCCAAAGTCGCTGGCATGCGTCCAGGATTTCAGGTCGCTGGAGGTGTAGATCGCCAGGCGGTTTTCGACCGCCATGACGGTGAGCATGACCCAACGCTTTGTCGGCGCGTGCCAGAAGACCTTGGGGTCGCGAAACTCGGTCGAGCCGATGTCCAGGACCTTGCCGTGGACGGTCCAGGTGCGGCCCTTGTCGTTGCTGTAGGCGATGTACTGCGACTGGTTCTTGGTCTTGGGATCATAGCCGGTATAGGCCGCCACCATCGGCGGGCGACCGTTCTTGCCAAAGCCGCTGGCGTTGTTCCAGTCGATCACCGCGCTGCCCGAGAAGGCCATGACGTCGGTTTCCGGCAGGGCCACCGGCAGCTCTTCCCAGGTCACCAGGTCGCGGCTGACCGCATGGCCCCAGCTCATGTGACCCCAGCGATCGCCATAGGGATTGTACTGGTAGAAGAGGTGGTACTCGCCCTCGAAATAGACCAGCCCGTTGGGATCGTTCATCCAGTTGCGGGCCGGCGCGAAATGATAGCTGGGCTTGAAGGCCTCGACTTGGGCAACCGCGGGAACCAGCGGAGCGGCGACGGACAAGGCGGTCACGGCGAGCAAGAGCGCTAGGCGACGCATCAGTGGCCCCTCCGGAAATCCATGTCCTCGAGCGCGATGCCGTTGGTCTCGGGCATCACCTTCCAGACCCACACAAACTGCAGCAGCATCATCGCGCCGAAGAAGGCGAACACCCATCCGCCGACATGGGCGGCGAACACCGGGAAGGCCCAGGTGATGGCGGCGGCCATGACCCAGTGGGTCGTGCTGCCCAAGGCCTGGCCCTTGCCGCGTACCGCGCTGGGGAAGACTTCCGAGATAAACACCCAGATGACCGCGCCCTGGGAGATGGCGAAGGCGGCGATGAAGCCGAGCAGCCCGACCAAGACGAGCGTCCCGTTCGGATGGGCGCTCTCCAGCTGCAGACCCACCAGGATCAGGGCCAGCGCGGTGGCCACCGAGCCGAAGTAGAGCAAGGGCTTGCGGCCGTAGCGATCGATCAGGAAGAAGGCCAGCAGGGTGAACACCAGGTTGGTGCCGCCCACCGCCACCGACTGCAGCAGGGCGCTGTCGGCCCCCGCCCCACCCAGCTCGAAGATGCGCGGCGCGTAGTAGAGCAGCGCGTTGATGCCGGAGAGTTGGTTGAACATGGCGATGGCGATGGCGCAGGTCACCGGCACCGAATAGGCCGATTGGAAGAGACTGGGCTTCGAGGCCGCCACGTCACGCGCGGCGGCCTGGCGCATGTGGGCGACCTCGGCCTCGGGATCGAGGAAGCCGAGCCGGGTCATCACCCCCCGGGCCTCGCCGTCGCGACCCTTGACCACCAGCCAGCGCGGGCTGTCGGGCAGCATGAACGTGACCACCAGGAAGAGCACCGACGGCACGGCCACGATGGCGAACATCCAGCGCCAGGCGACGTCTGGCGGCGCGAGGCTGGCGATGACGTAGTTGGAGAGGAACGCCAGCAGGATGCCCAGCACGATGTTGAGCTGGTTAAGCGCCACCAACCGTCCGCGCACATGGGTCGGGGCGACTTCGGCGATATAGATCGGCGTGACGACGGAGGCCGCGCCGATCGCCAGGCCGCCGAGGAACCGAAAGGCCAGCAGGCTGTACCAGTCGAGCGCCAGGCCGGTCCCGAGCGAGGAGACGACGTAGCAGATCGCCACGACCAGCAACATCGGACGACGTCCGTAGCGGTCGGACGGCCAGCCGGCGACCAGCGAGCCGATCACTGTTCCGATCAGCGCCGAGGCGACCGTGAAGCCCAATGCGCCTTCGCTGAGGGTGAAGCGCTCCTGCAGGGCCGAGGTGGTTCCGGAGATCACGGCGGTGTCGAACCCGAACAGCAGCCCCCCGAGCGCCGCGCCCAGGGCGGTAAGGATCATCGCCAGCGTGACCCCGGATTTTGCAGGCGGCGCGAGCGCCGTGTCGGTGGTCGTCATGATCAGGAGACCTTCGAAAGGGTGGAAACGGAGTTCTGTTGCGCGCCGATCGCCCAGTGCATGGGCCATTGGCGGGTGACGAGGCGATGGGCGATGGCCAGGGCGCCGGTGAGGCCCGCGGAGTCGCCGGCCGTCGGCGCGGCGACATAGGTGTCCATGTCCAGCTCGGCGATGCTGGAGTCGTAGCCGCCCAGCTGGCCGTGCAGGGCCGTGCGGACGCGTGCGTGCATGTCGATCGGCTGCATGACTCCCCCGCCGATGATGATCCGATCGGGACGAACGATGTAGGTCAGGCTGGCGCAGAGGCCGGCGACGTACTCGGCGATGACGCCCCAAGCCGGGTGATCCGCCGGCAGCTCTTCGGCCGGCAGGCCCCAGCGCGCGCGGATCGCCGGGCCGCTGGCCAGCCCCTCCAGGCAATCGCCGTGGAAGGGACAGATGCCGTCGAAGGCCTGGTCGCCCAGCGCGCGCGGCAGCCGGATGTGGCCGGCCTCGGGATGATTGGCGCCGCCGTGCGGCACGCCGCCGACCAGCAGACCGACCCCGATGCCGGTCCCGACCGTGACGTAGCAGAACGTGTCCAGGCCCCGGCCGCTGCCGAACAGCAACTCGCCCACGGCCGCGCAGTTGACGTCGGTGTCCAGCGCCATGGGGACGTCCAGGGTCTGGGCGAAATGTCCCAGCAAGTCGATCTGGCTCCATCCGACCTTCGGTGTCGAGGTGATCGAGCCGTGGTCGGGGGCGGTCGAACGGAGAGAAAGAGGGCCGAAGCTCCCGATCGACAGCGCCGCGAGCGGGCCGTGCCGGGCTTGGGCCTTGGCGAAGAAGGCGCTGGCCGCGCCGAGCGTGGCGGCCGGGGTGGTGGTGGGGATGCGCACCTGGTCGAGGACGACGCCGTCCTCGTTGGCCACGCCGCACAGGAACTTGGTGCCGCCCGCTTCGACGCCGCCGAGCAATTTGGGTTCAGCCATGGCCTCAACTCTGGGAAGGGTTCGATGAAAAAGGGCGCCGCCCCGGACCGGCAGGAACGGCCGGGGCGGCGGCGCTCAAGGCCGCCACGAGGTCAGGCGCGCGTGCAGGGTCTGGTCGGGGAGGACGCCAGGGGGCGGCGCGGCCTGGGCGGAAAGCGCACAGAATGGAGACGCGCGAAGGCACGGTCGCAGAGACATTCGTTTCCTCTCGGGCGCCTTGGGCGACGCGCTCGTTGCTGGCCGTATGACGGCGGTACGTGACTAAATCTATTGATGTGATTTAGTCTGTCAACTGTAAGCGACGAAAAGCTTGGCTAGGCGGCGTCGCCCTTGAGCAGCGAGCCGAGATTGGGCGTGTAACTGGCGTAGAGCGGCAACAGCCCCGCGCCCACAGCCGGCGCGGTCTCGCGGATCTGTCCCACCAGCATGCTGGGCTTGAAGAAATCCCTGGGCGCCGTGGCGGTCATCCGCGCCTCGACACGCGCGACCAAGGCCTGGAGCAGGGCCTCGTCCATCGCCCCGCTCAGCACGACGGCATCCAGGTCGAGCAGGCTATTGGCCCCCAGGATCACGAAGGCGATCGCCTGAGCACAGGTGTCCAGCCAGGCCGTCCGGACGGCGTCGTCGTCGCCCCGCCCGAGCGCGGCCTCCAGGCTGTAGAGCGAGGCGCGATGGAGCAGGAAGTCCTGGCCGCCTTGGTCAGGGATGGGCATGGAGGCCAAGGCCGCGGCGTTGCCGTGCCGGCCCTGGTGGATCTGGCCACCCAGCACCAGACCCCCGCCGACGAAGGTGCCGACGTGGAAGTAGAGATAGTTCTCGACCCCCAGGCCGACGCCGCAGAGCAGTTCGGCCAAGGCCGCGGCGTTGCCGTCGTTCTCGAAGAACACCGGGCAGTCCAGGCCCGAGCGGAACGCGTCCTCGACATCGGCGCCCCATTCGCGAGCTTGGTCGGGCGAGACGCCGATCTCCTCGCGCCAGGCGCCGATGAACCACGGCATGGCGATGCCGACACCGAGGAAGGCTTCGCGTTGCTCGGGGCTGAGCGCATCCAGCTGGACGCGTGCGAACGCGGCGATCTCGGCGATGACCGCCGCGCGCTCGGGAAAGGCCATTGGCCAGGTCTGGGTGGCCAGGACCACGCCGTTGAAATTGAGCAATACACAGGTCAGCCGGCTGCGACCGATCTCCACACCGATGGTGTAGCCGTTCTCGCCGTTGATCTTGTAGATCGTCGACGGCTGGCCCATGCCGCCGGTGCGCCGGCCGGCGACCATCAGCAGCCCGTCGGCCTGCAGGTCCTCCACGATCCGCAAGGCGGCCTGGGGTGAGAGGCCGGTGATCTTGGCGAGGTCCGCCTTGGACGCCCCATCGAGCCGGCGAATGGTCGAGAGCACCAGACGCTCGTTATAGCGGCGAACGCCGTTGGAGTTACTGCCGCGGCCCATGGAAGCTGACGCCCTCGATCCTCTTGGAGACCCATGATACGCGCCCGCCCCCGAGTCGCTAGCGGGCTTGTGGCGCGGCGAGTTTCGGGTCCGCCCTCTGGTCGCCTCCGTTGTCAGGGTGTTTTGGGTGGGTTACGACAGAGACCCAGTAGTCCTGCATCTTGAAGTCTCGATCGACGCATGCGCGAGATCACCATCGTCGATATCGCCAAGCGGGCTGCGGTTTCGATCAAGACGGTCTCGCGGGTGATCAATCGCGAGGATGGGGTCGGCCCGGCCACAAGGGCGAGGGTCGAGGACATCATTGTCCAGATGGGCTATCGGCCCAACGTTTCGGCTCGTTCGCTTTCCAGTCGTCGAAGCTACCTGATCGGCGTGATCTTCATGCGGGTGGGCGCCTATCACTATGTCGGCGAGGTCCAGGCGGGCGCCATGGTGGCCTGCCGCAGGGCCGGCTATCACCTGATCATCGAGCAGGTCGAGCAGCTCGACAACCCCGACGGCGCCGTGCGGCCAAGCGCCCGCCCGGACGGCGCCGATCGCCAGGCCTTGGACGGCTTCTTGCGCGCGGGACGCTTCGACGGCCTGGTCCTGACCCCACCGGTTTGCGACGATCCCAAGTTGCTTGCAGCGATCGAGGCCGCGGGAGTGGCCTATGTCCGCATCGCGCCAGACCATGACTTTGGCCGCTCACCCTATGTGTTCATGGATGACCGCCAGGCCGCGCGTGAGGTCACCGGACGGCTCTGGGATCTTGGCCACCGAAAGATCGCCTTCATCGACGGCCCGCCCGATCATGGCTCGGCCCGCCGACGACGCGAGGGCTACCTGGCGGCGCTGGCCGAGCGGGGCGGCGAGCTGCGGCCCGAATGGATCGCGCCGGGCGCGTTTCTCAGCCTGTCGGGCTTCGACGCGGCCGAGGCGCTGCTGTCCCTGCCTGACCGCCCGACCGCGATCTTCGCCGCCAACGACGAGATGGCGCTTGGTGTCTTGGCGGCCGCGGTGAAGCGAGGATTGTCGGTCCCGGAAGACCTCTCGGTCGTGGGGTTCGACGACGGCCCTTCGGCGGCCTCGGCCTGGCCGCGCCTGACGACGGTCCACCAGCCGATCGCGGAGAGGGCCAACGCCGCCACGGAGATGCTGATCGAAGGCTTTGGCGATGAGCGGTTCAGGGGTCGCACCCTCGCCCGACAGCTAGACTATCGGGTCGTCGAGCGCGCCTCGACGGCTCCTCCGCCAAATCCACCCTCTAGGTTGTGATATAAAATCCCAACTTTATTGTAATTTCAGACATCATTAACCCCTGAATTTTGCCGTCTTGGGTTCTAGATTCCAGACAGCGGTGTCTTCTCAGAATCCAATAGACAACGTTGTCGTAGCATGATGTTAAATTACGACAACGTTGTCGTTCACGGGCCTACCGCGACAAGGCGACGTCACTGAGCCCCGGGACAGGGGCGGAGGAAACGGCCGGTTGTCCGTTCGCGGCGACCGGCATTCAAGCCGGAACAGGTCCGACGCGCCTTGCGTCGACCGCCTGATTTCGGCCTGGCGCAGGAACAGGGGACACTCAATGCGCACCATGCTTTTGGCTTCGGCCGCCGTCGCGGCCGTCGGGCTCTACGCTCCGAACGTCTACGCTCAACAGACCGAACAGGCCGCACAACTCGACGAGGTGGTGGTCACCGCCCAGCGTCGCAGCGAGAACCTGCAGAAAACGCCGCTGACCATCTCGGCGGTGACCGGCGAGAAGCTGGAATCCCAGGGCATCAAGACCGTCGTCGACCTCGCCAACCAAGTGCCGGCCTTGCAGATCACCTCCAGCGGCGCGGGCGCGGCGCAGATTTTCCTGCGGGGTATCGGCAGCACCAACACCACCGAGGTGGGCGATCCGGCCGTGGCCTATCACATCGACGGGATCTACATCGCGCGGTCGACCTCGGTCGGCGCGCTGTTCTACGACATCGACCGGGTCGAAGTGCTGCGGGGGCCGCAGGGCACGCTCTACGGCCGTAACGCGACCGCCGGCGCGATCAACGTCATCACCAAGCAGCCCAAGTTCGACTATGAGGCCAATGGCTCGGTCGATGTCGGCAACTACGGAGCCCTGACGACCTCGGGCATGGTCAACATCCCGGTCAGTGATACGCTCGCGGTGCGGGCCGCCTTCCAGCAGAGCCGCCACGACGGCTATGTCGTCGCCCTGAACAAGGGTCCCGGCACCGGCGGCAACGACCGCTACGACCAGGACGACAAGTCGGCTCGCGTCCAATTGCTGTGGAAGCCGACGGACGTCCTATCAGTCCGCCTGACCACCGACTACCTGCACCAAGGCGGCGCGGGCGGCGGCGACGGGACCTATGGCACGACGCGCGTCACCGGCGATCCCTGGACCTGCAACTGCTCGACCAACCTCTATCGCAACAACAAGTTCTTCAGCGCCGGCGGCGAGGTCAACTGGGACCTTGGCTTCGCCAACCTTACCTACCTGACCGGCTACAACTTCTCGCGCCTGGACCGCAGCGGCGAGAACGCCTCCACCGGCGCGCCCAATTTCTTCAAGGGCAAGGACCACACATGGTCCCACGAACTGCGGCTGGGCGGCAAGACCGGCGACCTGACCTGGGTGACCGGGCTCTACCGCTTCACCGAAGACAACAATGTCGATTTCCGCGTGTTCCTGGCGACGAACTCCTATCTGTCGTTCATCCAGCCGGAAGTGACAGCCAAGTCCTGGGCGGCCTTCGGCCAGGGCACCTATGCGGTCACCGATCGCCTGCGCCTCACCGGCGGTCTGCGCTACACCGAGGACCAGAAGGGCCGCAACGGCGGCACCTATCTGACCAACGCCGCCGGCGCGATCACCTCGACAGTGGTCCTCAACCAGGCTGACGCCACATGGCACGCCCTGAACTGGAAGGTGGGGGCCGACTTCGACCTGACCCCGGACTCGATGCTCTACGCCAACGCGGCCACGGGCTATAAGGCGGGCGGCTATTTCGACGGCGTGGGCGCCAACACCTACGAGCCGGAGAAGATCACCTCGTACGAAGCCGGCGTGAAGAACCGCTTCCTCGACAATCGCCTGCAGTTGAACGCCAGCGCCTTCCTGTACGACTACAAGGACTTCCAGGTGTCGGCGGTCGGCGTGATCGCGGGCCAGAACGCCACCGTGACCCTCAACGCCGACAAGGCCAAGGTCTATGGCTTGGAGTTCGAGACCAACCTGGTGATCACCGAGAACGATCGCCTCGACGCCACCCTGGGCTGGCTGCACGCCGAATATACCGACTTCGTGCTGCCGCTGGGCGACGCCTTCGCCAACAACAACGCCAATGCGACGGTGGCGGCCTGCTACACGGCCAACTTCGCCGCCGCCGCGCCCCGCTCGACCGACTTCTCCGGATGCCGCATGGCGCGGACGCCGGAGTGGACGCTGAACGTCGGCTACCAGCACACCTGGGCCCTGGCGTCGGGCGCCAAGCTGACGGGTCGGATCTCCAGCCACTACGAGACCGGCAAGAATCTCGAATATCACGGCTTCGCGCAGAACAAGCAGGACGCCTTCACCAAGACCGACCTGAACCTGACCTATGCCAGCAGCGACGATCGCTGGACGCTGCAGGGCTATGTCCGCAACCTCGAAGACGAGGATGTGCGCACGGCCTCGTCGCCGAACGCGACCACGGGTCTGGCCACCAACGGCAACGCCGAGTTCTACGCGCCGCCGCGCACCTACGGTCTGCGCCTGGGCGTGACCTTCTAGCCTCCCAACGACCTGAGCCCCGGCGGTCCTGCCCGTCGGGGCGCTCTTTTGTTTCGTGATCAAGAGTGAGTGTTTTGACGATGGGGTTTCGGGTCCTGCTGCTGTCGGCCGCCGCGTCGATCGGGATCGGTCAGGCGGCGTCCGCCGCGCCGGCGCAACCGTTGTTGGGAACCCGAGGCGGAACGACCCTGTCGATCGATGGCCTGTCGTTTCGCGACCTCGATCGCGACGGCAAGCTGGAGCCCTATGAAGACTGGCGGCTGACGCCCGACCAGCGCGCCGCCGACCTCGTCGCGCGCATGACCCTCGAAGAGAAGGCCGGGCAGATGATGCACGGCACCTTGCCCGCCAACGGCCCGATGGGCGTAGCCGGCATGGGCGCCGGCTACGACATGGCCAAGGCCGGTCCGCTGATCATCGACCGCCACGTCACCACCTTCATCACCCGGCTGGCCGGCGCCCCCGCCTTGCTGGCCGAGCAGAACAACGCCGTCCAGGCCATCGCCGAGACCGGTCGCCTGGGCGTACCCGTCACGATCAGCACCGACCCGCGCAGCCATTTCCAGTTCACCGCCGGGGCCAGCGTCGCCTCGGGCGGCTTCTCGCAATGGCCCGAGGCCACCGGCCTGGCCGCGATCGGCGATCCGGCGCTGGTCAAGCGTTTCGGCGAAATCGCCCGCCAGGAATACCGCGCCGTCGGCATCCATCAGGCCTTGTCGCCGATGGCGGATCTCGCCACCGAACCGCGCTGGTCACGGATCAACGGCACCTTTGGCGAGGACGCCGATCTGGTCGGCAAGCTGGTCAAGGCCTACGTCCAGGGCTTCCAGGGCGGCGACACCGGCCTGACCGCCCAGGGCGTGTCGGCCGTGGTCAAGCACTGGGTCGGCTACGGCGCTTCGGCCAAGGGCTTCGACGGCCACAACCGCTATGGCCGCTATGCCGTCTTTCCCAAGGGCCAGCTGCCGCTGCACATAAAGCCTTTCGAGGGGGCGTTCGAGGCCGGGGTGATCGGTGTGATGCCGACCTACGCCATCCTCAAGGACCAGAGCCTGGACGGGCGCCCGCTGGAGGCGGTGGGCGCGGGGTTCAGCAAGGCGCTGCTGACCGACCTGTTGCGAGGCCGGCATGGCTTCAAGGGCGTGGTCATCTCCGACTGGGCGATTACCAACGACTGCGGCGACACCTGCCGCGATGGTTTCCCCGCTGGTCAGGCGCCCACCTTCGTCGGCTTCTCCACCGCCTGGGGCGTGGAAGACCTGGCCAAGGTCGATCGCTACGCCAAGGGCGTGAACGCCGGGCTCGACCAATTCGGCGGCGTCGAGGACACGGCCGAACTGGTCGCCGCCGTGAAAGCCGGCAAGATCACCGAGGCTCGCGTGGCCCAGTCCGCCTATCGCGTGCTGAAGGTGAAGTTCGAGCAGGGCCTGTTCGAGAACCCCTATGTCGATCCCAAGGTCGCCGCCGCCACCGTCGGCGCGCCGGGCTTCGTCGCGGAAGGCCGCGCCGCCCAGAGCCGCGCCCTCGTTCTGCTGGAGAACAAGCAGGGCCTGTTGCCGCTGAAGGGGGGCAAGCGCGTCTACCTTAGGGGCGTCTCGCCCGAGGTCGCCAAGGCCCACGGCCTGACGCCCGTGACAGACCTTGCCCAGGCGGACCTGGCCATCATCCGCGTCGCCGCGCCGTTCCAGACCCTGCACCCGAACTACACCTTCGGCATTCGCCAGCACGAGGGCGACCTGTCCTTCAAGGACGGCGCGGAGGACTACGAAGCCATCAGGGCCGCCGCCGCCAAGGTCCCGACCATCGTCAGCGTCTATCTCGACCGCCCGGCGATCCTCACCAATGTCCGCGATAAGGCCGCCGCCCTGATCGGCGACTTCGGGTCCAGCGATGACGCCTTGCTCGACGCCCTGACCGGCGTCGCGCCGCCTCGCGGCAAGCTGCCCCTGGAGCTGCCGTCGTCGATGGCCGCCGTCGAGGCCCAGGCCGAGGACGCGCCGCACGACAGTGAGAAGCCGCTCTATCCGATCCACTACGGCCTGACCTACTGAGGATGACCGCCATGCCCCGATCCCTGACCGCCGCCGCCAGCGTGGCCGTCCTCTCGTTCGCGATGGGAGCCTTCGCGACCGCCGCTTCGGCCGAGGCCGCCAAGCCGTGGATGAACACCAAGCTGTCGCCAGACGAACGCGCCCGCCTGTTGAATGCCGAGCTGACCCTCGACGAGCGCATCGGCCTGGTCCACGGCCCGATGGCCATGCCCTTCAAGATCAAGACGATCCCCAAGGGCGCGATCGGCTCGGCCGGCTACATCGCCGGCGTCGAACGGTTGGGTATCCCGGCCTTGCAGGAGAGCGACGCCAGCCTGGGTGTCACCAACCCCCTGGGCATGCGGCCGGGCGACGGCGCCACGGCGCTGCCGTCGGGTCTGGCCCTGGCGGCGACCTTCAACGCCAAGCTGGCCTATGACGGCGGCGCCTTGGTCGGGCGCGAGGCGCGGGCCAAGGGCTTCAACGTCCAGCTGGCTGGCGGCGTCAACCTGGCGCGCGATCCGCGCAACGGCCGCAACTTCGAATATCTGGGCGAGGATCCGCTGTTGGCCGGAACCCTGGCCGGAGAGTCGATCAGGGGCATCGAGGCCCAGAACGTGGTTTCGACGATCAAGCACTTCGCGCTGAACGGCCAGGAGACCAACCGCCACTGGGCCAATTCGGTGATCGAGGAAGGCGCGCTGCGCGAAAGCGATCTGCTGGCCTTCCAGATCGCCATCGAGAAGGGCCAGCCCGGCGCGGTGATGTGCGCCTACAACCTCGTCAACGGCGACTACAGCTGCGGCAACGACCACCTGCTGAACGGCGTCCTGAAGGGCGACTGGGCCTATAAGGGCTGGGTGATGTCGGACTGGGGCGCGGTTCACGCCATGAACTACGCCGTCAAAGGTCTCGACCAGCAGTCCGGCGAGCAACTCGACGACCAGGTCTGGTTCGGCGCGCCGCTGAAGACCGCCGTCGAGAAGGGCGAAGTCCCGGCCGAGCGCCTGTCGGACATGACCCGCCGCATCCTGCGCTCGATGTTCGCCGCCGGCCTGTTCGACGTTCCCGCCGCCAAGAGCGAGATCGACTACCCGGCCAACGCCGAGATCGCCCGCAAGGTGGCGCAGGAAGGCATCGTCCTGCTGAAGAACCGCGAAGGCCTGCTTCCCCTGGCCAAGACCGCCAAGACCATCGCCGTGATCGGTGGTCACGCCGACGCCGGCGTGCTGTCGGGCGGCGGTTCTTCACAAGTCATCCCGCCGGGCGGGGCCAAGGTCTCCATCCCGCTGGGCGGGGAGGGCATGATGGCCGCTTTCCGCAACCAGATCCTGCATCCGTCCGCGCCGCTGGCCGCTATCCGCGCGGAGGCTCCAGGCGCCAGGGTCACCTTCAACGACGGCCGCTATGTCGCCTCGGCCGTCGCCGCGGCGAAGGCCGCCGACGTCGTCATCGTGTTCGGCAACCAGTGGATGGGCGAGGGCGAGGACGCGCCGGACCTGTCGTTGCCCGAGGGCCAGGACGTCCTGATCGCCGCCGTCACCGCCGCCAACCCCAACAGCATCGTGGTGCTGCAGACGGGCGGCCCCGTGACCATGCCTTGGCTCGATCAGGCGGGGGCCGTGGTCGAGGCCTGGTACTCCGGCGCCAAGGGGGGAGAGGCGATCGCCGACGTGCTGTTTGGCGAAGTCGACGCTTCGGGCCGCCTGCCGATGACCTTCCCGGTCTCCATCGAACAGTATCCTCGCGTCGCGATGCCGGGGCTTGGTCTGCCCGAGAAGGCCCAGTTCGATGTGGTCTATGACGAGGGCGCGGACGTCGGTTATCGCCGCTTCGCCGCCACCGGCCAGAAGCCGCTGTTCCCGTTCGGCCACGGCCTGTCCTACACCCGCTTCGGCTATGCCAACCTGAAGGTGACGGGCGGAGATGCGCTGACGGTCAGCTTCGACGTCACCAACACCGGGCAACGGCCTGGCAAGGACGCCCCCCAGGTCTATCTGACCAGCGCGGCCGGCAAGCCGGTGCAACGGCTGATCGGCTTCGAGAAGGTCGAGTTGAAGCCGGGCGAAACGCGCCATGTTACGATCACCGCCGACCCGCGATTGCTGGGCGGCTTCGATGTCGCCGGCAAGCGCTGGTCGCTGACGGCCGGCGACTATCAGGTGGCCGTGGGCGCCTCGTCCGCCGACCTGGCGCTCAAGGCCTCCGCCAAGATCAAGGCTCGGAGCATCAAGCCATGAGAACGCTGAAGATCACCGCGGCCGCCGTCGCGGTCCTGACGCTGGCGTCGGCGCCCGCCTGGGCCGCCGATCCGCTGGTGAAGACGACCTCGGGTCCGATCAGCGGCGCTGAAGCCGCTGGCGTGGCGGCCTTCAAGGGCGTGCCCTTCGCCGCGCCGCCCGTCGGTGAGCTGCGCTGGCGCGCGCCTCAGGCGCCCAAGGCCTGGACGGCGCCGCGTCAGGCCAAGGCCTACGGTCCCGACTGCATGCAGAACCCGTTCCCCGGCGACGCCGCGCCGCTCGGCGTGACGCCGGCCGAGGACTGCCTGTATGTGAACGTCTGGACGCCGAAGGCGGCGCTCGCCGCGCCCAAGGCCAAGAAGCCGGTCATGGTCTGGATCTATG
>Ga0307515_10008419_pt1 | contig 20113 bp, 15 predicted proteins | sample 17_EM_MG_FD_194513 | JGI IMG/M metagenome (GOLD analysis project Ga0307515, IMG submission 194513) | Populus trichocarpa ectomycorrhiza microbial communities from riparian zone in the Pacific Northwest, United States - 17_EM | ecosystem: Host-associated > Plants > Roots > Unclassified | place... | reverse complement strand
CGACTGCGATGATTCCAAGCCGCTCGACCTCATCAAGGCTCGATGGCGAGAGGTAAGGAACGATGACCAGCGGAAAGCTGCCGCGAGCGTCGAACGCGTGGCTCTTCGCCCGTTGCGCTGCCGCAGCGAGGGCCTGCGAAGTTGCCCTGGCCTTGACCTCTGCGACGAACCTGTAGCCCTGGTTTCCTGCCCAGCTCACGTCGTAAGCGACGTCGACATTCGGGATAGACGGGACCGTCGACCGAACGAAGCGCAGCGGCGTCAGCTCGATCGGCTCGCGCTCCAGTAGCTCGATGATGTCCTTCTGGGTGAGCACTTTCCAATTCCAGCCATTTTCGGCTTTCAGAAAATGGCACGAAATTGGAAATATTTCCAATTCAGTGATGATTTCGGGATCCTGAAATTGCCGAGATCAGGAAATTCCGGATGGCAACGCCTGTTCATATCGGTCGTATATTTTTGAATTTGCACATTATTCTAGCAAATACTGCGCAAGCGCTCGGGAAGATCGCGGTGCTCCGAGCGTTCGGCGGGTATGTCCAGCGCGTCCCAGCGTCCCGGCCGCGGCGGCTTGGTCCTCGCCGGCCCGCGCCACGGAGACCTGATGTCATGACGTGGGAAGGCGAGCTGGGTCGGGCGGTAGGAGCGGCGGCGGCGGCGACCAGCCTCTCGGATCTCGGTGCCGCGCTGCCGCACCTGCGGGCTGCGATCGGCGCCTCGAATGTCCTGCTCTATCACTATCCCGATCCGGGGCGCCTCGCTCCGGTCGCCGGCGACCTGATGCCTGTGGTGGAGGACTACACCGAGGACCTCTATCGCCAGGATGCTTGCCACCAGGCAGCGCGGCAGTTCCAGGCCGGGCCGCGGATCCTGCGCGATCACCAGCTGATCGAGCGCCGGCAGCACATCGCCGGGGCGCCGTACAACGAGTTCTATCGCCACCACGACATCGACCACTTCGCGTGCACCTGGCTGACCCGCGTGCCGTACGCGGACTCGGGCATGGTCGGCCTGTTGATCGGCCGCAGTCCGCGGCAGGGTGACTTCGACGACGACGAGATCGCGCGGCTGCGGCTGGCGCTGCCCGCGTTCGCCGGCGCGACCGAGCGCGGGCTGCGGATCGCGCTCGATCGCGAGCTGTTCGAGGCCGTGCTCGACGCGGCGTCGATCCGCGCGTGCTTCGCGCTCGACGAGCGCGGCCGCGTGCCGTGGGCGTCGGCCAGGGCCGAGCGGCTGCTCGCGCCGATCCTGGCGCACGGCGCGGTGCCGGACGACCTGGTCGCGGCGGCGCAGGCGTTGCTTCGCGCGGCGGCCGCGTCGCCGGTGCGCGGTGCGGCGGGAGCGGCGGCGCCGCCGCCGATCGTCGCTGTGCGGATCGCGTGCGGCGAGGTCTCACGGCGCGCCGAGCTGACCGTGGTCGGCGCCGCGCGTCGCCTCGTGATCGTCGCGATCGACGAGGCCCAGACCGAGCTCGCCGCGATCAACGCGGTCGCCGCGCGCCACGCGCTGACCCTCGCCGAGACCGACGTGCTCGGCTGGCTGGTCCACGGTCTCCCCAACCGCGAGATCGCGGCGCGGCTGTACGTCTCGATCGAGACCGTGCGCACGCACCTCAAGCGCGTGTTCAGCAAGCTCGGCGTGGCGACCCGCGGCGAGGCCGCGATGCTCGTCCTGCGCTGAGGCGTCACGGCGTCACCGGGCGTCACCCTTTCGGGGGACGCGCGCCCGTCGCGCGGTACGTAGCGTGATCTCTGGAGGCCAGCTTCTGGCCACGGACGAAAGGTGGAATCGATGTTCGGGAAGATGTCATTTGGTTTACTGGTTGCACTGCCGTGCTCGATGGCGGCGTGCGTGGACAATGCTATCGACGAATCCGGCGAGGCTCCCGGCGCGAGCCCGCCGGCGACGTCGCTCGAGGGCACGCACGGCACCGCGCGCGTCCGCACGCCGCGGGGCTACGAGACGCTGAGCTACGTGGTGCACGGCGGCCACGCGATCTATCAGGGTGATATCGACCTCGGCCCGCTCGGCAAGCTGCACCAGCGCGGCGGCGCCGCGTCGCTGGGCGACCGCTGGGACGGCAACGTCGCGTTCTACCGGCTGAGCTCGAACCTGACCGGCACGGTATGCGAGGCCGGGAGCTGCAAGTCCCCGCGCACCGTGATCCGCGAGACCCTCGACGCGATGACGGCGCAGCTGCCGATCAACCTCGTCGAGGACGTCAACGCGACCCACGACGACTACATCCTGTACCGCTACGGCGACCTCGACTTCACCGGCGGCTCGTCGAACGCGATCGGCATGGACGGCGGCGAGCAGACGATCACGTTCTCGAACACGACCGACGCCAGCGGCAACCGCCGGATGCCGAACACCGGCACCCTGCGCCACGAGACCCTGCACGCGCTGGGGCTGTGGCACGAGCAGTCGCGCAACGACCGCAACAACTACATCAACATCAACTGGAGCTGCATCGACCCGTCGCAGCAGGACCAGTACGCCAAGCAGGACGACTCGGCCGATGTCGGGCCGTACGACTACGCGTCGATCATGCACTACCGGACCGACTCGTTCTGCACCCAGGCCGCCGGCGGCGGCTGCAAGTGCGACACGATGACGCCGACGGTGCTCGGCGCGCACATCGCGGTCGACGCGCCGCAGGGCGGGTTCAGCGTCGAGGACGTCAACACGCTGTTCCGGATGTACGCCCACCCCGGCGCGGTCAGCGAGATCAACGACGCCTACGGGACCGCGGTCGCCATCGGCGACTTCGACGACGATGGCTACGACGACCTCGCGGTCGGCATTCCGTTCGAGAACCGCAGGGTCGGCAGCGTCGACCACGTCAATGCCGGCTCGGTGGTGATCTACAAGGGCACCTCGGCCGGCCCCGTGGCGTGGAAGGTGCTGAGCGAGCAGTCGCTGGCCGGCGGCGTCACCGACGGCGCCCACTTCGGCCGCGCCCTCGCTGCGCTCGATCTCAACGGCGACGGCATCACCGATCTGGCCGTCGGTGCGCCCGACGGCGCCGGCGGCGCGGGCTACGTCATGATCTTCAAGGGCACGACCGACCAGGGCCTGGTCGCGAGCCGGACGATCACCCAGGACACGCTCGGCTTCACCGGCGCCGACGGTGACCGCTTCGGCTTCGCGCTCGCCGCGGGCCCGGTCACCGGCACCGCGCGCGGCGGCCACCGGTTCGACGCGCTGGTGATCGGCGCGCCCGGCGACTTCTTCAACAGCAAGCGCACCGGCGCGGCCTACATCGTCAACGACTACGTCGCCTCCGACGGCTCGGTCGCGACCGCCGCGGCGACCCGGCTGACCCCGATGAACACGCCCGATGCCGGCGACAGGTTCGGCGCCGCGGTCGCGGTCGGCGACCTCGACGGCGACGGCAAGGCCGACGTCGTGGTCGGCGCGCCCAACCACGCCAGCGACGCGGGCGGGGTCTACATCTACGGCGGCCGCAAGCCGCCGCAGGCGTCACCGGCGAGCTGGGCCGCGATGGCCACGCCGGCCACCGCGATCCGCGGCCCGGGCAATAGCCTCTACGGCACCGCGATCGCGATCGGCAACGTGCTGACCGGCGGCGGCACCGAGCTCGTGGTCGGCGCGCCCGGCGGGGCCGGCCAGGTCAACGTGCTGAACGGCGGGACCCTGTCGCCGACCACGGTGAAGGTCCTGACCCAGGGCAACCCCGAGGCCGGCGACGAGTTCGGCGCGGCGCTCGCGATCGGCAACTTCGACGCGGTGTCGGCGCTCGCCGACCTCGTGGTCGGTGCGCCCGGCGAGGACCACGACAGCGGCGCGATCGTGATGTTCCTGGGCGGCGATCTCGCGTCGCACATCGCGCTGTGGCAGCACGACGCCGATCCGGACACCGTCACCGAGCAGGGCGATCGGTTCGGCGCCGCGCTGGCGCTCGGTCAGCTCGACGGCAAGGGCCCGCGCGGCTCGGTCGCCAGCGCCGTCCCCGCGCACCTCGACCTGGCGATCGGCGTCCCCGGCGAGCAGCTCGACGGCCCGGTCGGGGTCGGCGCGGTCACGCTGATGCGCGGCACCACCGGCACCAGCCCGGGCCCGTGGAAGACCCTCGTCCAGGAGTCCAGCGGCCGGCTCGACGACTGACGCCGGGATGCTCGACGGAGCCAGAAACTACCCGAAGCGGGAACCCTGGACGTTGGTTTCGCCGAAACCGCGACACCGCTGTCGCGATCGTGTGATGCGCGGTGGGCACACTTGCAAGTGCCAGGGTGCTTGTTGCACCGTCGGGTCGTGAGGCTGGAGAGGCTCCTGTCGTGCGTTGCCGGGGTTGGCTTGCTCGTGACCGGATGCTTCTATCTCGACCCGATCAACCGGAGACCGGAGGTCATGGCTGTCGAGCGGGTATGTGACGCCGCGGATCCCGGCTCATGCGACCCGATCCTGGACAAGAACGACGTGCATCACGGCGACCGGGTCATGCTCAAGGCGGCGTTCACCGACCGGGACGGCAACGTGGCCGATGCCGTTCTGAACTGGCGAATCCGGGCATGTAACATGGAAGGGACCTTGTGTGACCAGCTGCTCGATGAGGCGATCAAGGTCCCGGATTTCAAGGTGCCGAGCACGCTACAACAATCCGGTGGGCCGGTGCAGCGCATCTACGTGCACCTGCTGGTTGTCGACGGCCGGGGGGCTTCCAGTGTGCAGGATCCGACGATCCCCATCAGCGACGGGCCGACGCTCGTGCTGAGCCGCTCGGCGCGCAGCTTGACGGTCGGAGCGCGGATCGACCGGTTCGCGAAGCACGGCGACCCCGACGAAGGCCGGGCACGCCTGGACGCCCTCCCACGAAGGTCACCGTGACGTGGACGTCGACCGCGCCGGACGGGCACGTGTTCTCGTCGCTGATCGATCTCGAGGTCCCCGGAACGCTGGCGATCCGGGCCACATCACGGCGGGCAAGCGGCTTGTCCCGCCGCCGACCGACTCGCGTGGCAAGATGAACCTGCAGGGGCCCGAGCTCGCCGCGCGGGTCGCCCGCGAAGTCCTCTCGATCCTGCGCCCGCACAAGCGTCGCCGCGTGCCGTCATGGGAGTAGCGGTTCGCGCGCTCGTGGTCGTCGCGCTGTGGGCCGGGATCGCGCGCGCCGAGCCCAGCATGTCGACGTCCGAGATCCTGCGCGAGGGCAACACCGCGGCGCTGGCCGGCGACTGGCCGCGCGTGTCGCGACTCGTCGAGCCGCTGCTGCAGCGCCGGCTCGCGCTCGCCGAGCTCGCCGAAGCCTATCGCCTCGGCGGGATCGCGGCGTTCTTCGAGCAGCGCAACGACGTGGCCGAGAATCGTTTCGTGGGCTACCTGCGGATCGATCTCGATGGCCGGCTCGACCCGGCGCTGTATCCGCCCGAGGTGTTGGTGTTCTTCAACGACGTCCAGCTGCGTCACGCCGAGGAGCTCCAGACGCTGCGCTACGCGCTCAAGCGATCCTGGTTCCTCACCCTGCTGCCACCCCTGGGGCAGCTCCAGAACGGCGAGCGCACCAAGGCGTACGTGATCGGCGGCTTGCTCGGCGCGCTTCTGATCGCCAACCTCACGACGTATTACTACCTGAGCTCGTGGTGCGAGCACACCGAGGGCACCGTCGGCGGCGGGTTGAGCTGCTACGGTGGCCCGCCGACGAGTCCAGATCGCAACCACGCGGCTGCCCGGATCCGGCCGTGGAACATCGCAAGCGGGATCGGCTTCCTCGTGGTGTACGCGTACGGCGTGTACGACGGAGCACGCGACTATCGTCGGCATTCCCGCGAGCTGACCATGCAACCATTCGTCGCGGCTTCTGACGACCACCGCGTATTTGGTGTCATGGGGAGCTTTTGATCGCTCGAGGTCCGATGTGGGAGCGTCATGTCATGTCTGGAGGCCCATCCGGTCCGAGGAGGAACTGCCGTTGCGTGCAAATCGGGCGGTGAGGCCGCGACATGCGGGTCGCGGTTTCGGCCGCAAACGCGGAGCGCGGGCGACCCGCCGTACGGCCAGCGCTGGTCGATGCGAGCGGGGCGGCTGGCCTTCCGCGTGCATGCATCCTGCATCAGGAGAGTGATTCGATGAAACCGGAGCTGAGTATATTGTTCGTGGCATCAGCTGGAATCGGTGGAGCCGTGCTCCTTGGCGCCTGCGACGACGGTGATACGATGCACTGTATTTCTCCCGACATCCCAGGTGGAGGAACACACGAGGGCACTGCGACCCGATGGCTGGCGCTCGACTCGGACCTCGGAACTCTCAATCGCGACATCTACCTCGTGCGTGACGACGGGGCCCAGCTCACGAGGCTCACCACCGAGCCTTCGTTCGAGAAGGACCCGGCGTTCTCTCACGACGGCAAGATTCTCGCGTTCGCCTCGGACCGATCGGGAACGATGCAGATCTACGCCATGGACCTGGTCAGGGGCGGTGTCACGCAGTTGACGTCCCTCGGTGCAGGCGCCGAACAGCCAAGCTGGTCAGGCGACGACTCGCGGCTCGTCTTTCATGGCGGCCTTTCCGTTTACGTGATGGCGGCGGACGGCAGCAACCCCGAGGTGCTGGCGACCGGCATCGATGACTTCAACGCATACAAGTACCCCTCGTTCTCGCTCGACGCGAAAGAGGCGATCTTCAGCCGCAACAACGAGATCGATGCATGGAACGTCGATGCCGGTACCCAGCGATATGTGGTTCCGAACTGGACGACGACCGAAGAGACGCCAGCGCTGTCACCAGATGGCCGCCTGGTGGCGTTCGCCGTCGGCTGCGACCTGATCGAGGTGATCTCCGTGGCACCGTTCTCTGGGCACAGCGGCGACCCGTGTACGGCGCAGCGAATGACGCCGCTCTCCGCCGGCTCGGCGCGCAGGCCGTCATGGGCCACGAACAACATGATGGCGTTCGAGCGCTCAGCGACGTCCAGCAGCAGCTTGGTCACCACTGTCATTTCGGTGAGCGAAATGCCAGGCAGCGCTCCTCGGGACATCGTCGGGCCGCCGGGCGACCACCGCAACCCGAACTGGGCGCCGATCGGTTTCGACCCTCACCAGATCTGCATGTGATCGCGAGCGTGCGCGGCGACGCTGGCGCGGTGTTGCTCCCTCTCCTCGCCCGCCGCGGCGCGGTCCAACGAGCTGCGACAGATTTGCCTTTGCTTCTTGGAGGTTAGATGACGTGATCTGGTCAAGCGCTCGCAGTCTGCGCGAACCCGTGAATACTCGGGTCCCAGAGCCATGGGTCACGACGTCGATCACCCCCACGACCACGATCATGATCACGACCACGAGCACTGGGACCACCCCGGCCGGTTCGCCGATCGCGATCCCCCGCTGCCGCGCGACTTCGCGCAGCGCGCGTTCACCGTCGGCATCGGCGGGCCGGTCGGCAGCGGCAAGACCGCGCTGGTGCTGGCGCTGTGCCGCGCGCTGCGGAGCTCGCTCCGCCTGGGCGTGGTCACCAACGACATCTTCACCCGCGAGGACGCCGAGTTCCTGACCCGGCACGACGCGCTGCCCGCGGCGCAGATCCGCGCGGTCGAGACCGGCGGCTGCCCGCACGCGGCGATCCGCGAGGACATCAGCCCCAACCTGCTCGCGCTCGAGGACCTGATGGCCCAGGTTGCCCCCGAGCTGCTGTTCGTCGAGAGCGGCGGCGACAACCTCGCCGCGCAGTACAGCCGCGAGCTGGTCGACTACACGATCTACGTGATCGACGTCGCCGGCGGCGACAAGGTGCCGCGCAAGGGCGGGCCGGGGATCACGCAGAGCGATCTGCTGGTGATCAACAAGATCGATCTCGCGCCGCACGTCGGCGCCGACCTCGCGGTGATGGACCGCGACGCGCGCCGGATGCGCGGCACCGGCCCGACGGTGTTCGCACAGGTCACCGCCGGTGTCGCGGTCGCCGAGATCGCCGCGCGGGTCACCGACGCCCGGGCGCGCGCGCTCGCCGCGGCGCGGCCCTGACCCGCGATCCACCGCCGATCAGAAGTACATCCGGCAGCTCTTGCAGTAGAACCGCAGGTGCTCCTCGACCCAGGCCATCGGCGACTCGCACTGCGGGCACGCCGGCGACGGGCCGCTCGCCTGCTTGTTGTCCCGGGGTGGCGGCAGCGAATCGGGCGCGGTGGAGATCGGCAGCTTCGGCGCCGGCCGGTCGCGGACCACGGGAGAGATCGACGGGGCGACGGCGATCGGCGGCGGTACCTGGCCGGGGATCTGGATCGTCGGCCGCGATGTGACGAGGACCGCGGCACGCGCGTTCGCATCGGGCGCGGCCGCGCGGCCGGGGTGCTCGGTCGCGACCTGCTCGCCGCTCGGCGACGTGTCCGAGACGTAGCCGGGCTGGCTGGCGCCTGCAGCGTCGCCGTCCTCCGGGGATGGGATGTCGACCGAGACGTCGGTCTGCGACGTGTAGTCTCCGACTTCGAGCGGCACGCTCGACACGGTGGCCGCATCGACGTCGGCGACCTCGGTCTGGGCGCGCATCGGCGGCGGGATCGGCGGGATCGCCGGGATCCCAGGGACCGGCGGGATCCCGGGGATCGGCGGGATCGGCGGCACGGTGGTGGCGAGCGTCGGCCGCGCCGGCAGCCCGGGCAGCGTGGTCGGTATCGGAGGCCGCGTCGGGCTCGGCGCCGGGCGGACCGGCCGCGCCGGCATCGGTACAGCCGCGCGCATCGGCGGCGGCGGTCGCGTCGGCTGGGCGCTTCGCATCGGCGGCGGTAGCTGGCTCTCGCGCCGGTCGCGCGGCGGCGGGGCGACCGGGGTGGGCGGTGGCGCCAGCGGGGTCTCGGCGCGCGGGAACAGCGTCGGCTCGGCACCGCCTCGCTCCGCGCTGGCGTCGGGGACGATCTGCGCGGTCGGCGGCGCGATCGGCAGGTCGTTGTCGGGCATCGGCGGCACGAGCGAGACCTGCGTCCGCGGGCCGGCGTGCGCCGGCGGCGGTGGCGGCGGCGGCGCGGGCGGCGCGGGCGGCGCGGCGGCGGTGGGCAGCGGCGGCGGCAGGCTCGGCGGCTTGGCGCGGGCGACCGGGGGGGGCGGCGGCATCGTCCGGCGCTCTTCGCGGGCCATCGGGGGCCCCATCGGACGCGTCGGGCCGATCGGACCCATCGTCGGGGGCATCGTCGGGGCCAGCGCGGCGATCATCCGCGCCTCATCGGAGGCGAACGGCGAGACCATCGCCACCGGGTCGTCGGCGGTCATCGCGGAGACCACCGGCGGCGCCATCGCGGTCGGCTCGTCGGCGCCGCTGGTCCGCGGCATCGGCCTGGGCTCGCCTGCGAACGGCAGCGGCGGCATCGGCAGCCCGGTGGCCGCGTTGATCGCCGCGCGCGACACCGGCGTCGGCGGGCGGGCGGGGATCGCCGGGCGCTCGATCGGCAGCAGGCCGCCGGTGCCGCCGTGGGTCGGCGCGGCATCGTACAGCGGCCGGAGCTGCGGCGAGGACGGGTACGGCTGCCGGTCGGTCGGGAACGGCGCGCCGAACGGGTCCGACAGCTCCGCGTCGGCCGGCGGCACCGCGGGGCGCGGGATCGGCGTGTGCGGATCGAGCCGGGGATCGGTGGCATGCATCCGCGACGCGGGCACCGGCCCCGACGGCGAGCGCATCGCGAACGCCTGCGCCGTCGGCAGCGCGGCCGGCTGCGGCCCGCGGTCGGCGACGCGCAGCCGGATCGGCGGCGGCCGGCGAATCGCGAGCGCGCCGGCGAGCATCGAGGCGACGATGCCGGCGCCCTGGAGCGCCATGCCGATGCCGAGCGGTGCCGAGGCGCCCTGGAACGGCCCCTGCAAGATCAGCGCGCCGCCGGCGGCGAGTGCGAGCATTCCGGCGATCCACACCGCCACCGCGGCCGCCTTGCGGCGCTCGCTCTTGCGCAGCGTCAGGATCGCCAGCGCCACCGCGATCACCACCAGCAGCGCGGTGAGGCCGAGCTCGGCGTAGCCGGCGACGCGGAACCCGGTGGTCGCGTCCCCCGACTTGCAGGTGCCGTCGCCGCCGCTGTTGCACAGCTGCGCGGTGTAGAACCCGACGTACACGTCCTGGGTCACGCGCACATGGTCGGAGACCGTCGGATGTCCGGCGAACAGCGACAGCTGCGCCGGCAGCACCACCGGCGTGGCGATCGACACCGCGAGCAATGCCACCGCGATCAGCGCGAGACCCGCGCCGGAGACGCGAGAGGACATGGCGAAAAACTACCACACGGCGAGGGCGTCAAGGGCCGCGCTCGCCGACGATGCGGTGCGAAACAGCGACCGGGTCTCCGCCCGGAGCACACCTGCGCCGACCGCGTGATCGAGGAATGCCTCGAGCGGCGGCCAGAAGCCATCGACGTCGAGGAACACGACCGGCTTGCAATGATAGCCGAGCTGCAGCCCGGTCAGCTGCTCGAACGCCTCCTCGAGGGTGCCGAGCCCGCCCGGCGCCACCACGAACGCGTCGGCCAGCTCGAACATCATCGCCTTGCGCTGGTGCATGGTCTCGACCACGTGGAGCTCGGTCAATCCGTGGTGCGCGATCTCGCGCTCGACCAACGCTTGCGGGATCACGCCGATCGCGCGGCCCCCGGCCGCGAGCACCGCGTCGGCGAGCACGCCCATCAGGCCGCGGTGCGCGCCGCCGTAGATCAGCGTCAGGTCGCGGTCGGCGAGCTCGCGGGCGAGCGCGGTGATCGCCGCGATGTCCGCGGGGCGGCCCGCCGAGGACGAGAGGTACACGCACACGTTGCGCACGCCGCGACCCTACCGCACGGGGTCCGTTCGGGGGGCTCGACGAGCGTGAACCAACGTGAACCCCGGGTGAACCCGCGCGATCCCCGGCCGGGGCCGGGGCCGAGGAGCGCGGCGCGCTGCGTCGCGTGAGCGCAGGCTGGAGCAATTGCGCCGCGGCACCGCGCGTGCTTGGATGCCGATCTATGCGCATGATTCTCGTCGGGCCCCCGGGGGCTGGGAAAGGCACGCAGGCCGGCCGGCTGGTCGAACGCTATCGCATCCCCCACATCTCGAGCGGCGACATGCTGCGCGCCGCCGTCAAGGACGGCACCGCGCTGGGGATCGAGGCTGACCGGTTCATGAAGCAGGGCAAGCTGGTCCCCGACGAGGTCGTGATCGGCATGATCCTCGAGCGCGTCGCTCGGCCCGACTGCGCGGCCGGGTTCATGCTCGACGGCTTCCCCCGGACCCGGCCCCAGGCCGAGGCGCTCGACGTCGCGATGCGCGCGGCCAGCGTCGAGCTCGACGCCGTGCTGCTGATCGAGGTCCCGGACGCGCTGCTCGAGGAGCGCGCGGTCGGCCGCCGCAGCGACCCTGACACCGGCGCGATCTACCACCTCAAGTACAACCCGCCGCCGCCCGAGATCGCGTCGCGCCTGGTCCACCGCAAGGACGACACGGTCGAGGCGGTGACCACCCGGATCCAGAAGTACCACTCCGAGACCGCGCCGGTGATCCCGTTCTACATGGCCAAGGGCATCGTCAAGCGGGTCGACGGCGTCGGCGATCCCGATCTGATCACCGAGCGGATCACCGCCGTGCTCGCCAGCTGAGCGGGCAAACGCGGCAGATCGGCTAAGGTCGGGGAAATGGCGGGCTTCCAGCACACGATCATCGACGCGAAGTGGCAGGCACTCTGGGACCGCGAGCAGACGTTCCTGACCCCGACCGACCGGACGCGGCCCAAGTACTACGTGCTCGACATGTTCCCGTACCCGTCGGGCGACGGCCTCCACGTCGGCCACCCCAAGGGCTACACCGCGACCGACGTGGTCGCGCGCGCCAAGCGGATGATGGGGTTCAACGTGCTGCGGGTGATGGGCTGGGACAGCTTCGGGCTGCCGGCCGAGCGCCGCGCCGAGCGCACCGGCGAGCATCCGTCGGTGATCACCGCGCGCAACATCGCCACGTTCAAGAGCCAGCTGCAGAAGCTCGGCCTGTCGTACGACTGGACGCGCGAGCTCGCGACCAGCGACCCGCGGTTCTACAAGTGGACGCAGTGGATCTTCGAGGTCCTGCATCAGCGCGGCCTGGCGTACCGCGCCGAGGTCCCGGTCAACTGGTGCCCGGCGCTCAACACCGTGCTCGCCAACGAGGAGGTCCACGACGGCAAGTACGTCGACACCGGCGACCCGGTCGAGAAGCGCAACCTGACCCAGTGGATGCTGCGGATCACCGCGTACGCCGACCGGCTCGCCGAGGAGCTCGAGGGGCTCGACTGGCCGACCGGCACGTACAAGGCGCAGCGCGACTGGATCGGCAAGTCGATCGGCGCGAACGTCGTGTTCAAGGTCGCCGATGGCGACGCCTCGATCACGGTGTTCACCACCCGCCCCGACACGCTGTTCGGCGGGACGTGGGTGGTGCTCGCCCCCGAGCACCCGCTGGTCGACGCGATCACCACACCCGAGCAGCGCGCGGCGGTCGCGGCGTACCGCGCCGAGACCGGCAAGCGCAGCGAGCGCGACCGGGTCACCGAGGCCGCCGACGCGCCCAAGACCGGCGTGCCGACCGGCGCGTTCGCGGAAAACCCGGTCAACGGCAAGCGCATCCCGATCTGGATCGCCGACTACGTGCTCGCCAGCTACGGCACCGGCGCGGTGTTCGCGTGCCCGGCTGGCGACGAGCGCGACCACGCGTTCGCGACGAAGTTCGGGCTGCCGATCGTCGAGGTCGTCCGCGGTCCGGACGGCACCGACGTCCAGGCCGCGGCGTACACCGGTGACGGCCCGCACGTGAACTCGGAGTTCCTCGACGGGCTCGACAACGACGCGGCCAAGACCAAGGTGATCGCCTGGCTCGTGGAGCGCGGCCTGGGCGAGGCCAGCGTGCGCTACAAGCTCCGCGACTGGCTGTTCTCGCGGCAGCGCTACTGGGGCGAGCCGATCCCGGTGATCGAGCTCGCCGACGGCACGCTGCGGCTCGTGCCCGAGCAAGATCTGCCGGTCGCGCTGCCGCAGATCGACGAGTACAAGCCGGCGCCCGACGGCAAGCCGCCGCTGGCGCGCGCGACCAGCTGGCTCGCCACGGTCGACCGGGAGACCGGCCAGCCGGCGCGGCGCGAGACCAACACGATGCCGCAGTGGGCGGGGTCGTGCTGGTACTACCTGCGGTTCCTGTCGCCGGACCGCGACGACGTGGCGTGGGATCGCGACGAGGAGCGCTACTGGATGCCGGTCGACCTCTACGTCGGCGGCTCCGAGCACGCGACCCTGCACCTGCTCTACGCCCGGTTCTGGCACAAGGTGCTGCACGACGCCGGCCTGGTCTCGACCAGGGAGCCGTTCCAGCGCCTCGTCCACCAGGGGATGATCCACAAGACGTCGTTCCGCGACGCGCGCGGCAAGTACCACGGCCTCGACGAGATCGAGGCCCGCGGCGGCGCCGCCGTGACCGACCTCGCCAAGGACAACTTCGCCACGCTCAGCGCGGCCAAGCTCTACATCAAGGGCACCGACGACGTCCTCGAGACCAAGCTCGACAAGATGTCGAAGAGCAAATACAACGTGGTCAACCCCGACGACATGGCCGCCGAGTACGGCGCCGACGCGATGCGGCTCTACGAGCTGTTCATGGGTCCGCTCGAGGACGGCGTCGAGTGGGAGACCGCGGGCGTGTCCGGCACGCGGCGGTTCCTCGACCGGGTGTGGAGGCTGCTGATCGATGCCGAGACCGATTCGCTGACCGGCAAGGTCAGCGAGGACGCTGCCACCGACAACCGCGAGCTCGAGCGCGTGCTGCACGCGGCGATCAAGAAGGTCACGTCGGCGGTGGCCGATCTGCGGTTCAACACCGCGATCGCCGAGATGATGGTGTTCGTCAACGAGGCGACCAAGGCGACCGCCGTGCCGCGCGCCTGGTTCGAGATGTTCGTCAAGATCCTGTCGCCGTTCGCGCCCCACCTGGGCGAGGAGCTGTGGCAGCGGCTCGGCCACACCCGGTCGATCGCCTATGCGCCGTGGCCGGCGCACGACGAGGCCAAGCTCGCGCGCGACGTGCTGGTGATCGCGGTCCAGGTCGGCGGCAAGCTGCGCGGCCAGATCGAGGTCGCCCCCGACGCGGCCGAGCCGGCGATCCTCGCCGCGGCCCAGGCCGACGCCAAGGTCCAGTCGTTCCTCGCCGGCAAGCCGATCAAGAAGGCGATCTACGTCAAGGGCCGCCTGGTCAACCTGGTCGTGTAGGTCGATCGATAGGGGCTTTCCCGCCCCTCTGCGCCGGCAAAGCCGGCGGATCATTCACAACTGGCGACCGCGCGTCGCGTCGCGCGGTCGAGCTACGCTGGCTCGCGCTCGATGTCGACGATGTCTAGGCCGACGCGGTGACGCCGGACACCGCGGTGTTCGCGAGCTGCGCGGCGGCGGTCGTGGTCTCGCGGGCGGTCTTGACCGCGCCGCCGAGCGTGCGCTCGGTGCCGGTCAGCGCCTCGTTCGCGACTTCATCGATCCGCTGCACCGTCTTGCGGGCGAAGCGGAACCCGGCGGCGGTGAGCTTCTCGGCCAGCTCGAGGCCTTGCTCCACCACGGTGCGGAGCTCGAGCCGCGCGTCCTGCAGCACGGCGATCGCGGTGGACTGGCTCTTGTCGGCGACATCGATCGCCAGGTGGACGACGCCGGGAAGTACGCCGTGGCGGGTGGTCGAGGTCTCGGTCTTCGCAGGGGTCGTGGACATGGTTGCCTCCTTCATGACCCCACTGTAAGACGCGATGCGTCACACGCCAGTGACGGCCGGATGACATCTTCTAACGCGATGCGTCGTAAGCATAACCTTACGAACTGGCTGTATAAATCGCGCTAGGATGGCGCCATGGAGCCCGCGTTCATCCCGGTCCACGTCGCCGTGCTCACGGTCTCGGACACCCGCACGCTCGAGACCGATTCCTCCGGCAAGTACATCGCCGATCGGCTGACCGAGGTCGGCCACCGCATCGTCGCGCGCACCATCGTCAAGGACGGCGAGCTGGTGATCCGGGCGCAGCTCGCGCAGTGGATCGCGGATCCCGGCGTCGATGTCGTGATCGCCACCGGCGGCACCGGGGTCACGCCGCGCGACGTCACGCCCGAGGCGCTCGCGCCGCTGATCACCAAGTCGATCCCGGGTTTCGGCGAGCTGTTTCGCTGGCTGTCGTTCCAGGAGATCGGGACCTCGACGATCCAGAGCCGCGCCGAGGCGGCGCTGTGTGGCCAGACCTACGTGTTCCTGCTGCCGGGCTCGACCGGCGGCGTGCGCACCGGAGTGGAGAAGATCTTGATCCCGCAGCTCGATCACCGGCTGAAGCCGTGCAACTTCGTGATGCTGCTCCCGCGGATCAAGTCCGAGCCGACGGGCCTGGGCGGTCGCTGAGCTCGGGACCTGCGTGATATCGTCGATTGGATGAGCTCGCTCGACCTCGCGCTTCAGCGTGCGCTGTCCGTCCGGCTGAATCTGCAGATCGGCCTGTCGCAGCTGCCGATCGTCGAGGAGTGGATGGACATCCACCTCGACCGCTGGCTCGAGCACCTGCCGATGCCGCCCGACATGCCCGACGGCCACGCCGTGACCTACCTGGCGATGCTCGGCAGCGACGTGCGCCGGGTGTGGTGGGGCGCGTGGGGCGACCCGCGCGGCTTCGTGCCCAAGATGGCCGACTACTTCAAGCTGTGCAACATCGCCAAGAGCGACGCCGCGCTGCTCGATCAGATCGGCGAGCAGCTCGAGCCCCAGCTGGTCGGCCCGTGGATCGGCGTGTGGGGTGGCAAGGTCACCACCGGCTGGCACTTCGGGGATCCACAGCCGTGGCCCAAGGTCGAGCCGATGTTCGGGACCCACGAGGCGAAGTACCAGATCAAGAAGTGGGTCGAGGATCACCAGATCGAGCGGATCGAGCGGTTCGCCCAGTCGATCGGCGACTCGGCGTTCTCCGAGGTCGAGCTCGCGATCCCGGGCGCGTCCAGCGACGAGCAGATCACCGCGCTGTCGGACGCGTTCACCCACTTCACCGGCGCGGCGCTCGACGCGGCGCTGGTCACCGGCCTGCGCGGCATCACGCTGCCGCAGTTCGCGCTGTCGCTCCGGATCCGGGGCGGCAAGATCTCGCGCGTCGGCGCGCTGATCCCGGGGATCGCGATGACCGACATCGAGCGGCTGTGCGGCGACGCCAAGGTCCCGGTCGATCCGCGGCTCGGCAAGCTGGTCGGCGCGCTCGGCGAGGGCATCGCGCGGGTCGAGTACGGCCGCGCCGGGGACCGCGCCGGCGTCGACGTGTTCCTCGAGCCGACCGACACCCGGACCCCGGCGCCCGAGCCCTCGACGCAGGCGAACTAGCGGCCGCCGGTGCCGCGCCTCGACTACCTGCTGGCGAGCGACGAGGCGCTGATCGCGCAGAGCGAGGTCGATCGCTATCGCGCCTCGGGCCCGGGCGGCCAGCACCGCAACAAGACCGAGAGCGCGGTGCGGCTGCGCCACAAGCCCTCGGGCGCGAGCGCGATCGGCGAGGACAGCCGGTCGCAGGCCGAGAACAAGCTGCACGCGGTGCGCCGGCTGCGCTCCGCGATCGCGCTCGCGCTCCGCGAACCGATCGCGCTCGACGGCTACGCACCGTCGCGGCGGCTCGCCGCCCTGGTCGCCGGCGGGACCGCGCCGCTGGGCGCCCGGACCCGGCTGACCGGCGACTACTGGGCCGCGATCGCCGAGCTGCTCGATCTGCTGGTCGCCGGCGAGCTCGAGATCGGCGCGACCGCGCAGCGCCTCGGCATCACCACCGGTGCGCTGTCCAAGCTGCTGCTCCACGACGATCAGGTCGGGCGCGTGGTCAACGACCTGCGCCGCGCCCGCAACCTGCGTCCGCTGCGCTAGTCGACGCTGGACGGTCGGCTGGTCACTGCGAGGTGCCCTCGCCCAGGTCTGTCTTGTAGCCGCCGAGGTCGGCCCAGACGATGGGCTCGGCCAGGCCGAGATCGAACCAGCCGTCGTAGGCGCCGACCTGGAGGTGGAGACCCTCCACGCCGCGGGGCCGCTTGAGCACGAACCGGGTGGTGCCCGGCTTGACGTCGCGGGTGAGCGACGCGACGCCTCTGCGGTGGTGGTCGTACATCTCGATCGTGACCCGGCCGAGCGCGGTGTCGGTCTCGACGGTGATCGTCGTCGGATCCACGTCCGTCGGCTCCCAGTTCAGGTTGAGCCGCGGCTCGGGCGGGCGCGGCACGGTGTAGCTCGCGGCCCACGGATCGTCGCGGTCGGCCTCGGCTATCGCGCGGCCGCCGTCGTCGTCGAGCCGGTCCTCGACCGCGCCCTGGAACTGGTAGGCGCGGGCCACCGGGCCGACCATCATCCGCGGCGGCCCGCCGGTATCGACGACGAACACGCCGAGCCGCGGGGCGGTCGCGCCGACGTACGCGATGGCGTCGCCGGTGAAGAAGCTGGCGATGTAGTCGGCGGGCGCGAGGCCGTCGAGCTCGCGGTGGCGGAACATGTCGAACCACCAGCCGGTGTAGCGCGGCGGGGCGCCGGTCATGCCGGGCGTCATCTCGGCGATCATCGACAGGAACGCCCGCTGGTCGGTGGTGAGCGCGCGGTCGACGAGCTCGTCGCCCTGGATGGTGTCGAGCACCATCAGCACCTGTTCGAGCCGGGTGAAGTACGCGGCGCCGCCGAGCTTGCCGTCGGGGTCGAGCACGGTCATCGCGCGCCGGCCGCGCTCGGCGTACGCGATCAGCAACTGGTAGGTGGCGGGGGCGGGCTCGACGTAGCCGTCGGGGATCACGCAGCCGCCCTCGAAGTACGACTCGCCGGCGATCAGCACGTGGTTGTGCTTGATGTGACCGAACGCGGCGAGCGCCGAGCTCATCCGGAAGTCGGCGTACGCCCCGGTCGTGGTGAACGACGGCCACGTGCCGCGGCGCGGCTCGCCGAGCGCGATCACCGCGCCCAGCCACGCGCTGTACAGGTCGCCGTCGCCCAGCGGCGCGCGGGTGACCAGCTCGCGCGCGACGTCGAGCTGGCGCTCGAGCGTGGGGAACTCCTTGAGCTCCTCGGTGAGGTAGCGCTTGGCGCGGTTGTGGCCGAGCACGTATCCCATGTCGACCGCCGCCAGCCGCGTGCGCTCGGGGACCTCGCCGGCGACCAGCGGCCGGGTCGCGGAGGCGTCGGGCACGACCCGCGGGCCGAGCAGCGTGGCGATCGCGGGCAGATCGGTCGAGCCCTGGGGCATGTAGTGCAGCCGCGCGGTGCGCTTGAACTTGTCGCCGATCTCCGCGCGCAGCTTCGCGGCGGCGTCGGGGTCGGTCAGCCGGTCGATCTTCGCGGCGCGGCGGAGCTCGGACAGCTCGGCCACCGAGACGTCCTCGCGGCGGCCGGCGAGCAGCGCCCACGCGGTGTCGAGCCGGGTGACCGTGTCGCCCAGCCGCGTCCGATCGATCAGATCGGCGAGTGCGAGCGCGGCGAGGTCCTCGCGCGGGGTCTCGCTCGGGTCGGCCGTCGGGCCGGGCTGCGAGCTGCGGCTCGATCGCGACACCAGGTTGAACTCGATCCGCGACAGCCACATGCCGGCCCGGAAGTAGCGCTGGCCGTCCTCGCTGTTCGCGTAGTGGCCGCGCGGTGTGTACGCGGTGAAGTCGATCACCCGGCGCCGGCCGAACAGCATCACGCCGCCCTGGGTATCCATCTCGTCGGCGGCGAGCGCGCGCTGGACGATCGCGCGCGCGTCGCGCTCGATCGCGGGATCGCCGAACATGCTCGCCGGCTCGGTCCCGCGCAGCAGCGCCTGCGCGACCGCGAGGTAGAGGTCGAGATCGCGCGCGGTCTCGGCGGGATAGTCGGTCGCGACCGACGGCAGCGTGCACGACAGTCGATCGAGCAGGTCGGCGAGCTCGCCGCGCAGCCGGGTGTCCTCGAGATCGGAGATCAGGCGGTCGTTGCCGGCGTAGATCGCGTGGAGCACCGCGTCGATCGACACGAACACCGGCAGCTGCGACTGATAGATCTCGTGGAACGCCTTGCCGTAGTTGGCGAACTGGTGGCGCGCCAGCACCGCGAAGCCCTGCTCGGCGATCCGCTGGTGCTCGGCCGGCCGGATCGCGAAGCGGCGCTCGATCAGCTGCTCGAACTGGGGGGCGCGCTTGTGATCCCACCGCGTGGACTTCGCCGGCTTGCCCCGGTCGCCCGACCTCAGGATCTCCTGCTCGACGCGTGCGAGGTTGGAGTCGGCGGTGGCGCAGCGGTCGCCGTGCAGGGGCTTCGCGACCCGCGACTCGCCCTGGAGTCCCTCGTACGGCTGGTTGCTGCGGTCGAGCGGCGCGATCGGGACGAGCGGACAGCCGGGCGCCGCGTGGTGTGCCTCCGCGGCGGACAGCGCGGCGCCCGGCGATGCCGGCGATCGCGGCGGCGCCGGCGTCCGATCGCCGCATGCCAGGAGCGTGGTGGCGAGGATCGCGAGCGTGCGCATGACCGGGTGGCAACGCCATGCAAGACGCGATTATTCATGTGCTGTCGGTCAGGCGCCGGCAAATCTTGCTATTGCCGAGCGGGCCGACGAGGTGAAACCCGGGGAAGATCGTCAGGCGGTCGCGTCGGGCATGGTACTGTGCTTCCTGCATCGGTCTGGAATGGGGGGGAGTGAGCGATGAAGAGCTGGAATACGCCGGAGCTGGCCAGCGACGAGGTCATTGATGACGGCGGCAGCAGCGGCGCCGTCGGCAAGCGGACGCTGACCAGCCGGCTCCCGCCCAGGCCTGTGGCGCTGGATGCGCCGCGCGCGGCATTGCCGGGCGCCGGGGTGGCCGCGGCGGTGCAGCTCAAGGCGGAGGACCCGTTCGACTTCGGCTATGCGGGCTCGCCCCGGGCCGCCGAGGCCGCCGAGGAGGCCGAGGGCGAGTCCGACAACAACGACGCCGACGCAGCGCTCGAGGCGCGGCGCGCGGGTGGCGGCGCCCCCGGCGGCGAGGCGGGCGGCGACGGCGGCGGCGACGGCGGCGACGAGGCGGGCGAGCTCGACGACGGCGCCGACGAGGCCGGCGCGGCGAACGAGGAGCAGGAGGAGATGACCGAGGAGGAGCTCGCGGCCGAGGCGGCGAGCGACGGCGGCGGGCAGGTCGCGGCCGACGGCAGCGAGGCGGGCGGCGGAAGCGCGGGTGGCG
>Ga0307515_10008418_pt1 | contig 20116 bp, 3 predicted proteins | sample 17_EM_MG_FD_194513 | JGI IMG/M metagenome (GOLD analysis project Ga0307515, IMG submission 194513) | Populus trichocarpa ectomycorrhiza microbial communities from riparian zone in the Pacific Northwest, United States - 17_EM | ecosystem: Host-associated > Plants > Roots > Unclassified | place... | reverse complement strand
AAAGACCCTTAAACGGCAAATAAGACAGTAATCCTAAATATAGGGGCTATATAACGCTAGCAGGGGCATAATAAAGCTAGTGGGGGTTTTATACAGAACTATACTAGTTAAGTACTAGCGAGATTTACCGTCTCGGTTGCCGTCTACAAGGGGGCAACATGAACGGGTCAGACGCCCACCCTGCTAGTATAGGTGAAGAAATAAGCGAGTCCAGAGTGACATAGCGGGGCCAGGTTATTTTGTTTACTGTACTAGCAGGGTGGGCGTCTGACCCGTTCATGTTACCCCCTTGTAAGTCGCTTACTGAGATAACCATGCAAGGCTGATCCACTGCTATTGCTTATTTTTCAGCCTTGTCGCCTTCTTCAAATAAAATGAGTTGGATAGCCTCGCACAGTCGGAAAGTGCTGTTCTTTGCTCTCCGAAGACTCAGAAACGACCATATTACCACGTCACAAGCGATCGAACCTACTATTTACGACACAAAGTTTCTACGCCCGTCTAATTCCAACCAAACGCTCAGCGCGCCTGGTCAGGCTACACAGCTAAGGATGACTGCTCCTAAAGTTGTCGAACCGAGCCCTGAAGCTATTTATAGCCTTGGGGCGATTAAATCCTTCATGAATCATTATCGCATTGCGAACTGGGCCAAACTCGCAGAGGCGGCCAAGAACCTATGCGAACAGCAGCTTGAAGGCCCCAGCATCCCAGCAGTTTTCTCATTTCGGGCCAAATCTGTCAAATCACTGGAAGACAAGCTCAACAAACTGCACAAGGAGAAGCCGTTCAAGCACGAGCAAGATATTATGGACCGGGTGCCAGATTTGGCAGGTGTACGCATCGCCCTTTACTTTCCCGGCCAGAAAGACATCGTCGTTAAAGTGATCAAAGAGCTGTTCAACGTACACAACGAGGTCGAGCACCCAAAGATCCAACCGCCAAAATGTCCTCAGTGCGAGGAGCGAGCTCATGGGCAAAGGGTCCAACAAAATAGAAGACAGGCAAATGAAGAGCCCAGCACGAAGACTGTCCCGCAAGACAAAGTAACAATAAAACACTATGAGCGGGTCTTTCCGGGCTACCAGGCTCAACATCTTCATGTTCGCTTCAAGAAGGAACACACTCCAAGAGACGCTCCCGAGGACTACCATACAAGGGATATCCCTGATCACATGGAAATTCAGATCCAGTCTTTGGTTATCCACGCCTGGGCCGAAATTGAGCATGACGTATGGTACAAGCCAGCATTCCGCGAAATGAACGACGAGCACCGACAACGAACACAACGCCTTCTTGATGCACTAAATGGGCACATGATGACCGCCGGGCTCCTCTTAGACCAGCTAGATCAGCAGTACCAGCAGCGGATTACTCAACTAAAGAACCGCTTCGAGCGTACCTACGAGTTGAAGAAATTTCTCCATGACAGAGTCCACAAGACCTACTGGGGGAAAGGCGAGCTGCGCCTTTCAATGCTCCGCCGATTCCTTAACGCCCTCGGGAAGGACACTGAAGAAGCATTGCAGCCCATTATAGATGACCTGGTTATGAACGAGTCATTCACACCCAACACAAAGCTTGCGCGCATCGTGGAAAGCTACTCATTTGTGCCCGTCGAATCCATGCACCCTGCGTTCGGGACAATGGAGTATATACTATCCAAGCTATCGCTAGGCGAAGAGTCCAGCGCCAGGCATCGAGCCGAATCAAACATCGATGCTAACTCGCCCTGCTACCGTCTCAGAGTAATGCTCAGCTCTGTCCTCTGGCTCCTCGACCTCTCGAAAGATGACAAGAAGAACGACGCCCTCGAACTCTGCCGAAACGCCGGCATGTCGCAGGAGTTCATCCAGTCCAGCTCCTTCAAATTCCTCTTCGACGGCGCAGACCGCACCGATATCCTGAATGGGGACCCGCCGGTCAACGAGGCGGACCGGCGGAGCATAGACGAGGCGTGGAACTGGTTCGAGGTACAGATAGATGACAAGGCTAGAGATGGGCAGGGCAGATCCGGGAAGAATTCGATCTTTGCCTTCTTGCACCGTATTTCGAGGATGGGTGTTCTGCGAGATCTTCCATACGAGCTGCGAGATGTGCCGCTTCCTCCGGATGATAAACCGTTGCTGACCTTGCGGGACAACGAGGAAGACCGCCAAGACTAAGATTATTACGGGGCTAACCTGCAAAATGAGAGGGCTAGCCTCAGCAACAGGGATGAGCAATTGGCACAAAGAGGTGGACCAAAAACTCAGGAACGCGCTGGCTGAGGCGATCGCAGAGGAAGGAATCAAAGGAATCAATGTCGGGCGACGTGACTGCACAGCGATTTGATGCCTGTGGCATCCCGCCGCCGAAGGACGTCACGCGGACGCGGCGGAGCGATGGCGACTAGCGAAGCGGTCGCATAAAGGGTCTACAGACTAAATGCTTAAGGAGGACAGGATAACGAGTTTCCTCTGTTTCTCTTTTATTCAGCGTAGTCAATGCAAATATCTACAATTGTTACATAGCAATATAATAGTTCACTCCCCAGCGAAGTAACCCGATTCATGGACCCGCCTCTCATGATGAGCTCAGAATTCTTGACGGTATAAATGGTCTTGTGCTTACTAGTGAATTATTCCTGCAACAACTGCAAGCAGCCGTCAAGTCCCGCATATCGTCCGCAGATCGAAAGTCCTCGAATCAGTATGAACTGGGTGCCTTTATGCAGAACCACATTTCCAAAAATACTTCGGAGACCCTATTGATAGGTCGTCTTGACATTCTTTTAGAGGCCTTGAAAGCCGTAGGCCTAGACTCGCCGAGATCTTTGGATGCTGAGCCAGGGAGATGGGACATGCAAAATGCATTTGATTCCTCCGCCGCTCTCAGTTATGGACCATATCTTTTCGACCTTCGGCGTGGACAAGGTGGCGACTAGAGACTCGTCGGAGAAATATTACTGTCGCTTGCAAAAGATCGGGTAAAAATTTATCTCAGTAAGCGACTCAGACGGCAAATGAGACAGTAAATCTCGCTAGTACTTAACTAGTATAGCTTATATACAACCCCTACTAGCTTTATTAAACCCCTGCTAGTGTTATATAACCCCTGTATTTACGCTATCTATCTCATTTGCCGTCTAAGGGCCTTTAGTGCGAAAATATATAATGGTTAACTATTAATAGAATCGCGACGCTACTAAAGAGTAATATACCTCTACTAGTTAACTAGTCAACCACTATAAAAGGTAATCAATTGTATTTTAAGGGCCGCTTTATTTATCTATGTACTTATTTATACATTTTAGCTAATATAAAGTTCTAAAATTACAGGTTAAAATTTCTTAACGCGTTTTAATAGTCAAACTACAACACAAATCCTCTCTTAATGCCTTAAAGTAAGCAGTATTACTAATAATAATGTGGCGACTTGCGCTATAACCCCTTAACTCCTCTAGCCTCTTTAACTCTTTCTAAGGCCTAATTATATACTGCCTAAATAAAATATATACTAACCTTAACTATCCCATAGCTCCGAAGGCTCGTATTAGATGGTTTTAAACCCTAAAATATTAAGCATTAGACGGAAATGCTTACCCGTACTATATACCAACTCCTTAATAAAAAAAATCCCCATACTTAGTAGGTTAGGGCGCTTTATTAACTAGTTTACAAAATAGAAGATACTATATTTATTACAAAAACTAGCTTTAGTAAAAGTATTATATTCCATACTTTCTTAGTCTTAACTAGCCAAATTATAATATAGCTTATCCTATTAAGTAAACTAGGGGGGGAATAGGTTAAGTTAATTTATTAATACCCTAGTACAAACCTATGCTTAATATTAGCGGATATAAAATTTTAGAACCCTTAACTGCTTAAGAATATTAAGAATAGTGTATATACCTATATACTACTTAGGCCAGAGTAAGCTGTATCTCCTAAATTCTAAAAGATCCTATAAGATCTATTCTTTTAGTATTAAGTTAGACTGGTAGCTATTAATAAGTGTTATATACTTTACTAGTAAAAGGAGTTTCGGAGCAACTTTATTTTAATCTATAAGCTACGCCGGTCTCTTCTATTAAATATTATTTTCTTTAGCTGCTCTATAACTATAGATACTAAGACAGAGCAAGTAGTAAAAAAAATGGTAGGTTTTAGCCAGAGGGAGCTAAACTAGGTATATTAGAGATTATCTATACGTCTATTAACCAACTAGATATCTTAATTTATATATTTCTAATATTAAAGGAAAGATAAACTACTATAAGCAGTTATACTTCTTACTTAACTAAACCGTTAAGTCTTTAGGCAGTGGCTTAACCCCTTAAAAAATCCTAAAAATAATTATATTTCTTAATAGTAGAAGACACATCATGGTAGTCTCTTAGTACCTTAAGGAGTCTCTTATTTAAAAGGGCTACTCGGCACGTTTTATAAACTAGATAGTTAAGATATATACATCTTATATAGCGAAGTATAATTAGGATAAAATATATAATATCTTCTGCAGTAAGCAGTTAGATATTCGGATTATAGTAGCCACGACTACTCTTAGAATAGGTATAAATATCCCAGATATTTATATAGTTATTTAATAGAATTTCCTAATTATAGATAATATTAGAGATTTATAGCAGAGGTTTAGTTATATAGTAAGGGGTCGCAATAAAACCAGAGTAACTGTATTCTTTATACTATATTAGGCGTTTAATTGGCTAGAATACTAAAAGGAGTTAACTTAAGAAAAAGTTACTAGTTAAATAACGTCTAAGCTAAAACGTAGACGTAATATACTCTTACACAATTGCTAAGCAAATTAGTTACAGCAATTATTTTCTTAAGGGAGTAGTTATAAGTCCAATTTAGATTATAATAGTAACTTATTAGACTAGAACCCTTATTTAAACCAAGAACTTAACAGTATAGCTACCAACTAGTTAACTAGTAAGAGTAAAGTTTATCCCTAGATAAAGCAGGAGATTAAAAGTAGGGACTCTATAAGCAATTATTAGAGGGCTATACTAAATAGTAACTACTACTGTAAATACCTACTTAAGTTTCTCTAAGAGGATAAATATAATCTTAAGACGTAAACTCTAAAGGCACTATAAGAGAGTTATTACAACAGTATAGGTTATAACCCTAATTTTTTTATTATAACTACTGCGCCAACTGCTCCTATCTTTCTTTAAAAACCAACTTTAGGCTTAAAGTAAGGTATTACTCTCTAATAGCTAGTTAAATGGTGTTAAGTATAAGCGGATAAGTTAATCCTAATAGAAGAGAGATTTGCTTTAATACCTTCTTTATATTTCTTACCTAGTCACTACTAATAGGCAATTATACACTCCTTTAATAAGGTTACCTTAGCTGCTAAGTTTCTAATATAAACTGTAAAAGATCTTTATAAGTATTTCCTATTAAATAAATAGAAGTATGCCACATCTTAGGGAAAGTGGCTAGTTTAGTTCCTTAACTAGAATGTAGACAGTATATTAGCTAAGTAGTTAGAGTCTAGAAAACCTAAGAAAGTAGTATCTAGCACTAGTAACTTATCCCTTAGGACTAGTAGCGCTAGTAATAGTAAGCTTACGGCCAACAAATAAAGGGTATAGGTTATAAAAAGACGAACTAAGATTAATAATAAGACTGCTTTACTAGTTATATTATAGCAGAAAAAGCTTATAGAGAACCATATACGCTTATTTAGCTTAGTATTAGAATTCTCTTTCTTAACGGTAGTGCCGTCTTTAGCTAGAGGAGTTACTCTATCTCCCCTTAACCAGTGTAGTATACTATCCCCTCTACTACAGTATAACTAGTCGCCAGGACAAGGTTATAGTGGTTTACACTAGTTATAGCAGCGAGAAATTAAATGCGAGTAGTTGTAGGAACTAGAATTACAAAGTAATAAGAGCATAGTACTAGAGACTAAACTGCTAGTGCTAAACTCTAAACTGCTAGTGCTAGAGACTTAACTAATAGTGCTGGAGACTTAACTAGTAGACTTGTAGACTGCTTCGCTAACTAATAGTATAGAGCCTAGCCTAGAACCACCTATAGCTCCTAGTAGTAGAACCCGTAGAGGCAGGAAAAGAAGGGTAAAGACTATAGATTCTACTACTAATAAGATACAGCGAGGTTTAGAAGGTATAGCTTCTATCTCACATAGGCAGTTAATATTAGCACCTATTAATAAGAATATTAGCGGCCTAGTGTTAAAAAACCATAGTAAAGAGATAAGAAATAATAGGCGGGATAGGCGTAAGCGGTCGTTAATACCAAAAGCTATATATTTAAGAATATTGGAGGTATAAATAAGACGGGCTTAGCATTCCTAGATAGTTTAGCTTTATTATATATTAGAAGGGTATAAGCAGTTAATCTTTAAGTAAACTTTTATATTAAATTAAACCAGAAAGCAATTAAGGAATTAATTGGCTTATTTATTTAACTGTTCTAAAGGCTATAAGTTACTACTTATTTATCCTAAAAAGAGAACTATAAACCCATCTATTAAACTATCCACTAAACTATAATCTATTAGTTATATACATAATTTCTAAGCAGCTTATAAAATATGCTCCTTATTATTATATACGTCTATAAATATAGGCCTAGGCTAATAAGTTAATTGGGGAGAAGCCTAAGTAGTCAATAATAGAGGATCTTAAGTAGCCCAATTATAAGGAGTAAACTGCTGGGAGAGAGGCCGGTAAGTTAAAGTAGAAGGAGTCTAAGGGGTTAAAGCTAAAGGAGTAAAGCGTTAAAAGGAAGTCCGAGGAGTTAAGTAAGGATTTATAGATATACGCGAGAGCGGCTAAATTAAGAAGTTAGGAGGAGCTGGTCAATCTACTAGCGGAGGTATACTATTATGCCACTTTATCTAGTCTAAAAACTAAGCTACCTATTTCTTAGAGTTACTAGTTAACTGGCTAACCAGTTAACTAAGACTTAAAATATTATAGAAGGAAATTAATAACGTGCGTATTGTATTACTGTATAGTAGCAACTTATTAGAGAACAGATTAAGTGGTTATACTTAATAGTTTAGTCGATTATAAGTATTAAGACTCACTACCACTATATATTAAGGTGGAAGGAACGCTAAGCAGTTAACCCGCATATAATGCCAATTACAATAGCACCTTAATAACCCGCTATATTAAGAAGATTAGTCTAATGTTCCTCTATTAGATAGACTAATAGTAGTTAAATAAATACACTTAAGGCTACGCTATAAGATGCTAAAGCATCACAACTACAACCAGTTAGTATTAGAGTATTCTTACTAGTTAATATTTAACCTACGGAGAAGGCATATAGCTGTTATTACCTCTCCCTAAGAGGTGTGGGCTCCTTATTATCTAATAGCTCAATAGGGTTAGACTATTACAACTCCTATAAGGCATACAGACGTCATTATCTCTCCCTAAAATCGGGGACTGCTTATTATTTAACTGCTATAACTACCACGACTGCCAAGACTGCTCCTAGCCGGCATTACCCTTATCCTTATTACTGCTAATTATAATTAATTTACCGGTATCCTCACCACTCTTATTACTGCTAATTTAAGTTAGCCTACTTAAGAGGCTAAAGCAGATAGTATATAACTAAAGAGGCTAATAGCGGTTAACTAGGTCACGGTTTATATCCCAGGTTAACTACTAGCCTACTTAACCCCTATAAGCAACTGCTGCCCACCTATCTATAGTAACAGTATTAAAGAAGCCTATTAACCAGTCCTTAATATTATTTAGAGTCACTATATCTACGCCTTTAAGTAGAGTCTAGTCACGGAGCCTATTAGGGTGGAGGTAAAGCAATAGCTATTAAATCCGTAACTTTAGGAACCTAGCAGTATATGTCTTAAATAGGTTAAGATAAAGGATATTAAAAAAGTTAACGTTAAGGAGAGAGGAGTTAAGACGGCTAGCGAAGCTATTAGGATTATAAATGCTAACTATAATAAGTAATCTACTACAAGCAGTTAGTGAGATGGTTTTCTTAAGATAATAATATAAAAGATATTAGGTACAAACCGTGTAGTGACTTAAAGGGGTAGACTTTAAGGAGTAAGGAGTAAGGAGTTAGTAAGTAGTTATTAACTGTAATAAATAAGGTAAAGAGAGTATAAATAAGGGCAGTCTTTAACTAGTAGTTATAGAAGAAGTGGTTAACAATAAGCTAAATAAGTAGTTAGGGGGGTAGTAAGTAATAAGCCGAATAGGTAGTTAAGGGGTTAAGGCGGTAAAGTGCAGCAGTTAAGTTAAGTAAAGTTAAAGTAAAGTAGTTAACAACCTCCGTCTTTAGTATAAAATATATTATTAATTGCCTCTATATAATCTCTAAGTGCTAATAGCTTAGTAGTAGTAGTAGATTGCTCTTTATCTTTAGACAAAATAGAAATAATCTTATTAGGTATAGCAACATTTTAAAGATTAAATAAGTAAATCTTTTCTTTAAGAAGCTCTGTACTATTAGTAAGAATATTAGTAGACTTAAATTAACCGTTATAATTACTATTAACTACTCGGACATATATATAACCCTTAGCCTAGAGATAGTATGCAAGACTAAATATATCAGCAAGTGCTGACTTTTTACTATATTTAGAATTGGCTCTTTAACTAAATAAAGTCTCTAGTATAATACGCAGTTAAGAAATATATAAACTAGCAAGCGCAACCCGTCTAAATATCTTTTTAATATTATAAGTAGAGTTCTTATATAGCTTTATATTAACGGTATAGTAGTAGTTAATATACTCTAGGGCAAGATCAATTACTTTAAAGGTATTTAGTTAACCTACTAGATTTACTAAACTTAATGTAAGAATTAATTATTAAAGCTTAGCAGTCGTAATCCAATCTATAAGAAGCTATTAAAGATAAAGCATCTTATACCTATACCGTAACTGCTTAGCCCTATAAAACTAGATAAAGAGTAAATTAATAAGTCAGCGGATTAAACCAATATTACTATAATAGATAGCATGCCGTAGAACTATAAAAGCTTTAACATATTGGAGATACTAACACATACTAAGAAACTCCTTATTATTATACCCTTAACCAGTCTAAGCGGAGTAGGTAAATGCTTATTATCGTATACGCTTAATTAAGTTAAGAAATTAAGATAGAGTTAGCTATATAATAGCATCGTTATAGGACTCCTTCCTATTATTTTCTTTACTATTAACCCCTTAGAACCACCCCTTAGTACTAAATATATTATACTAAAGTGCGACCACTTAAGCAGTCTAGTCTTATATAATTAATAGCTTAATAAGATAGAATTTAGCATTCTCTTATAAGATTTTATACCGGTCCTAGTAGCCAATATTATAAAGGAGTGTAGCCTTTAAGTAAGTGCTAGGAGAACTCTTTTAGTAAGTACAAACTATAAAGTAGAGGAAACTTTAAAGGATATAAAAGAACACAGGTGGCTTAAGCAACCAGTTTTAACGGTTAAAAGCTTAACCAGTAGAAGACTGTCACGAAGTAAGCATAAGTGGTGATAATATATAACGAAGTAGATATTATTAAGCTATGTACATAAACTGTGTGATAAGGTTAAGACGTTGCGTAAGGAGAGAAGGTAGGGAAACGGGAAGAAAGGGTATATATCGTTAGCTTAGTTGCTTAGTTAACACATACACGGAGTAGAATAGGATTTAGGTGGTAGTCCTAGCAGAACTTAGCAGGATTTAGTAGAACTTGGCGGAATATAGCAGAATATAGCAGATTGCCGTTAAATTACCGTAAATTGCCGTCTCGTGGTTAGTCTCTAGTTGCTAAGTTAGTAGAAATAGGTAGACGTGTATAAGGTGTTATGGGGGTGTTCTATAACAGTACCCCCCCTTTAAACTTGAGCTTCTGCAAGATGGGGCTGTAGTAGTTCTAGATAGAGTTTATAAAAGTCTTCTGTGGCTTATATAAGTCCTATAAAGTTAATAGGTTCCTATAAGGGCTTAGTAAAGCCTCTCCATTTTATAAGATATATATATTAACGTTTCCATTTATTATACTTAATGTCGTTAATTCTTTTAATAAAGTACTTGTTCTTACCATCTACTTTAACTAGTAGGGGAGGGTCTTATATTTGTTTGGGCAGGGCGTCTAATATGGGAGTAGTGGGGCGGAGGACTAACGTGTGGAATATAGGGTGGATTTTAACCGTATTAGGGAGCTTTAGTTGGTAGGCGTAGGAGGAGATAACCTTCTCGACCTTATAAGGGCTAGCGTTCTTCCAATTAAGCTTCTTAGCAGGTCGTTTTATGTTTAGATTTCTTATATCTAGCTAAACAAAGTTACTAATTTAGTAGGCTGGTGCTGGGGTTTGTTTCTTATTCGCTGCGGCTTTATAGACAGATTAAGCCTATATTATTTTGTCAGTAAGGAACTATTATAGTTCCTCCATCTTCTCTATAAATTTATTTGCTTCCGCAACTTGTAAGGCGTAATAAGTAGGGCAAGGAATATTACTAAAGGGTTTAAAACCTATTTGTAAATGCTAGCCATAGTTAGCTAGAAACGGGGAGACCTTTATAGTTTCCGAAATGGAATTATTTGCGGTAAACTCGGCGAATATAAGCTAGTTAATCTAGTTATCTTATAAGTATAACGTATATATCCAAATATACTGTTCCATTATAGCGTTTATACGTTTTGTTTAACTATCCGTTTCTAGGTAGTATGCTATAGATAATAGTGCTTTAATATAAAGTTAGGTAGTTAGTTTTTTCTAAAATAGAGAGATAAACTGGCTACTTTTATCGGAGATAATCGTTTTAGGGAGTCCGTAGAGTTTCTATACGTAGTCTAGGAACAGTTAGGCGATGGTAGGTGTTAATATATCGGGGTAGGCAATTAAGTGTCTTATCTTAGATAGTTGGTTTATAACTACTATAATATTCGTGCAGCCCTTACTTATAGGGAGGTTAACAACAAAGTTAATTAAGATATCCTTCTATCTTCGGTCTAGAACAGGTAGTGGCTTTAGAAGGCCGTTGTATATCTTATATAAAGCTTTAGCTCGTTAGTAGACGTAATAGCTAGAGACGTACCTTTGTGTCGTGTTATATATATTTAGCCAGTAGTACTCCTATTAGAGTAGCTTTAGGGTTTTTCCTTAGCCTAGGTGGCCGGCTACTAGTAGGTCGTGTACGTGTTTAAGGAGCTTAAGCTTAAGTTTATTGTAATTAGGGATAACTAGACAGTTCTGGTAATATAAGCGGTTTCCGCGAGCTTTATATTCACTTAGAGAGATCTTCTTAGAGCATTTAACGCCATCTTAAATTAGCTTAAGCGTCTCTTAGATAAACTCGTTATTTGGGTATTTGTTAGTTATAATCTATTTAATCAATCGATTAGTTATTTTAAGAACTTATACCGTAAGATCTTTAGCAGAAGGGTTAAATAGTTTAGGGCGAAGTAGGGTTTAATTTTGGTAAGAATGTACCTCTTCTAGTGCTAGCGTGTCTTGCGAGCGTTAGGTTAGGGTATTAGGCTTCTAGCCTTAAACGCCTAGGTGGTACGTAATTAAGAATTGGAAACGAGATAGGTATTTTAACTAGCGGGCCTAACGGTAGCTTAGCTGTTTTGTAGTTGTGAAGTACTATAGGTTCTTATAATTGCTAAGGACCTTAATTGGGAATCTAGCGCCTTTTAGTTTGGGTTGCTATTGCTTAAAGTATCTAATAATAGTTAGTAGTTCCTTGTCGTAGATCTCGTAGTTATATTCGGCTAGGCTTAGTTATTTTAAGTAGTATACTATAGGGTATAATACTCCCTCTTCGTTATATTAAGACAGGATGCCTTTAGTAACGTAGTTGGATAAGTTAGCTTTTATAACACTTATTCGGTTTAGGTTAAAGTATTAAAGTATAGGCGCAGTAGTAAATATAACCTTTAGATAAGTAAAGGCCTTCTTGCATTCCTTATTAAAGATAAAGGCTTTGTCCTTTTAGGTTAGAGCTATAAGGGGTAAAACTAGGGCGGAGAAGTTGTTAATAAACCGTTAGTAGAAATTGGCAAATCCTATAAAGGCTCTTATATCCTTAACGTTCTTAGGTTCTTACTAGTTTATAATTGCTTCAATTTTCTTTAGGTCTATTTATATACCGTCTATAGAAATAAGAAGCCTAAGGTATAGAACTTCCATTTTATAAAACTCGCATTTATTTATATTTAATTATAGACTAGCTCCGTATAGGGCTTATAGGATAAGGTTAACGTGTTTCTAATATTCGGTTAGGTTATTACTATATATTAAGATGTTGTCGATATAAGCAGTATAGAAGATGTCTAGGTAGGGGCGTAGGGTATTATTTACGTAATGTTAAAACGAGCTTAGAGCATTTGCGAGGCTAAATAGCGTTACTAAGTATTTAAATAATCTATACCGAGTATAAAATATAGTAAGCTATTTATCTCCCTTTGCTATATAAAGGCGGTTAAATATAGAGATAATATTAAGCTTTATATAGTAGCGAGCCTTACTTAGTTGGTTTAGCGTCTCTTATATTAACGGGATCGGATATTAGTTCTTAATAGTAATGGCGTTAAGGGCTTAGTAATCTACGCAGAAGCGTAGACTACTGCTAGGTTTCTTAATAAAGATTACTAGTACGGCTATAGGTAAAGAGCTTGCTCTAATAAATCCTTTACTTAGGTTTTTATCTAGATACTTTTGTAGCACTTAGAGTTTGTTTTAGGACATTCCGTATAGGGGTCTAAATCTAGGCTGCTTTCCTTCTTTAAGTACAATCTTATAGTTGTATAGTTGGTATTCTAGTAACTTATTAGTTTTCTTTTATAAGAATGCGTCTAAGCGGTAATAGTACTTTACTAGTACCTTTATAATAGGGTTAGTGTGCTTCTTTAGTGCTAAGGCTTTCTTAATATTAGCTATCGTGATAGTAAAAATTGTATATTTAGGCTTTTTAGCAAGCTAAGCTAGCGGAGTAGCTCTAATTATGCGGATATTTAGGGTGTCGAGCTCTCTTGGATCGTCTATAGTCTCTTATATAGTTTCTTATTTAGGTTTAGGTTTAGTGTTAGGTATAGAGTTAATGTTAGATTTAGGTTCGGGTTTTTTAAGTATTTTTTTCATTATAGGGTACCAGTTCTTCTAGTACTCCTGTATGCTAAGCTTAAGCTTCTACTTAGTTCGGGGTAGTGTAGTAGTTGGGGTTAGTTTATGGGGTTTGGTAGGATTTCTAGATCTTTAGTAGATATTGGTGGAAATCTTATATTAGTAGAATTCGGTGGAATTCTTAGGTTAGTAAAATCTAGTGAATTCCTTAGGCGTAGGGTAGACATCGGTGGAAATCTTAGGCTAGTAGATCTTAGTAGATTTCCTAGGTTTTAGTTTAGGGTTAGGGTAGTGAGTTATAAGGCACTTCTGCTTATAATAGGAGGCGGTAAATAGAAGCTTAAGGTTATTCTAGTTAATAGTTACCTTATATAGCTTTATCCAAGGTTGTTTAAGGATTACTAGGTAACCCAAGGTAGTAATAAAAAGCTTAATTAGTTCTTTATAGTTTAGGTATTAGAGTCTTAGGGCTATTATATAGGTAATACGGCCTAAAACGGTGCATTTGCCGTTAAATCCAAATACATTAATATGCCGGTTAAGGGGGGTTAGGGTGAAACTATTATCTTACGTAAAGATCTTATTAATAAATCCTATGCCGCTAGCTTCTGTATTAATTAGGATTTAAGCGTTAGCCTATTAACTATTCTGCTAAAGATGGCAGTTAATGGTTATACTACGGTTTTAAGAGTCGGAGTTTATAATGTTAAATGCGTTTAATAAGATCTTAAGGCAGAGCCGTCCTAGAGAGTAACTTAGCTCTAGGACCTTCCTTTTAGAGGCGATTAGGGCGGGGTTCTTATAGAGCGTTGGTTAGAGCTTCGTCCTTATAAATGGTGCTTATTAGACGTAGGGCTGGAACTAGATAAAGATCGGGGATAGTAACTGGAAGATTGATGCGGTAAACGGCTGTTAGTGTTAGCCGTTCGTAAATTATTTCGGTGCGTAGGTAGGGGGATAAGGCAGTATTTTAAGATATAATCCTTCCTTTTGCATTTAAAGCAGAGGCCTAGCTTAATACGTCTTTCTTATTTAGGGGACCCTAGTAGGGCGTACTCTAGGGTTCCAGTGTCAATATCTATGGCGTTAGGGTGCTTAGGCTGAGACGACTTAGTAGACGTTTGCGGGGCTGTCGTATTATATTAAGGGGCGTGTTTTAGTATTAGGCGTAGTATATTATTATACCGTTTATTAATAACGTTTGCGTAGGCGTTAAGGGCTCCTAGTAGGTCTACGCCTATTAGGGAGGTTTTTAGTTCAGGGCTTAGAGATTTAATGAGGCTGTTAATTAGTACGGAGTCATTTTAGCCTGTTTCCCTTACGTAACGGTTAAATTTAGAGAAGTATACTAGGAAACTTTTCGTTCCTTAAGCTATGTAGTTTATCTTTTTCTAGGCAGTAGCTTAGCGGTTTAGGTCACCGTATAAGGCTTTAAGAAGTACAACTAGGCTTTATACTAAGGTTGGCTAAAGAGGTTTAATAAAGTTAGCTGCCTTTCCTTCTAGTCGACTTAGGGCGTAATAGAGTTAGTTAGCTTTAGTTAGGTAACGGTTAGCGTTACTAGTTAGCTTATTTTTTAGCTAGCTTAGAAATAATCGGAGCTTTTATTATTTATTAGTAAATACTAGGGGGTCGGGTAACCGCTCGGGTTATTATAGTGCGGTAGTCGGTTTAGGATAAATAGCTGCTATAGGTTTGGGACTCGCGTTTCGCGTGTTTAACTCTAGAGATAGTGTTCGGTCTTAGGGTTCTGGCGTAGGCATCTTAAGGGTACAGACTTCTTCTTAAAGGGCTTCCATTATTTTCTAATACCGTGCTTCTTATTCGGCTTATTATTAAGTTAGGGTAACTTATTATTGTTTAAGGGCCTCTATAAAGGACTTCTATATGCTTGCCATTTATTCTTAGAGGATAGATATAATATCGGCGGCCGTTACGGGGGCTTTAGGTGTGTTTTCCATTTTGGGTAGTAGTATAAGTGGTTAACGCAATATAGTGTCACGAAGTAAGTATAAGTGGTAATAATATATAACGAAGTAGATATTATTAAGCTATGTATATAAACTATGTAATAAGGTTAAGACGTTACGTAAGGAGAGAAGGTAGGGAAATAGGAAGAAAGGGTATATATTATTAGCTTAGTTGCTTAGTTAATACGTGCACGGAGTAGAATAGGATTTAGGTGGTGGTCCTAGCAGAACTTAGTAGGATTTAGTGGAACTTGGCGGAATATGGCAGAATGCCGCAAATTGCCGTCTCGTGGTCAGTCTCTAGTTGCTAAGTTAGTGGAAATAGGTGGATGTGTATAAGGTATTACGGGGGTGTCCCATGACAAAGACTGCTTAGTTTTTACACTCCTAATATATTAAATAGTCTTCTAATCGCCCCAGGCGAGCTAAAGGCGCTCAGTAAAATGGCCTAACTTATTATCCTTTTTAAGGCCAAGTTTATAGATCTAGATATCCTAATAGACACTATATATACCTTTAATTGTACCCTTATTATAAAAGATCGCACCTAGCTATTATAGAGCAGTCTTTTAAGGAGATAGCAGGTTAAGCTTTAGTACTATAGGAAAAAGACCTAGCTTACTGCTAAAAATATATTTAACTACTTATAAATAAAGCTTACGGATAACAGTAGTAATAAAGTATATTAATAACTGCTGTAAGATATAGTCCCGTTAAAGACCTAGAGATAAAATAATATTATTAAAAAGAAGTGGTTATAGCGGGTTAAATATTAACTGCTTAAGGCTAGTAGTTAGAATTTTAGGATAAAGGACAAGAAGCGCAGTAGTTATATTACGCATTCTTATTCCAGAAAACCTAAGCACTTAATCTTTAACGTCGTCCTTAAAATTAAAGTAATTATAGATTAATAGCGCTTAAGCATTAACTATAAGACTTAGTAACTTATTCTTTTTATTAGTTAGCTATATAAAATATAGGCTAGGGGGTTAAACCTTCCTTTATATTATTAGCAATCTCTATAAAGTATTAATTAATATATTTATAACCATTATAGAGACCTAACCTAGCTAATACCTTAATAACTTAACGCTTAACACCACTCCCAAGTAGGTAGATTTTTAACATTTTTATAAAAAAATTAGCAGTAGACTATATATAACTTCTATAGATAATATATAACGGAACCTTATAGTAAGAACTACAATAGGCTTATTATTAGGCTAGGTGTATAGGTAAAGCAAATTAAAGTTAACAACGTAATAATAACTAGTGGAGTGGTTGCCTAATAGATTAACTTTAATTAATAATAATTCATTGCTTAACGTCTGATACGGATCCTATGCGGCCCACGCAGACTACTCCGTACACAGGGGAAACTTATAAATTTATAGGAAGAAAACCCCTGATATGTTGGGGGAGGAAAAACCCTATAAGCCACCTCAGTAGGATAAAAAACCCCGGCTTACCATGTTTGTCCGTAGCGGCGGCCCTATAGGCCTACGGCTACGTCCTGTCCTCCTTAGATGTTTAAACTCCTTAGGAACTACTGCTTCCTTTACCAGGACATACAGTCCTTGCGATTAATTAATTGCTGTACTATTATTTCCCATATCTTAGCTATCCCCTGTATGCTATCTCTTGTTTAACCATTGCCATATACGCCATGCCTCCCCCCCCCTAGGGCCTATTAAAGGCGTAAGGGGGATTCATCCATAAACTACCACCATACCATACCATAAGGCAGCGGGACGTGTATGCCTGGGTATCTTTTGTGCCTAGGCCCTAGTTACTAGGCCCTCGCCAAGGGTTACCACTCCTTAAGAGGAGATAGGAAAACCGTACGGTGTCGTCCAGGCTGCCAGGTACTTTCGGTATTTGATAGTTAATAGTAAGTAACCGCATGCTCCGCGGGCGATCGCCCTAGGGGTTAGGAGGGGCCGTATATTTGCTCATTACTTATTACTCGTTCGCATTCGCTCGTTTATTAATATAAGAGGTTGTTAATGCTTTCTATTAGGGGTTGGGGGATGCTATTGAGTGCTATACATCTATGTTGGATCGTATAGGTGCCTTAATAGGAGAATAGTGTTGCTGTTATCGTAAAGGGCACTCAGTAGTAGTTTTCAAGATCTCACCATCCCATGTAAAAAATTTTCACCACCGCCCATAATACTTATAACCACCACCACTAGGTCGTATCGCACGCTATGCGACGTCTCTGCGTTGGCTCTGAGTCTGAAACTTAGGTTCGTAGCCGTCACCACGTACAGGTGCAGAGTCCGTTTTTGACGGCCATTAACTTTAATTATATTCTAAGAATTACTATAAGAAAGGAACTATCTAAATAGAGACTATAGTCCTTTAAATACACAACTATACTCCTATAAAATTCTTCTTATATATAATATACGTCTTATACATAAGGTACGTAAGTTCCTCTTATTCCTCTCGTTTAATATATAGCATATTATATAATCTTAGCTACTATTCCTTATTATATAGCTCTACTAAATCCATTTTAGACTATGCCTAAATTAACTAACTAGCTTCTTTCGACTCTTCTCTAAGTAGTTATAATATTATACTTAAAGCGTCTATAACACTATCTCCCTCCTCTCTATCTTTGTTCTTAAAGATTTAAAATATTACTAAGTTATTTACTAGAGGTATAATATCTATCTAATTAATTTAGTTAATATTATTGCTTATTATACCTAAAGCAATTTCTTCTTTATACGCCTAACGTCGTGCTTACACTATTACTATAATATTATCTCTTAGTAAGATTATACCATCTCTATATTCTCGCTATTTAAAAGAGGGGTTAGTTTATATTATGTTAGCGAACCCATCTTTGCAATAACCGTCCTCTTACTTAGAGTGCACTAAAGCAAATATTCGTTTATCCTATAACGTTCGCTCTACCTCTAATACTAAATATACGCGACCTATTACTCTTAATAGTCGTCTAGTTCCCTAATTAATTCGTTTTAGGGTCTTATATTTAATCTGCTACTACTTAGCTAGATAGTAAACTATCTTAAGCCCTTATTAAATTAGAACGTTCTTAAAACACGGAATAGAAGGCCCTAAATACTTATATTACAGTATCTACTTATTTACTCCGTCTTAAGAAGGTTTATAAGAAGGTCTGTTTTAAGAAGTAGAAACTTATAAAATAGGGTCGATAGGAACTTAATAATAAAAGAACGGATTCTCTTCTAACTATAGAGGAAATAAATCCAAGTAGTTCGGCAACTACTCTTCTTAGGTCCCCCTTAGGTAACTTATTCTTTAGTAATCCTTCTTTATTAATACTACCTAACCTAATCTCTTCTAATACTCCTATACCTTTCCTATAGCGTTCTTTAAATTCTCTAGTAGTTCCTAAGTAGTCTTAGTGTAGCCTATCTACTTAACTTTATACTATATTTTATTGTTAATATCCTTATAACTAACGATCTTTAAAACTTACTATTTGTCTTCTTCTTATCCTCTATACGTGTCTGCTTTATAAACTAGTAGCTTAATATTCCTATATACTAGCTCTAGCATTACAATATACTATATAGGGTAGATCTTTATTTTAGCTAGTAGGTCTAACTTAAACGTAACCAGTAAAATTTTTTATATAATTTTAAAAGGTCCTAGTTTAACATAGTCTAACTTCTTACTTAGTCGTTAACTCTTGAAAATTTTATATAGTAGCTATACTTTATCTCCCTCCTTAAGATCTGGTCCCTTAGATCTCTTAGCATTATAATACCTTTTTATTCTCTCTTATACTTCTTTTACTAATTCCATAAGGTCTATATAAAGATTTATTAATATCTTTATTTTTCCTTTAGCTATACTACTTATTTTTTTTACTTATTATAGTAATAACAATATCCTTAGCTTATATCTGTAATTTGCCTTAAATAGTAATATATATATTCCTTCTTATAGTGTTATATTATATATAAACTATATAACTAGTAATAATAATACCTAATTATTCTATGCGTGGTTAATATAGTGTTTTAGATACTACTCTAGTGTCTAATTTAATCTTTCTGTTTAACCGTCTATCTGCGGATAATATATAGTAAAAGTTACTGCTCTAACTTCTTATTCCGCTAAAAATACCTCCTAAAATGCTACTATGAATCTTAGATCTCTGTCCGATATAATCTTACTTAGTGCTCTATATCTTATAAATACTTTCTTAATATAGATTCTAGCAATATCTTCTACTAATATTTCTTCTATATATGCTATAAAATATCCCTACTTTATAAGCTTGTCTACTATTACTAAGATTATATTATAATCTTATCCGGTAATAGGATCTCTTAACTTTAGTAACTTAATAATAAAGTCCTATAATATAACCTCCTATAGTCTCTCTAGTATCTTAATAGGTTATAGCCCTCTATATAGCTTATACCTTATTAATTTATTTCTTTAGCAATCTAAATACTCCTTAGTGGCCTTTCTAGCTATCCTCTAGATTCCGTTAATAATATACTTCTTCTAAAGTTTTAACACTAAGCCTATAGCTCCATTATATCCTTAAGTTAGTCCTTTATAAAAATCTTCTATAAATTACTCTGCTATACTTCTTAGAATATACTTTACTTCTTAGTTTTTATACATTTCCAATTATAGATCTTTTAGTTATATTTTTAGAATTCTTTATACCTAAAAGCTTTTTAGTAACTTATAAATTTTCTTTAGTTCTTCTTAAGTTATTATAATTTTTGGATAATTATACCTAATTAATTTATCTATATCTTTTTGTAATAAAGCCCTTAATAGCTTCTTATTATTTTATAGTTTAGCCTTTTAACTTAGAGTATCTGCTTATATATTATCTATACCCTTAGTATACTAAATCTTAAAATAGTATTCTGTAAGTATCTCTACCCATCTAACCTATCTTTAGTTAAGTTCCTTTATTATTAGGAATCCTATTAAGTTTTTATAATTTATTTTAATTATAAATAGTTTCTCTATACCTTATAAGAATACTCTTTATTTTTTTAGTGCTATAACTATACCTAATAA
>Ga0307515_10008417_pt1 | contig 20116 bp, 20 predicted proteins | sample 17_EM_MG_FD_194513 | JGI IMG/M metagenome (GOLD analysis project Ga0307515, IMG submission 194513) | Populus trichocarpa ectomycorrhiza microbial communities from riparian zone in the Pacific Northwest, United States - 17_EM | ecosystem: Host-associated > Plants > Roots > Unclassified | place... | reverse complement strand
AAACGTGGATGCGAGTGATAGTAGGTGTAGATGTATAGTAAGATTATCGCTAGAGATCTAAGGCTCGTGGCAAGCCGACTATATGGAATGCCCGTTACCCGGCCCCGAGTCACGTGCCGCCGTTACAATCATCACTTCACACTACTATAATTTCTTCCATCTCAAGAGATCAGCTTTAAAATTCTTTTACTGCATTCATGTTATCAAGTTCCCCTTGACCAACTGTGAAAAGGCCCCCTCAATATCCATCAACAGTACTGCTACCATTTTCCGCCTGCTCTACACTTCTCCAACTTTCTTCATCAACGTTCAAAATACATCAATTGGCAATCTTTTCTAATCACATACACACTGTCTATCATGAACTAGTCTTCTTTGCTCACACCCCTCTGCTATTATTTTGACAGCTACTTTTTCAACAACTTTTCCCAGACAATTTAACAACATAATTACCTGATACACCTTTGCAACTCCATAATCTAGCCTTGCTGGTTTCAGTATAACTACCCCCTTGCTTCCTTCCAAAGTTGTGGGTGTATTATTGATTTGAACTGTTGCCTTCATTGGGAGTATGTGGCTAGTAAGTTGCATCCGGTACTAGAATACACTATCATTCAAGAAGGAAAGTTCTCAAGCAATTGCTGACAACAAATTTTATTAAGGACTGGGCTTTCCTAGCATGACTCTAATGGAATAAGTGTCCACTAACATATTTTGTTTCCCCTGATATGGGGATTGTTGGAGTGGAAAGATGATGAAATCAAGGATAGTTCTCATCATCTAGCGTGTGTATATAGTTATGTACTGCATTATCAAAAAGACACAGTGCTATTGTAATGCTCCGTGCCATTTGCTGCTGAAGTTTAGAATTCTATTTGAAAATATCTATCTTCAAGTAAGTACACAATCTCGCTGATATATTTCCGGTAAAAACAAAGACAATCTGACGCAGCATACTATTCTTCATTCATTGATGAACGATTCGCGATATAGAAAGACCTGTGTTACGGAGTGTGATTTAAATGAAATGTTCAACTCCATCAAGGAACTTCTGTCTTCTCTCGCAAAAAATTTAAGCTATCATCAATCTCATCTGGCACTTTATACCAATGCCCAAAGCTCTCATAAATCATCCAAGTAACGTCCATACCCAGTTTCTCGAGTGTCGTCGCAGCTTGCTGCGCAAGTATACAAGCAACTTTTTCGTCGTCGCCCCCATGAACTAAGAATACCAGCGTTTGCAAACATTCTGCGGCAGTGCCAGCATACTCAACGGGATCAAGTGATATACTTTCACGGAGAAAGTCAAGAGCTTGTTGTTGCGGTGATCGGTCGCTGTTGCCGCTGGGTTGAGCTTCGCCCTCTTCTTCGCTGTTATCATTGCCAAACGAAATCCGTGTGTCCTCCTCGCCGTTTGTAACAATGCCGTCAAGATGCTGCCGGAAAGGCCAACAAAGCCACCAAGTCTCGTATCAAAAGTAAGCAGGACATACCGCCCCATAGCGCATCCTTGGCTTAATCCACCCAGCAGAATATTTTCCTTCGAAACGGTCTTAGCTCTTCGTTGATTAGCTTATGTATGAATTCGGTGGTGTCGCATAAACCATCAACTTACAGATCTTCGCGTTGCGATGTATTTTCGACATAGTAGTTGTCGAACCACTGATTGATTGGGGTACGCTTAAACAAGGCGGGGCGGCGCTTCTTGGCCGTGGGGAAGATATATTTCATCCCTGGGAATAGTTTGGGTAGCGTAAGTTCCGCTGGTAAAGAGGAAGATGGGATTCCGGTCTTGAGTAATTCGAGGCCAAATTTGAAGCCATTGCTTCCACGACCATGGAGTAGTATGAAAGTATGCGTATGAGCTGCCGTTGGTTAGATGACGAGGGGTTCAGGGACTCCCATTTCTGCGGAGATTTCACTATTGCAGCTTCCGATGTCATTTGTGCATGAGACGGAGAGGACTATAGCGAACAAGCGCAGGAGATTCGTGGGACGGCGTTCGCTAGATGGACGAAAATACTGGCGAAAGCTTTCGAGAAGCTCAGTGCGGGAGTTGAGGGATTGATATTAACTGGGGCGATCCTATCGCATGATTAAGAGGTTCAACTAGTTAGGCAGCAGCATTGGTATAACAAATTCCTGTGGACTAGGATGGACATCTTTTCGTACATAGAATGCATCGTAGCTACCTCTGCCATACGAGCAGCATCGCAGGACTTTAAATGGTTGCGAGTCTATCTTAAGGGTTCGATGGGCACAATCTTGAGACAAGCGCTGAGCCTTGGCCTTCTCGTCCATAATAATAAAGTAATGCCTCAGGAGGATAATCATGGTGCTTGTTAATAGAAGTTCAATAAGTGGTGTTCTGTGGTTGAGTAATAACTAGCGAGCTAAGTTGAGAGTGCGCTTTAGCCGGATGGGTTGCGGCAGCCCCAACTTGTTTAAACCCAAGAGAGTTGAGGGCTAGGGTTAGTCTAAAATTAGTTCATTTATTTTGCCGACTCTGAAGCAGAAACGACTTCATATAGAATTAAAAGCGCGGTTGTATGAAGGTTCTGATCTGACGAATTATAGACATGTTTTCTGAAAGCCATGATTTTATAGTACCCATCAGCCACGGTATTCAGGTTTAAGAAAGCTATGTAGGCTGGTTTTTGCTAGCAATCTTTAGGTGGGTATACATACACTAATCTTCCGGTCCGATAACCAATCTTCAAAACAGCGACTTATGCCGAAACAAAACTGAAGCTCATCCCACCTCATCTGGCCTCAAACTACCGAGTATCGCCAATCAGTTGGCCCCTGTGAAAGTCTTCATTGTCTCCTCCTGATATCCCGAATTCCCTTTCCCCAACTGCTTCCCTTGTATCTCCCCTGATCTCTTGCTGTTCCTTACTCAGTCGCTCACGCTCAGCTCTCTTCTCTATCTTCAGCAGATACTCCGCTTCTGCCTGAGCTCGCTCTTTGTCACTCTGCATTTTCCTTGCTACAAAGTCCACGGGATTCCTAAGACACCAGATGATGAGCTCTCGTGTCGCAAGGGTATCTTCGAGACAGTCGTGACCGTAGCGCCCTCCCCTCTGGACCTGCTTTCGAAGCAACTCAGCGCTGAGACCCTGGACGCCGTGCTTTGAGGATTTGAGTTTAGGGATAAGCATGCTCGAGTCTATAACCTTTTGGTGGATGAGCCGTAATTGATCGAGGTCGTAGTGAAGTGAATGGCCCATGATGATTGTGTCCTTATCAATATACTGAAACAACAAAGCCCGTGCACCCTGCCAACCATCAATGTAATTCCCTGCTGCCACTGCTTCACGCATCATATTCTCGGAGACGCCCGAATACTGTGTCCTCCATGACATGACCGGGACGGAAGGCTTGACCAACGAGTTGATGAGCACCTCGGCCGTAAAGAAGTCGACAACCGAAAGAAGAATTAGTTCGCTGCGGTTGAAATCAGCCCCACACATTTCACAATCCAAAACCACAGCCCAGCGTTTAGGTAGTCCCGGCAGGGGTGGAGGTGCAGCCAAGAAAGTCCAGTTCAAGGCTAGATCAGGTAAACTCTCAAAGCTGTGAGATGGTAGGGTGGCGCAACCTGTAATGTTACCTCGAATCAGTGCCGCCTTGCAGCAGCTAAATGAGCGTTCCACCTTTCGGGCCTGGTGGTTGAATATCTTGACGAGCCTACCCGAGTGAATGCGACATTCCACGGTCTTATTGCCATCTAGAAGGAGAAGTTAAAAACTGTACCGGAGGGAGGGTATTCAAAAGCCTACTTCGACACTGGAAACATTTCTGCATCGACTTAAATTTCTCCTCGGCGAATGGCGCCAGAGTAAAACCACGTCGTGAAAGTTCCTCCTGTGGATGGCAAAGCATATCCAAAATCTCGATATATACATACCATTGACCTTCGGGAACAATTGACCAAACGTTGTCCAAGTATGTGAAGACTGAAGTCCATGGAGTACCAGTCAAAGTCTCCAGCTCCGCAAAGATGCTCATCACGGTTGCAGGCTTAGTCTCACTTACACGCAAAGACTCCGGACTCGTCGCCTCAGTCTCCGGCCAAACTACACCCTCAGGCCAGGCTACTAGCTCAGCCGATGATTCTCCGTCGCTGCTCTGTCCAGGAGTTGAGGTTGACGGCATCGTACGAGAAGAATCCCTTCTCTTTGCCAGTTTCTCGAGCTCCAACAGTGCCGATCTCCTAAGATCCTTTTGTTTTGACTGTTCCTCATTTTCAATGCCGCTACCGCCACCAATATCACCGAGGAAGCTTGCCTGAAGCACCATCCCGTCCAAGCTACTACCTAAGTGCAGAGTATTAAAGCCGGACAACCGCGATCTGGAGCTCTCGGAGACTTTACTTGTGGTCGCGGCAACGGGGTTAACTGCGGTGATGGCGGAACGACTGGAAACTGAAACAGCAGTGATCGATGTCGGGGTTTCCCCGGGTGAGTAGGAAACTAGGTCCAAGGCCCCAAAGAGCGGGAGAGACACATCAGACAAGGACGTTCCTTGGATCTTGACGCAAAGCGGGTCAAAGTCGGTCAGCGACGCGGCTGCAATCACTGGTTGCAGTGACAGTGATGTTGCCGAAACGGTGACACTAGGCTGGATATTTGCAGTGCTGAGCTCTTTGCTCGTTGCGTGCTGCTGGACCTGTTCGTCAATATAATGGGAGTTCATTCCGGACGCACACGTGCCACTCTCTAGGTGTGCAATCATGTTGGCCTCGTTTGTAAATGTCCGCCAGCATTTTGGAAACCCAAGACATCTCACTAGCCGCAGAGCATTTTTGTGTACCTGTTTGTTAATATGGGCGTCGTACTTTAGACCTGTTTTGAATAGCTCTCCACAAGGCTTGCATAAAATCCCAACGTTCCTCCTGTCATGCTGGATGTATGTTTTCAAGTGCTCGTTGAGTGCGCAGTGGCTAGGGAAGTCCGTCAAGCACTCGATGCAGTAGTACTGTATATCGGTTCGGTGACGATCCGCGAGATGGCGTTTGTGTTGCTCCGCTGTGTAGAAAGTCGCACCAGAGGATATGCACTCAAGACCAACTGCTTCGGCATTGCTCTTGTGCGACGTGCTTGTGATGTGTCTCTGAGATGCAATGCAACACAGAAAAAGTTTTATGCCGCCACAGGGCTCGCAAGTCCGAAGGATCGGAGGCGGCAGTTTTGGATTGTATTTGCGTTGGGAGTCCTGGATCCCGGGTTCAACATCTCCCTTGCCTGAGCCTGACAGTTAAATAACTCACATTATAAGGCAATTTGCTCAGTGAAGGATTGCAGCCATCGCAGTGGCACATTGCATTACGACTATGACAAGGCGTCTGCTCAATATGAACGATCAGTCTGGTCTCGGAGTCGAATGTGAGATCGCACAGCCTGCACTTAAAAGATTTTACCATACCGTCGTGTTTAGAACGAGTACGCGATGAAGAGTGAGGAGCCGGAGGATAAGAACGAAAGCAGTAGATATGCAAACGTGGTCACCACCGCAACCCGGACGTTCACGCCAAGAGCGGGGCTGTCGAAGATGTGGTGCTGCACCGATCTCTGGATACGATTCACATCGATCGGAATTACGGCAGGTTTACACACCGCTGAAGCCAATAAACGTCTGCATATGTATACGTATACATGTGCAGTTGCCAGCGCGTGCCGTTCCGCCGCCGGTCGCCTACAATGGTTAAGCTGCAGGGTGCCACATCTATATATGGCTCGTATTGACGCAACACAGATTAAGAGTTACATATATTGAGTAGCAACGAAGAGATCTGTGAAGCAGGTACGAGGCGAGTATCACACGCAATCTGGTGCAGTCAACTTACAACTATCCCCAGTCTACAAAAACAGCACCGATCCCACGAATGACAAATATCGAGTGACTAACCATATTCCTGACTTAAATCGTTTGCCACCACCCGTTCGGGGAATTGTTTTTGACAGAATTTGAAACCACGAACAAGATACAGGACTATTTTTGGTGAATTTTAGGACTGTGAGTGACATCTAATGATGTGGGGGAACCTTGTGGTGTATGATTCCAATTGAGAACGGGTGGGAGGGTTCTTTGACCGACTTGGTTGAAGACAAGCATACAGATTCAGGGACTTTTAGGTAATCTTGACGAGATATAGCAGCAATTTAAAACCTCCACCCAGATCATCTAAAACTGACCTCACGAAAGGTCCAAGACCCACCAATCAGACTTGCCCCTAGTTTAGGATCGATCCGATCTCTCTACCAAAGAGAAATCATCGACGGGCATCGTGTGGCTGCTTGGCAGTTACGTGGCTTGCCATTCTTAGTATAGCATTGTAGGCTTCGTGTCCTTTTAGCTCTCTCCTTTGATTTCCTTTAGACTAGACAATAGATGAGCTTTCCACGCCCACCGCAGAATATACGTGTCAACTTCCCAATTCATGTATCAATAGATGAGGTTTAATGAGGTTCTCACGGTTATGAGCAAACGACAGTTATAATTGTGCAACCGTTACTGGACAACTTCACGGTCTAGATACGGATATGCACATGAATGGCATAACCGAGCTCTTCATTTGTGAGCGAGCCCCAATGAGATGCTCCAAGCTCGGTCCAAAAGATCTAACGACAAAAATATCTGAACCTCATATGTTGATACTGTGGTATTGCGGCATACATCTAAGTCCTTATCTTAGTTTCGAGTAGCGGGTGATGTGAAAAGGCTGGAAATGTAATAATTCCATTTATGCAGCTTTCTTTGCTTACACCAACACATATTTCCAATCCATTCTACTATTTCCGCTCCAAATGCACCGAGGCCACCAGGTTCTGAATTGTTCGTGTCTACGGCCTACCACAGTTCTACTCCGGGTTCCCGGATCGAACTAGGAACTCGCCACCGGCTCAACCCACCAATTGTTCCTCTCACCTCATGCATACGGCCCAGGCGCCTTATTAGGGGCGTGGGCGCGTCCAGCGCCCACACCTAACAAGCCGCTAGCGGGGCACCTCGTAGCCACGCTCCCACCCTCAGCTTCCCGTTCCCATATCTATCCAACTTTCAGCTCAATTGACTCCATGAGTTTTACTCTGACTAGGATATTGTTTATATATGAAATGTATTTAACAAGATGCTCTTTCACTTGCATGTCTCCTCTTTTAGTTTCCTCAAATATTCAAGGAGTGGTTGATCATGAAGTATAGTGGCATAGACTGTTGTGGTGGGAAAATCCGGTTCTCACCACCACTGCTCATATTGGCAGGGGAAGCGAGGGGGGGGGTCGCACAGAGATACAGGGGTAACAGAGGTGGACTGGGCGACGGGGAGTATATATATTTCGGAGACCCTGGGGTCGATAGCTATCATTTTAACATACAACGGAATACACACTCGATCTCCAACATTCAGTCCCACTCACTCGTATTAAGTTTTTGTAGAACCCTGCAATTTATGTGGTTCCTAACGGCCAGTTATCTTACCGAATTCTATCACCCTCTTTTTATACTCCTTGAGCTGGAATTGCTCTTTTTCATGCATTCCCTTTGGAAGCTGCGAGAGGTGCGGCAGAGTTTTGACAATAGACTCTCTGCCTTCCAGCCCTGCTGTTTCACTACACTATACTTAGTACTGTTGATATTGCTAAGTACTGCTTAACACTGCTGGTGTTTTACATCAGGTAAATTATTTCTAACTGATGCTTAGATACATATCATATACCATCAGGCAAATCTTTTCTATCTAGCTGTAATGTTACATTGGCTACTTCTTTGACTTGTTGATTAACTTGAAACTTGAATGAATCTATCTATCTTGAAGACCAAAGGTCTGTAAATATACAATTTGCCATATGCAACACTGCAGTATGTGTTAATTGACACATGCCAAACGAAGGGCTCACCACAAGAGATGATCATGTTGGACATAAAGCCCCCTATGATACCACCGGGAAAAATGACCTTACGCGACGCGTAACTCATAGAGAAGCAGTGTTTGGAACGGTAATCCGTAGCATATTTGACGCGTGGCACTATGAGGTCCTATGGACTTGCGCGTTGACTAGATTACTATGATACGCATGCGATTATGTGCGCTTGATACTATACATCATGCTGCATTCAACAAAACTGCCAAATGCACTTCATTGCACGCTCCCAAGTATGCTCTGAAGTACACTCCTGATTGCACTCGATCGTACACACCCAGCCTGCTTGACGTACGCTCCCAAGTAAGCTCTCAAGACGCTCTCAAGTACACTTCGAGTACGCTCCCAAGTACACCTCCGAGTACGTTCTCAAGTACACTCCCAATTGCACTCGATGACACACTCCCAGCCTGCTTGGCTATATGCTCCCAAGTAAGCTCTCAAGACGCTCCCAAGTACACTCCGAGTACGCTCCCAAGTAAACCTCCGAGTACATTCTCAAGTACACTCCCAGGCATGCTCTCAACGACGCTCCCAATTGCACTCGATGGCACACTCCCAGCCTGCTTGACTATACACTCCCGAGCATGCTCTCAAGGACGCTCCCAATTGCACTCGATGACACACTCCCAGCCTACTTGGCTCTACCCTCCCAAGTACACACTCAAGAGGTAAGACACCCCCAATCTCACTTAACTATATGCTCCCATGTATACTCCTGGGTGCTCGATCTAAAGCCTTGCTGAGTTGCAGGCGCCAGGCACCGGGAGGCGGGTGGCGGGTGGCGGGTGGCATATGGTGGCCGAAATCATGACGTCGGTCGATATTGTAGTCTGAACCTTATCTTTAGCGCGCCCACCGCGACGAGATCTCACGATGCCTCACGGACATGGTGTTGACAATTGCAGCCTTAGATTCTGAAGGAAAGGTAGACAATTGGATCTTGGGGAGAGCAGATCTCCGACTCAGATTTTCCAACGGAATCTGCTGCCCGCTTCCCACCGATTGTGGGCGTATGTGTGCGCATTTGGTCCGGGGCTGATGGTGATGATGGCGAAGATGATGATGGCGATGGTGATGGTGTCGGTGATGGTGTCGGTGATGGTGATCATAGTACCAGACGCACTTAAGACAAGTTGGTTGGCTACGTCAACGTTAGCATCAAAGCTTCCACAAACTCAGAGTATTCCATCGACCAAAAGCTTCCCGTAGAAAACTCTACTCCTCCCGAAGCACGGCTCTCTCAAGCGCAGCTGTCAAGCGTGGCTCTCTCAAGCAGGCTCACAAGCAGGCTATGAAGCAGGCTTCCAAGCAGGCTATCAAGCAGGCTTCGAAGTAGGCTCTCAAGCAGGCTCTCATGCTCCAGCAGGCTCTCCAGCGGACTCAGTGATACTGTGTACAGTACCGGTATAACAGCAAGGCAGTAAAGACAGGTATAGGTCCATCTCCGGCCGGCAGCCGTATATAGTTCCATAGGCCCACGCGCACATCTCTATAAATCGACTATAGATGACTATAGACTGCGCGTTGCGCAGGGGTCCACGGGAAGGTTGCTATGAGCTGCGCGTGCGCGTAGCGCAGTCTATAGTCGATTTGCACTTTTGCCGATGTCTAAAATTCCTTTAATGATAAGTAGTAACATTAATTTCGAGTCGCACCTACAGTGTTCCCAAAGAAGACGTGGTTTTTCCCCAACTTCACCTCAGCAATTTGAAGTGCTCCCAGGCTTGGCATCTGCATTCCCAGGTGCTCCCGTGGTTGTCACCAGACCACCTATGTCCTCCCAGATTTGTCACCAGTGCTCCCAAGTTCACCTGAAGGCCACTGAATCGGTCCAGTCAACTTTGGAATTTGACCACCCAGGGATTGTGGTCCAGCTACTCCCAAAATACTCCCAAAGGCTCCCAGAGATATAGATTTTTTTGGTGCAATTGTCATCAACAGCATCCGTCCTGGACTGAGGGCACACACTTAGCCCACAATTGATGGAAAGAGGTCCTCAGATACCTCTGGGAGATCTGAATCTGAAATCAGCTCTCCCCAAGATCCAATTATCTATCTTCCCTACCAATACCAAGGATGCAATTTTCAATATCATGACCATAAGAAATTTTGAGATCATATTGCAGTGGGTGTGCCAAAGAAAAGATTCCGACTATGATATCAACCTATATCATGGTTTTGGCCACCATTGGCTGCCCACCATGTGCCATACACCACACACCCCATGCCACATGTCACATGCCACACACCACACACCACACCCCTCACCACACACCACACACTGTACACCCCATATGCCACACCCCACATGCCACCCACTAACCACCCACTGCCCCAAACTGCCCACCATAAACCACTCCTCTCATGTCTCTATGGGTCTGCTGTCTGCAGCAGCTCAAGATATTGAATCAAGCATTTATAATCATACATGAGACCATATAGTCAAGTGATATTAGGAGAGTCTTGCCATTTGGCAGTGTACTTCAGCTCGGAGAGTGAAGAAGACTTGGAGTGTGTTATGAGATCCATTGTGCATGTACTTGTGAGGGTGGTCAGGACTGTACTTCGAAATATGATTATAACAGTGCTTCAGAATCTACTCAGACCGCACGTCCGAGCGATTTGAGAGCTTACTTGGCAGCAGATAGTTAGGTTGGCTGGAAGTGTGTCATCAAGTGCATTTGAGGGTATACTGGATAGCATGCTAGGGAGGATATTTGGGAACAAACTTAGAGGTGTACTTACGAACATATTTATAGTGTTATGGGGTTGGTATGACCTAAATAACTATACTGAAAAGTATTTTACAATACTTAAGTACGTACTAAGTCACACTGTGCCATAGCTCCTATAGTTATCTTCCTTTATGCGTATCTCCAGACAAAGTTTATCGGGCGTCTGTAAACATCGTATACGCAATGAGGACCAATATGTATGGCCATATCAGAAGCTACTGGATGAATAGCAACTAAAACATATCATGGTGTGATGCGGTCATGACAATACATATAACTGATATAATTAATCTCGATGAATAAGTATTATCATAAAATAAGTTGCAATAATTGATCTCGGAAATTAAATGAATATCGTAAAGTATGTTGTATAATCAATCTCGGTGATTACCTAATATCGTAAGTATACCATGTGATTAATCTCGGTGATTGAGTAATATCGTGAAGTATGTCGTATAATTAATCTCGGTGAATCATTAATATCGTAACGTACATCATATAATTAATCTCGGTAATTGATTAATATTGTGGTGGTAATATTTTGCCCATCGATAGTGCAATCTGAATTGACCCGTATCTTCACCACAACCCACAACTGAATTGGTTGATAAACCTGGCGTTCAGATACTATTGGCAATATCACGTCTATTGCGTAATCTCCCTCAATTCATCCTCTGTAACAGGCTGAACAGTAGATGTCAATTCTACTCTACCGCTGTAATATCAATCCGTCTTTCTGCAACGAATCCTGAATCCTATCTAACCATCTATTGATTTTCCCAGGATATCCCCTCGGAAGCATTCTCTATGTAATTTTCTGTGGTTAAAACACTGTCCCACTTCGAGTCAGATTGATTGATTGATTCAAGCTAGACTCCTTGGGCAGGAACGTTTTCTTTCATTGATGCTCAATATAATTTACTCCGTAGGATTTCACAATACTCATTTGTGCTAAATCCAACTCCGAAATATTATCGTCGGGTATTATTATTCCCTCAGCTGATTGAGCCGGTAATGGCATAACAACACAATCCCTAACGTACTTTGATGAAAATACATGATATTCAAAATCAAACCTTAGTCGTTCCATACATTGGATAATACTTGCCGGCCACCAGATACACTGTGCTGCAAATATATTATATTCCTTCTGGGATGGTCGTATTAATAATGCAAACGTGTACACAATAATATCGTAATCGTTCGCAAATCCTTTATCAGTCATGGGGCGAGGTCACCGGGTACAATCCTAATAAGTAATACTAATATACTCGGTAATAAGAATAATAGTCAAACAAGAACCTGAAACTTGATAATATATCGGCTTCATCTTTCACAGGTAGGTATTGTTCGTATCTGTGGGGCTACCCTTCCAATGCCGGAGCACTGCTGTCTCTGTATAGCCTTTCTTGAACTACCGAAGTTTATGTCCGAACCTTAGCTATGATCTCATCTATCACATCTTAGAGTACTCTTTTACCATGAGCCAGGCTCTTAGAAAGAGGACCACGCATCCCAATGGTTATCGCGTAATTGCACCATTGGTTTTGAAGCGTCACCCTCCTGATAACAATCAGGCCATCATCAGCCACCTGATTTAATCAAACAGTAACTACAACTTAGATATCTTGCAACTCGTATATTTCGGATAGTCGAAACCTCTCCATCGCCTGACGTGGGTATTTGGAGGGCTTTAAACAGAATGCTTTTAATCAAGTTCAACCTTCACCATATAGGCTATTTGGCTTATCTGCTTCTGAGACTTACGTGGCGACCCACCATTGCTCTGTTGACATTTGACTTGACGTACCACACCAGTATCATGCAACTGAAAATGATTAACCTTACTCGATTGTTCCCAGCCAGGGAGTTGGAGGCTTCTCGGGTCTTACTGACTTTGCCCAACCTCTTAATGAAACAGATACACCATGCTTAGGCCGAGACTATTCTCTTTGGCCGGGGAGTACCCAAGTTGTTCCGCTCCACAAGGGATTGGTTCAAAATCCCGCTTACTTGCATATAGGCTATCATCTGCCTGACACGTCAGACGCATTTCTGCAAATGCCGCATCCTGTCTTCTTAGCTCAGTTTCAATGAGTGTGGTAAGTAGTGTTAGCAACGGTTCTGGGTTAGCCGGCTGCGGTCCGGGTTTGGAACCGGACCGGATGGTGCAATCTGGGTTGTTACACTGAAGACAGGGGTACCCACCGGGTTCGGGGACGGGTTAGAACCGGACTGCGGTTCCATTTTACGGTTCCTACAACTTTGGCTCCAATCAAGTATTTGAGTTCTGATCATATCATGATATGATCAGTACGTACATTGTGCAGCATTAGTCGCTCTTTCACCTCCCGCTGTCAGATTTGCGATCCGACTGATATTTGTTGATTGGCTGTGAAATAAAGGCTGAATTCAAGCGAAATTGGCGGGTTTTCGATCGCGACTCAACGAATACTTATCGGATCGCAAATCTGAAAGCGGGAGGTGAAGGAGCGACTAAAACTGCACAATCTACATGTTGTTCATGTTGTGATACGATCAGAACTCAAATACTGAATTGGAGCAAGAAATGTTGACTTTTGAGGAGCGGGTTTTGGGTGGAAACCCATTGCACCGGTTCGGTTCTGGGTTGGAACCGGACCCAGAACCGACCCGGTAATTTGGACCCGTTGCTAACACTAGTGGCAAGACACAACTGGCATCAATATCAGCCCTGAAGGTTTATCGACTGTCCTAGGTTATTGCATCATCAAATCTGATCTACCGTAGTGTGTGAATTTACAATGGATCCGCCAGCAATGAGGCTCGCTGTCAAATCGACACGAGGTATGTAATATCCCGCTGAAGATCATCACGTATGGCAGCTTACTACTTCATTGTGAGATCGGTGTTATGTACAATACGGTATTGTAGAACCCATCATATGGATCTCGATGTGGACTAGTACCAATACCTCTGTTAGGGGAAAACCCCTAACATATAGTGTACTTCAGAATTCTTTGGAGCTTTGATAGGTATGTGAAATGGGGTGCATTTGCCAGTTTGGTTTCAAGCTTGTTACATGCACCATGATATGTACAATCAAGCATATATAATCTCATCTGTATCATAATAATCTGGTCAATGTGTAGGTCCATAGAATCTGATAGTGCCTTGCAATAATCATGAAACAGATTATAATCCCAAACACTATGGCTCTATGAGTTACTTGTAATGGCCAGGTCTTAGACTAGAGGTTAGGGTTGCAATGCTGGTACCTGCTGTGACAAGCTCAGCCACAACCATAAATAGACTGCTCATGAAAACTATAATCCTCACTGAGAATCTTACCACCTGCTCATATAGGTGCGATCACTCAGGCCCTGTTTGAAACCTCATCTGTACCTGTATAACCAATTCTCTTACTTATCTGGATGCTGGAGTATGCACCCTGACAGACTACTTGGTCTTTCAGTCACCGGATACGTTCCGCTCATGGCATTTCAATCTTACTCTTTTGGTAGACGCTTCCCCACACACCCAGAATCTGCGAATCTAAGCAACTGGCCACTCAATGCTATCCAACTGGACATATAGCCATCCAGGATGCAGTGCCAATAAGCAAGGAAGAGCGGAGATAATTCACCGGTCGATCATGCGTAATGCGGCAGGTTTCACCCATTGCATCACCTCTGGATCAGTAACTGGAAATGGTCTAGCTGAGGGGCAGATTGACGGAGACACAGATACCGGAACCAACATCAAACATGACAACATTACACCCATTTCCGATGATAAAACCAAATGTGACAACAATACTCCAGAACCTTATGAATCTGCATACATTAATGGGATGCACCAACTGCATCATGCAAGATCAATCAAGAAGAGTTGCTGGAGTGGCACCAAAAGATAATTGAATTCCACTTCCAGCAGAATACAGAACGAAACAAACAGCACATATTATAGATGCGAGATGAGATGCGCAATTTTGAGCACATGCAGCCACCACCTACTTGCTGAGGTAGTTGTGAATTAGATATCAATCGCAGCTCATGTTGATTGAACTTCCGGACTCATAATCACCTTTTTCACGATGACAATCCCAAGGTTCAGTGTTTCTTTGCACTTATTGCAAGCTGGGTCCACCAGACTGATCATGATATGCCAAAGACAACTCTGATCAACCCAATTACCTTGGGCCAAGACATGCAAATGGTCAACTCATCATAGCTGCTTGCTCTTGACCTTGGCTTTCGAAAAATACAGCCAGTATACACCAGTAATGACCTGAGACTCAATGTAGCTAGGATATCACACTACTACTTTCTACCCGGCATCTATAATGCCAATGAGGAGGTATGGACATACACCAATCGATTATGGGGAATAGGAGTGAAGATCAGTGTAATGAAGCGCCATTTGAACTGATGCTGTCCGATACGGTCCAGGCAGTATTCCAGGCCAATTTTCAATCAAAACTGCAGCTATTGACCAGAGCGAATGAGAGGTTTCTCTCCATTGACAAAAATTTTCGACAAGCAGCATATGTTGAAACCGAACTGGAGAATTATGACCAGCAGTAATTGATGCCACCTGTCAAGTCATCTCATTCAGGTGGCAAAGAGGGAAACTTCCTGCCATTATTTTCTGAGATGAAGAAAGAACCAAAGAATCTGTCTAAGCCCTACAAGTTTGATAAGTCATCAAGCACAGGCAGAAAAGATCTATCTCCGTTGCAATAGGTAACAGGGGAGGTAAATGTATCATGTAAAGCCAATGGGAAATGCGTACAATTCACCCATGATACTCACGAAATCTTCCAATGCCACAAGTCCATCGAGGCAAACAAACAAGATTGACTCACCCTCCGAGATGGCATAGCCAAAGACACAGATGTCAACGGTGGGCATCAACACACCATGCATCAATCATTGTTCAACAGTCAGCACGGAAGTGTGTAGTTTCCCCCACGTAGTATCTAGCAGAGTGGGGGAAGTTTGACCAGATGGGGCCAGGAATGAAGAAGTTGGGGGTGCAGGCACTAATGGTGACTCTGGACGAAGTTTGACCCCACCGGATGTTACTAAAATTGAGAGTCATTTTTAATAGTCAGAATTCATGAATACTGAGTCACCATCGATGCAGAACTGGAACACCAGATTCGGTGGCTATAGTTCAGGAAGTAGACATAGACAACAGGAATGTTGTGATGCAACTCAATCAGGCTCGTATCGACTGTGGTGCAACCAGGGTATTCATGGCACTGAGTATTTTCGATAAACATTGGATGTCAAAGGGGTAGCACACATCACCACATTCAGCCTAAACTGAGGAGTGATGGAATACGCCAACAACAGCTTGAAGACCCATATCACAGTTCAGTATTTGGACAATCTTCCACCAGTTGATAAACATATATGTTACTCGTGCCAATGCACGTCTAGGATCCATTATTTTTTTTACCCTGCTGTCACCAATGAAATCCTGATCTCAATTGGACTTGCTGTTCATTAACTTCCTTACACTCACCTAATGCAAGTGGAGTGGATGAAATAATACTGACGACTTAGAACATGGCATCGAAGGTCTCAGATGCCAATTATTTGGATGGAAGTGAGTCACTTCTGGGACACAGTGTTCCGCGATTCAGATATTTGTAGCAACCATATTTGATGACCTTTGAGCCAGAGACAAACACATCGCACGATCTGCCCTACTGGTTAGGGCATGCACAGGGCTGCTGGGAGCAACTTTGGATGACATTACCTTGAATTGACCAGGTAATACAGACTCAAGCATGGGAAGTGATGAGCAGGGTACAGCAGTAGTAATTGCAGCAGAGATGCACCGCGGACGAGGGACTACTGTTAGCAATGATTGGCGTTACTTGGCTGCCATACAGATTGAAACTGGAACCGCTCAGAAACAGAACTGCCCAGTGAGGAGTGGTTCCAAACCTGAACTGCACCTTCAACCGCGGATTTTTGAATGGGTTTTGGATACAGCAGAGCCTCATTTTCATGAACTCAAAACTTTGGTTCCAATTAAACATTTGCGTTCTGATGGTATCGCAATTCAATATATACATACATTATCCAGTTGTAGATGTTGTTTCTCCACCCTTCTTCGAATGTGTAATCCGATTTATATTCACGAAGTCACGGTGAAAGATACCCAGTGTTCTTCGTTATTTAAAAGCGACTGAACGAATATTGCTTGGATTGGAAATTGAAGACCGGTAGGTGAAAGAGCACCCAACACTTCATATTTTACAGCTAGAACACATGGTGATACAATCAGAACCCAAAAATGTAATTGAAGCCAAGGTTCAGAGTTCGCAAAAGAGTGGAACCAGCCAAAAAACCACATGATGATGTGCAGTTTGGTACTTTGAATGAGCAAAATCGGGTGCAACTGTTCCGGTTCTGTTCCAACCTTAACCCGGCACCCTTCCAGCAGGTTGGAACCATTGCTACCAGTAGGGGACCCTTAGGTAACTGATCCCGGCTCGCTGGGACAGGAAGGCAGTGACTTGATCTCTGGGCTTGGCCTCGTTGTACTTGAACCATTAATGGCAAAACCTCCTGGATTACTCCTTCCGCTTCTCCTCCATCTCCTTACTGTGGAATACTTATGCTCACTGAGATCACATTCAGTACACAAGCTGATACCTACCGACAATGCAGACTTCATCCCAGTAATAAACTCGGAATGTATACCTGTGCTTTGTTAGCCAGGGTCTGGAACAATGGGACAGCCACACCTATATGAACATTCATTTGACATCGAGCTGGGGTTGAAGATGCCGTATGAACGGATCTACAACCTCTCAGAAGTAGAACTCCAAACTGTCAAGACATACATAGTAATGAATCTATCCAACAGCTTCATCCATCAGTCAGCATCATGAGAAGCAGGACCACAATCAATTGCGAAGTACTGGGCCAGTGGCCTACAAAGTTTCATGAACTACCAGGCACTGAATTCAGTGACAGTAAAGACCAAGTAGCCCGTACATCAGCAAACAGTGAAATTGGTTTCCGAAAATGCACCTCACTCGCCCATCTTTCTCCACTTATTCCACACTGAATCCGACTGACTTATGTCCAATCATCCACCATGCTTGGAAGTGTGAAATGATGTGATCACGTCGTCACGACATTTCAATAACTTGTTTAGTCATTCAAGTTGATATTCTGCACTTGATAAGCTTTCCTCATTGACATTTTAATCATTTCAATGATTCTTTGCACTGTTCCGTTGATTTCCGGAATATTCTGAACTATTTAATCCCTAGCAACATTGATTGTACACAATCCTACACAACTCCCATAACAAAAATTCAGAGTAATCACTCATCGAATTTCAATATATTGCTCCAACAATTAGTTTAATCATCGAATCGCATAATCAACATGTAATACAAATAGAGAGTATTGAAGTGAATCGTGTGGCTCCAGTACCACCGTGTGCTTTCTGGCTGTGGCGTCAGCAGAAGAAGGTGTCCAGCCCCTAAGATCGCACATATATGGTGTCAGTTACGGTTCCAAATCCGCGGTTCAGTTCCGGGTCCTGGTCGGAACTGAACTGGAACCAGTCCAATGAGTTCCACCCCAACAAAAGCCCGAACGACGTGAAACAAGCAGTTTCTTTAGCCGGTTCCACAAATTCATCCACTCAGAACTTTGCCTCCAATTGAGTATTTGAGTTCTGATTGTGTCACAATATCATATACATGTACAAGATGGAGTTTTACATGCTCTTGCACCTCCCGTTCTGCAATTTGCGATCTGATCAATATTCATTGGGTCGCAGTTCAATAACAGTGACTATTGGGCGGTTTTCGCAGTGACGCAAAGAATATTGATCAGATAGCAAATTGCAGAAGATGACGTGAAAGAACATGCGAAACTGCATCTTTTACACATATATCATATTACATTACAATCAGAACTCAAATACTTAATTGGAGCAAAGGTTTTGACATTGTCTAAATGAGCTGTATGTAAAACCCGGCAAAATGACTGAGATTTCTAGGTGCGGTTTGGGATTGGAACCGCTCGTCATCAGGCGGTTTGGATACATGGCCATTCAAATCCGGACCGTAGCTGCGCAAACAGGAACAGTTGCTAATACTAGCCTATAGGGACCATATATGTGGTTCCAACGCCAAAACAAGCAGTAGAACAGTAGCTCCCATCATGCAAGGGTTGCATCAGTGGTTAATATCTATCCTTGAGAATCACCATACCAGCAGTCTGACATATTGGCCCTATTGCACACGTCCGAACCTAGGCAACATATTGTTTAACACTCAATTCAGCATCCTCGAGGTTGAAATGACACTTTGTAACGGCAGCACGTCGCCCAGGCCAGGTAACGTCCGTTCTACATAGTCGGCTTGCCACATGCCTTAGATCTCTAGCGATAATCTAACGTATAGACATACACCTACTATTACTCGCATCCACGTTTGCAACCGTGTTCCAATAATTACCATACGTATACCTCTGAGTCCGAACGCGGGCATACGTGCCCTTACACGATTATCGCTGTTTTGGTCAATGGATAAGTTTCGCTCACGGGATCACCAGTTGACTAGTTTTTACTCATTTTTCCCACACACGACACCATGGAGTCAACAATTGAGAATAAAGCCCCCCAAACGAGATTTAGAAGCATCATTACTGCGAAGCACGAAGCGTTGACCGCTCCATCATTCAATTGAGCCTCTCATGGCACCGGAGTACAGAGCAGAGACCAATTGGCGCACAAGGTGCGCCACTGGCAATGAAGACGATCATGATTTCGACTACAGGACACCACCCGGCCAATGACAAAAATCGCATATTTTCAATCCAGACGAGTTCAAGATGACATCAATTACTTCCAATGAGGGCAATCAACCAGCGGACACCGGAGAAGTCGCGACTGCACCCCTGAACTGGTCAATTCACGGTGGAAACCTAGCGACCTCAGAGACCAATTGGCACACAAGGTGTGTCACCGACATTGCAGACGATGAGCATGAGTACGGGACAAGATCATTTGGGTGCGATCACCAACCCAAGAATCTACAATGGGCGGCCGGAATGCTGCAATATCGAAAACCAATGGTGAAGTTGAGAGACGATTTCCGGGTCATCATAGTTACGACTACAATCCTTCTATTTGAGCGAAGTGCACCCATCCCAGTTTGCGTGTACACCTACAGCTATAGCAACCTTGCAGAAGCATTTTACATATACCTACTGATACACTACTCAAGCGATGAATACCTCCGGAGGAGGATCATTCTGCGAATCAGGCACTCTTTCCACCACCAATTTCTGCACGAGCGAAGTATAGTGTTAGCAACGGGTCCAGTTTTGGACCCGGCCGGTTTTATAGGTCTGCGTGGCAACGGCCTTACCCCATCAAAAATCGACGATTTTTTAAGCGAACCACCACTTTAAGGCCACAAATATTGATC
>Ga0307515_10008416_pt1 | contig 20116 bp, 19 predicted proteins | sample 17_EM_MG_FD_194513 | JGI IMG/M metagenome (GOLD analysis project Ga0307515, IMG submission 194513) | Populus trichocarpa ectomycorrhiza microbial communities from riparian zone in the Pacific Northwest, United States - 17_EM | ecosystem: Host-associated > Plants > Roots > Unclassified | place... | reverse complement strand
GTGAACTGGGCTGGGCCGGACATAATTTTTTGGGGCTGGGCCCAGCGCAGCCCACATGGGCTGGGCTAGGCCCAGCCAGCCCGGCCAGGTCACTGGCCCAAGCCAGTAGCCGGCTGGGCAAAGACAGATGAAGCAGGCGTGGAGTGGCTCCCCGCGTGCTTCATGCACAGTGCGAAGGTAATTAATTTACCTTCGCACAGTGCAACGATACAATCAAATTGAATGCACAAAAAAACGAAAGAAAAATGACTTACCTGTTCTCTGGAGACGGTGCGGATGGTGGCAGCGCGGTGGCCCTCCTCCGCTTATAGCTTTCACTCCTGCTTTCCTTTGCTTCTATGCCCACTGTCCTCTATTTTTTCTTTGTTTTTCCCTGCTTTCTCAGTCCTTATGATGATGAATTGAGGACGGTGCTGGCTTCTCCTTCCAATTCGGGATCTGGGTTTTGTGTTGGGTTTTTTTATGCAGGGACGTCTGCAGAGATGAAGGCAATAGCGGGAACAATTCTCTGTGTATACTGGATTCCTTTCCTCTCCTTCTCTCTGTGTATTATTTCTTTGCTCCGGGGTTTTTGCTTTTGTTTTGGCTCCAGTTTTTCCGTTCTTGACTCTGTATTTTTTTTTTTGGGTTGTGTTTTGTGTGCTCTGTTTTTCTGGGTTGATTGCTCTGTTTTTCTGGGTCTTTTTGGTTTTCTGGGTTTTATTTTTCTTCCCCCCGTCGCTGTGTTTTTTTCTCTGTTTCTCCTCTGATCTTTTTCCCTCTTTGTTCTAGGTTTTCTTCTCCCTTTTATAGAGAAACTTGCCCCTCAACCAGTCCTGCCTTTGCAGGACTGTTATTCAAATTACGAACGGGATCATGGGCAAGAGACGTGGTCCACGATTTGCTGCAGATTTCCTGTTGAATCGGCTTCATCCGCGCAAACGTAGGAGACGAAGAACAATGCTTCCAAAACGGTGCCGTTGTGTCCTCGGGCATGGCTGTTTTTCAATTTAGTCCCTAAACAGTTTAAACTTAACAATTGGGATCCTAATCAGAAACAATTGATTTCTAATTGTGCCCTTGGATTAAATTCAATTGAATCCTTGAATTATAACACTGTTTACAAAACAGTCCTTAATTTCCGGATTGTTCAATTTAGCCTTTAATTAAATCTTTTACTTTTATTTCTTTCAAAATTGATCAATTAACTCTCAAATTACATCCCCAAACTTCAAATTTTGTTGTCTTAACCCCATTGTCAACTATATTTAATTTTTTTTATTATTTGTTCAAAAATTGGGTTATGACAATGAGAATGCACTTTTAAGTACTAATCAGTTTGAAACTTTTTCCTAGAAAGTTGTGCTCTCGTTGGATTGGACCATTTGTTGTTTCTAATGTTTTTCATTATGGTGCATTTGAAATTACAAGTTTAGAAACCAACAAAGTACTCAAAGTCAATGGGCATCGCTTGAAACCTTTCTATGAAGGTTGGATGACAGAACTCACCGCTTCTGTGGAGTTAGCTGAACTAATCTATGAAGAATGAACATGCAACATGTTGAGCCAATGACATAAAACAAAAGCGCTTACTAGGAGGCGGTACCAGCAAAAAAAAATCAGATTTGCTTTCTTTTTCCTTATCTTTTATTTTTCATATTTTACTTTATATTTGTCATTCTCTTATATTCCTTTTCTTTTATTTCAACATTGAGGACAATGTTGTGTTTTAAGTGTGGGGGTATTAGGAGAATTTTGGTTTTCTTATTTTGGTTTTCTTTGTTGTCCTTAAAATTCGTTTTCTTTGTTGTCCTTAAAAAAAATTATGTTTGAACTTTTGAACTCCCATTGGTTTTTGACAATATGAGTATTATGTATAAGAATTAGTTGAGATAGATGAAGATATAAATTAATTGAATGAGTGTGCATGCAAATTTTAAACATTTAATTGTTTTAAGGATTGACTTTGAGAATATGTCATGTTGACTTTATAGTGTTATACCAATACAAGCTTTTGAGCCTTCAACATTATATTCTTTGATTGTGGATTTTTTCAATGATATGTATCTGTAGAACTTGCTTCATATCTTGTTGAGATTACATTCACATTACATATATACATGAAGATGATAAAGGCATTAGGAATTCTAACCACTTGAACCAAAAAGCCAACCTAAAGCATATTATCCTTAGTGAGCCCCTTTTGAGCTTGTTTATCTTTTCTTTGCTTTATCCATGTATAAGCCTTAACTTTTTATATGTTTTCCTTTTCCCCTAGCCAAGGATTAGTAGAGCATATACTTGTGATATCTCATGGAATTATAGTTGGAAATTATGTGAAAAGAAAGAAGAAGTGATGCTTGATGAAAAGATGGGTAAAGTTGCCAAAGGTGAAAAACAAGAAAAAAAAAAGTATTCCTTCATGTTCTTAAGGTTTTATGTTAAAAGAACTTGAAATCAAAAGAAATTAAGCATTGGTGATTAAAGATGAAAATTTATGTGCTTTGATGGAATATCTTGTTTGAAATATCATTTTTCAACATGCTATACTTTCTTTGGTTTGAACCTTTTCTTTTACTCTCTTTTACCTCACCTTAACCCTAGCCCCATTACAACCGGAAAATAAGACCTTTTGATTCATGCATTTCTTGTAATATGTGGTAATACGATTGAAAAACAAGCTTATGATAGAACATATTCATTGATTGAATTTGAGAGATTTAAACACATAAACCCTAAACACGTGAGTGTTGGAGTGTAATTGTTCTAGGCGACCTGCCCGATAGGAAGAAGCAACGCGAAGGATTTCATGACTGGTCTCATTTTTCCAGGCGACCTGCCCGGTGAAGAATAAAACACGAAAAGGATTTCATGAGTGGTTTAATTGTTCTAGGCGACCTGCCCGATAGGAAGAAGCAACACGAAGGATTTCGTGAGTGGTCTTATTTTTTAGGGAACGTGCCCGATGAAGAATAAAACGCGAAAAGGGTTTCGCAAGTGGTCTAATTGTTCCAGATGACCTGCCCGATAGGAAGAAGCAACGCGAAGGATTTCGCGAATGGTCTCATTTTTCCAGGTGACCTGCCCGATGAAGAATAAAACGCGAAAAGAGTTTCGTGAGTGCTGTAATTGTTCCAGGTGACCTGCCCGATAGTGAAATATATAGAGAGAGATTTCATCATATTTTTTTTCATTTTGTTTATAGAAGTGGTCTCATTGTAATGGGTGACCTACCCAGGTGGGAAAATACAAAGAAAGGTTCTCATTGTAATGGGTAACCTACCCAAGTGTAGAAAATAAAGAAATTGCCTCATTGATGCATTATCCCCGAGATGGGAGCTCAAAGAAGCACTCAAAAGGGAGATGAGGGCTCGAATACACGCTTAAAAAGGAGGTGAGGGCTCGAAGGTGCACTCAAAAGGAGGTGAGGGCTCAAAGGCGCACTCGAAATAAAATGAGGGCTCGAAGGCGCACTCAAAAGGATGGTCGAGGGCTCGAAGGCGCACTCGAAGAAGGTGAGGGCTCGAAGACGTACTTAAAAAGAGGTGAGGACTCGAAGGTGCACTCGAAAGGAGGTAGGGTTAGGAAATGCACTACCTTGAATGCTCTAGGGCTCAAAGGCGCACTCGAAAGGAGGTAAGGGCTTAGAGGCGCACTCAAAAGGAAGTAGGGTTAGGAAACGCACTAACTTGGATGGTCGAAGGCTCGAAGGTACACTTAAAAGAAGGCAGGGTTAGGAAACGCACTACCTTAGGGATGAGAAATAAAAGGTGGTGGAAAAATACAAAGATTTTTTTTTACGGCCTAATTCTCATGGGCGGCCTGCCCAGGTTAAAATTTCTCAAAAGTGAAAAATTTTCCAAAAGCAATTTCAATCTTAGCCATTTCAAGGCGGCCTTCCATTTGATGGATCCCGTCAAAGATTTCTCTTGTGAACTTTGCAAAACTCATTGTCCAATGTCTCAAAGGTTAGATGATATGCATGCATCTTTACTTTATTTGAAATATAGGCCCCCATTTCTTCTTAATCTTCTTATTGCTTGATTGATAAGGACTTGTTATCTTGAATAGGTCATCTTTATCGTTTGACTTCTAGCCCACTTGAGTTGGCCTATGTAAGTCTTTTCCCATATTTTTTTTACACAACTCAACCTTCATGGTGCCCATTGTGGCCCACTTGCTTGCTAAAGATTTTCTGTCTCGTCATATAATTTGAGAGGATCATTGATTAAACACTTGGTGTCACTTATTGGAAGGATCAAGCTGCCCTTTGTAAATCAAAATGCCCCCTTGTCTTGTTACAGGAAATGTTCTTCTCTTTTTTTCTAGAAGGGATTGATTTTCCTTCTAAACACAATGTTGCCCCCTTGTATTGGCCATTACCCCTAAGTGTGCTTTGTCAGCAACTCAGACAAATGATGTTTTTAAGTGACCATTCTCTCATTTCTCTTATTTTCAGTTTGGTGAAGGAATATTTATCTAGAATGAATCTTGAAATCTTGATCTTGCATTTTGAAAACAAAAATTGCTTTGATGTAAGCTTAAAATAATTTGCTTTTGAAATCTTGCAACTCTCTGGTTTTTTCTTAGAAAAGAAATGATTTGCTCCTATGTTGGCAATATTTGTCATTTGGTGAAGGTACGTCAAGAGGTGACCATCTATTTTTATGGGTTTTAAAGTGAAGGGCTTGAGCAAAAAAACTCGAGGTTTTGTTTGAGAAAAATTTGTCTCTTCTTGAACACTCATTTTATCAACATGAATAATAATTGGTAGTTTGTTCTTGATGTCATGACTCTTATGAAAAAGTACTCTTTGCATTTTGAGAGCATTGTTTGTTGTCCCCGGTTGCTTGTTTTCTTGATTAGAAAGGACTTTTACAGGCACGTAATGTAGGCCATGGTTTTTGGCTATGAAAGAAAAGGATTCATAAGGCTCAAAAAGTGTTGCAGGGTTTCAAAGACTAAGGATCATTATCAGCAGTTCGACTTTTTGTGTCATTCATATTTTCTTTTGTCACTCTTCTTCGATTTGCTCTTCATTTCTTTACTAGGGCATATTCATTTTGTCTTGGTTATCACTCTTGCTTGTGATTTGGGCATGCCCCCTAGCATTTGAGTTTCTTAGACTCCTTTGCCTTTTCGGCTTTCTCACCGCTTTTTCATCTTTTCTCATTGAAATTTTCACTTGCCCCCAGTGTGGGATGTGATCTTAGTCGGGATTTTTCATGAAAGAAAATTATTCAGGCTCAAAAAGGGACCGCAAGGGATATACCTTTTTTAGAATGTGAAAGGAATAATAAAGATAGCCTTTTCTCATTTCAAACGCAAGCAGTTAAGATCAATAAACTTTGGTCTCGTCTAATGTGATGGTTTGGTCTTTGCAAAGAGATGCATTTCATGAGTCTATGAGCAATGAGTTCACTACATACCATTATTCATAAATTTAAGACAACATGGCTCAAGAGTCATGGTGTGAGAATGACAGTTCATTTTTTATTCTTGCATTTTGGTTCAGAGTTTAGTCACCTCAATGAAGGGGTTGCTTGATTCATGTGTCATTCTACAAGTAGAATGTCAAAAATATCATTTTAAATAAACATCAAATTATTTTTGAAATCAAAATGCAAGTTCAATTTTTAAAATTCCAATGGGGAAATTGATTTTGGTAGAAGAGATGAATTAAGTCTACAAGATCATGCGAGGCTTCAAAAGTGTATTTGTGAGTGCGTTAAGGGAATCCCTTTCAGGATATTTTGGTTGTAAATCAAAGGAAGAGACACAATTGAAGGATAAACTCATTATTTCATTGAAATCCTAAAAAGTAACAAAGACCTTATACTAGCAAAGGTGACACATAAAAAGGGCTAAACACTTAGCAATCATCGATTGGAATTTCTGGAATCTTCCAATCGTCCCTCTCCTATGAATTCCTCGACAAGGGCACCTTTCTAATAGTCAGTTAGGGTCACACATAGACCAGTCTTGGCCTAGTGGCACTGTGGCTTCATCTTCAGGACAAGTGATCTCTAGATGTCTTTGTTTTGGTAGCTCTTTCTCTCACCTTTGTAATCACCTTCAATATATAAACCTCGGTTTCTTTCTTTTCTCTAGTGAAACGTTTCTCCTTGGTCGAGTCAGCAATCCTTCCTAAACAGATAGCTTGTTCAATCCTCTCAGCTATAGCAACCAGGCCAGAAAAATGTTGTGCAGAGCTTCCAACCAAGTATTCAAAGTACGGGGCCTTGAAAGTGCTGACAAACAAGTTGATCATCTCCTTTTCCAACAAAGAAGGATTAACCTGTGCGGCAGTCTCACGCCATCTTTGAGTGTATTCTCTTATGGACTCCTTGTTGTTTTTTTCCATAGCTTGCAAGCTTGACCTATCAGGGCCCACATCCATATTGAACTTATATTGCCTAATGAAGGCATCAACCAAGTCCTTCCATTTTTTTATCTTGGTATTGTATAAACGCATATACAAAGTAAAGGCAACGTCACTCAAACTGTCTTGAAAGAAGTGAATCAATAGTTTCTCGTCATGGACCACCTCAGCCATTTTGTTGCGGTATGCCTTGAGATGAGTTACAGGGCATTGAGTTCATGTATATTTGACGAACTTTGGCACCCTAAACTTCTTAGGAATGACTACGTTAGGTACCAAACACATCTCGGAGGCCTTTATATGGTCATGTAGGCTAGTTCCCTTAAATGCCCTCAGCCTTTGTTCCAGGGCAGCCCATTTGTCCAGGCCATCTTCTTTTACCATCTTGTTCTTTTGAGATTCCTTCATTGTAAGGTCAATGGTAGATGACATTCTTATGGGATATGTTGGTTGAGCAAATTGGGAATACATAGCCTGTTGAGACACCGCACTTGCCCCAGATTCTGTGGATTTACGAGCATAGGTTCAGGCTGAGCTGTAAATTTTGCTTCTTCAGGTTTAGATCTCAAGGCCTGTTCGAGTAGGCTAGTAAGCCTTACGAATTCTTCTCTAAGACTTTCCATCTCTTTTCGGTGTTGGGCTTCCAACTGGGCTTTCTCTTTGTTTTCATTTTTCTTTTTCGCGGTCGAGTATTATAAGTGTGTTTCAATGGGGGACCCATATTTTTCACCTGGAGTGCGGTATTATAACAGTTTATAAGTGTATGTTCAAACATGCATAAAGATGAATGCAACATATTGGGTATGGATTCGCCTTTTAAGGGGTGACATAATGATCGCTATTTTGATATGCGGTCAGATCCAAATTCGATATGCATTGACATACCGAGAGGAGATCTGTTTAGCCTCTTATCATCTGAGCTTTCAGCCACATTCTTGGTGTCTTTCATTATGCATCTAATATATTTGAGTAGCGGTATCTCACCAATATCCAGTCTAGGGCAGTCTCCGTCGGTCATTTGCAAGGATTCAGACTCGAGTCCATACTCAACAGTTGTTATCTTAGGAATAGCGGCCATTACATCACCCAAAAGCACATTTAAGCTTATTGCAGGGATTAACCTAAAGGATAGGTTCTAGTCGTTAAATGCATCGGGGTAGTTTTGCTATCTAGTCTCAACGGTCTTTCGCATGCTTAGTGATCGTCCTCGAAAGGTTGATATGAGGTTTACAAGTAGCATGAAGATAGAGGCCCTGAGTAATATCAGTTCGGCATATCGACCACCATCGAGCAAACAATCATACGAGAGTTGGATAGTTTCGCGAGCCTTACCCAGGCTAAAGTCATTGGGGTGTCGTTACTCCTCCACTTATCTTAAAGTTGATACTATATGTATTAAAAATGAGATGAGTAATGTGTGAAGGCTTTAGATCCATATCCAATATATATGCATGATAAACATGAATAACTATGCATGCTAAAATAGTAAAAAAAGCAAAAAATAAAACTTGATAAACACAACAAGGAGGAAAAAAAAGTACGACAAATATTGTTTAACAATAAAAAGACAAATAGCAAAGCTTAGTCCTAAGGTCCCTAGTGGAGTCGTCATTCTGTCACACCCGGACATCACGGCGACCAATTAAAAAAATAAATCCCTTCGATTGGAAAAAAAAAAACAGATATCTGGCATCTTGTTTTTTTAGGGGAAAAGGTCTTGTTCAAAGAGTCGCCACCTAGTATTATGGTCACTAGGAACCCTAAACTGGTCAACAGAGATTTTATGGTACGGGACTGGTTACGCAAAGGGAAAGATGCTATCACCCCTTAAGCGTCCTACCTAAAGCAGGCTGCATTGCTGGTTTTGTCTAAAATTGCTAAGAATTTGTTCTCCTTTTTTCCTTTTTTTATTCTTCCTTTCATGTTCCTGACTCTGGCGTCACTGAACAATTCCTACGAATATTTCCAACTCTGGCGTTGGTAAATATCGCATAAATCCAAAAAATATGATACTCCTGACTCTGGCGTCAATGAATATTTTCGCAAAAAATGAATTTGAAGAAGAAATTTTCTATGTCATTTTTTTCTTATTTATCCTTTATTATTATTCGCCCTTTTTAGATGGAAATTAAAAAAAAAACATTGCACGATAGATTTGCATTTAACAATAATAGGCCACAGATTGAGCACATAACTTAAAACAATTACAAAGCGCAAAGAAAAAAAATAAATCAAAGTGCGAGGGGCCCACAAATAAATCAACAAAGATCCCTAAATATTTTTGAAATTTTCTGATATAAAAAAGGGGCTCGTTTGATCAAATATCAAACTAAAATGGGCATAAAAACTATGGTCAAGGCATAAGGGTGTGTTTTGCCAAACACACCCTTAATAAACATAATTTGGGCCGGCTGGGCCTAAAGCACAGATCCGGCCCACTCTTTTTTTTTCGAGTTGGGTCCAGCCCATCCTAGTGGAGGCGGTATTAGGTGTACATGCAGGAAGTGTAAAAATAAAAAATATTTGCATCTAGATGTTGTAACGATTCATCTTCTCCACAAGGGGTTCATGGAGGATTACCCGTGTTGGTATGCACACGAAGAACTATTTGTTCGTAATGAGAGCATGGTAGAAAGGATGGTTGGGTTAACTTCTAGTGCTAGCAACGTGCATGAAGTTGTAAATGACAACAGTAATCCTTACAGGAATATGGTTATGGATGCAATGAGAATGAATCAAGGTAATGTCACTCAATGTCCAACTGTCTAAGAAGAACTTAATGCAGATGCAGCCAGGTTTTTGATCTATTGAAAGATTCTGAGGAACCATTATGGGATGGCTGCATGAATCATAGTAAATTATCGGTCGTTGCACAAGTGTTCACCATCAAGTCAAATTGTGGGTTAAGTGAGGCCGGTTATGATAGAATTATCAAATGGGCAAGAAGTATTTTACCTGAAAAGAACATGCTGAAAGAGAATTTCTATGCTGCTAAGTCCATGATGAAACCCTTCGATTTAGGATACTAGAAAATTGACATGTGCCCTAACTTATGCATGTTGTACTACTTTGAAAATGCTAAGCTAACCGAGTGCATGACATGTGAGCATTCCTGTTACAAACCCAGAACTAGCATGAGAAAGACTCTCGTGGCATATAAAAAACTTAGATACTTCCCAATCACACCTACACCGTAGAGGTTATTCATATTACCAAGGACTGCTGAGCACATGACATGGCACCAATCACATGATGCGGTTGATGGAGTGATGATGCATCTTTCTGACGGCGAAGCATGGAAACACTTTAACAATGTGCATCCTCACTTTTCAGCTAAATCAAGGAATGTGCATCTTAGGTTGTGTACAGACGAATTCAACCCATTCAGGTCATTTGCTGCTTCTTATTCTTGTTGGCTGGTCATACTCACGGTTTATAACTTGTCACCGAGGATGTGTATGAGGCCAGAGTTCATGTTTTTATCTATGGTGATACCCGATCCGAGTAGTCCGGGCTGGAATATAGATGTTTGTCTTTAACAATTGATTGATGAGTTGATGCAGTTGTGGTCCTCCGGAGCTTTGACTTATAATATATAAAGAAAATAGAATTGTCTTATAAGGATAGCTTTGAAGTGGACTATCAATGATTTTTCAGCTTATGAAATGGTTTCTGGTTGGAGCACGCATGGAAAACTAGCATGTTCATACTGCATGGAAAACAACAAGGCATCACGCTAACAAACGGAGGTAAAGCTTCTTTTTTTTACTGTCACCATCGTTTCTTGCCAACAAATCATATGTCCAGAAAGAATTAGAAAGGATTTCTTTGTTGGCAGAGTTAAAAAGGATGTTGCACCCCCGCGTCTTTCTGGTGAAGAAATTGCATGACGTTGTATCAGAGTACGGTGACATTGTGTTTGGTTTTCAATCTGGTAGGTTCGATTCGGTTTTATAAGCCTGAACCTGAAAAAACCAAACCAAACCCAAACCGAAAAAAACCAAAAAAAACCAAGCCAAATCAGAAAAACTGAGCCAAACCAGAAAAAACCGAGCCAAATCAAAAAAACCAGTTTTTGTTCTAAAATAACCGAACCGAAACCGGTCGGTTTGAATCGGTTTTGGTTTGGTTTCGGTTTTTTTAAAAAAAACTGGTTTGGTTATTTTTTTTGATAAAAACCGAACCAAACCAAAAATGATCACCCCTAATGCAAACACTCATTCCATTAGCTTATCGTGATTTGTTGCTAAAAGAGATATGGGATGCATTCACGGAGATTAGTCATTTCATTATAGAAATATGCTCTAGCAAGTTGCAGACAAATCACATTGAGCGGCTTGAAATGAATATCCTCGAGACAATATACAAACTTGAGATGATATTCCCTCCATCTTTTTTTGACTCGATGGAGCACCTACCCATACATTTATCGTATGAGGCAAAAGTTGGAGGACCAGTCTAGTATAGATGGATGTATCCATTCGAGAGGTTAGATATTACAGATGCAATGTAATTCATAAGGTATTTTCATTGTTTTTCTTAATTGAAAAATATTTGTTTAATTCCATACAAGTACTTGTTCAATCTTAAGAAAAAAGGTTAAAAACAAGGCGTATGTTGAGGCTTCGATATGTAAGGCCTATATTGTTGAGGAGATCTCAACATTTATCTCGTACTATTTTGAAACTCATTTAAGAACAAGAATCAACCACGTTCCACGGCATGATGATGGTGGTGAAGTGCCTTCCAATGGGAACTTATCAATATTCTCAAATCCTGGACAACCCACACCTAAAAATGTCATAAGGGGAAGATATTTGTCTGGGCTAAAGTTCAGACAAACACACAATTATGTTTTATTTAACTGTGATAAGCTGAGACCTTTTAAAAAGTAAGTATATGTAATACTTAAACTTTGTTAAAAATGTACTATTTATATATTGTAATATCATAAACTCATATAATTTTGAAAACCTTTTAGGCAACATCAACAATATTTATTGTCCAATAACTTACAGTTGATCGAATCCCAAATTTTTTTGGATTACAACATGAACAATTTTTCATGTGGTTCAAAACACATGTAAGTACTATCACAAACTCATTATCTCTTGCAAGTTATTGTATTTCATTGTATAATTCTTGTTTATTGTTTATTGTTGTACTTGATATACAAGGTTTATCAAATGGGAAGAAGTGTTGCTATTTCATTGTCTTTACTAAGCCTGGGTCCTAAAAGAAACGTTAAGTGCTACAATAGGTATTTTATCAATGGATATGTGTTTCATACTGAAGAATACGAGCATAGAAGAAAGATATATAACAACGGTGTTTGTGTTAGGGGATCGACTTGTAGTGAGTTTAAAGTTGACTACTATGGTAAATTAGAAGAGGTCGTTGAATTGCAATATCATAACAAGCAGAATAAATTATTTTTATTCAATTGCTATTGGTATGACACCACTAACAGACAAATCAGAGTAGATCCTCACTATGGTCTAGTAGAAATCAACTCAAAAGCTAAATTCTGCAACGTAAACAATGTCTTTGTTTTCGCAAAGCAATGCTAACAAGTTTATTACACATACACCCCTTCCTTTAGAAAGAACTGATAAAGAGTTGATTGGTTATCCGTTTTAAAAATGAAACCCAGGGGTAGTGTCGAGGTTGTTTCGGATGAGAACAAAGACATAAATGTGCGAGATGAAGTCTTTCAAGTTAGTGAGTTGGTTGAACCATATCGAGTTGCTACTTCGATTGACATAGAAGAAAATTTATTTTTTTGTATTTTTGATGATAGTCTTGTTGTTATTGACGTAAAGGAGTTGAATGTTATTCTGAGCTCCAGCGGACAAGTACATGTCGATGAAGATGATGATGATGATATCCACATTGAAGATTATGATGGAGCTGATGACAATTCAATTGACGAAGAAGAAGAAGAAAATTCTGACTAAATATCATAACACGAAAGTGTAAAGAATTTTTTATAATGTAATATTATGGATGAAATTTTCTACCATAAAATATTTATTTTTATAATTTTTCACTGTTGTTATTGTGTTGTGCGGGTAGTTTGCAATTTAAGTTTTTGCAGGGAGGATAAATAGGCAATACAAACACAATTTATCATGCTCTATGCACATCACTGACGGATCTACAAATGGAATAAGTTTGTTGGTATTTCACAAAGAGTTGTAAAATATTTACTGAATATGCCACAATCACCGACGCCCCTACATATGGAATGAGTCTGTCGGCATTTCACAGAGTTGTAAAATATTTACTAAATATACCACAATCATTGACATCTCTATAGATGAAATGAGTTTGTCGGTATTTCACAGAGTTGTAAAATATTTACTAAATATGTCACAATCACCGACGTCCCTATAGACGGAATGATTCCATCGGTATTTGCCAGAAGATGGGAACTGTTCACCTCCTATATCGGTGAAGTCCTCTGAATCACTTATGGAATTACCGATGAATTTTAAATTCCAAAACGTGGGTAATTAATGAATCTCTAACCGTGTGTACTTATTTCACATTACCGACGAACAATGAAAATTTTGGAGGGTTATTTAAAAATTTCATGTGAAATTCAAAATTTTACTGACGAACTGTGAAAATTCACCGACAGAATAATTAAAAATGATATTATTTAATAGTCTGTTGGTAAGTCCGTCGGAAAAATTACAATATAACTCCCACCGAGAGCCCCTTCAGTTCATTTTTTTCTCTCCTTCGTTTCTTCTCATCCGTTTTTTTTCTCTCATCCATTTTAAAACTCTTGTTTTTTCTTGTAATCTCTAATCCTATATTCAACAAATTAAAAGATATGTATTGTGATTCAATATACTTAATGATTTTCTTTTTTTCATCTTTTCTTTGTTTTATTAACAATATATTTTTGTTTTGTTTTTTATTTTTTTGTATTGTATGTAGATGAAGTCTAGAAATAAACACACTATTAAGGTAAGCATTTTTCATTCTTAAAGTCTATAGTTTTTTTTTTTTTAATTTGTTGTCTATTTTATTGTTTATATTGCCATAATAATTGAATATTTTGTTAAATTTTAATTGTTACTGTTAAATTTGCCTTGTAAATGTTAATTAAATATATAGGATTAAATTTAATTATTTTATCTCAATTTTACTCTATTATTGCGTAATAGAGCGTTTAATTGTTTCCATGAATTTTAATTGTTATTTATGAATTTATATAGATGTTAGTTGAATATTTAGAATTATATTTTATTTTATTTTGTATTTTATTGTTAAATTTGTATAGATGTTAGGTTATATATAATATTTTTTTTCTTTATTTTATGGTTAGAAACATTTTATTATCATTTCAAAAATAAAATAAAATCAATTGGTTTGTGGCATATATATTGTCAATATTTACAGGTTTGAAAAATTTGGGTAGTCCTCAGTATAGGGGAGGTGCTGCCAAATATATTTTTAAATAATTGAATTTGATTATGCAATTATTCGTTCAACTTGTATAGATGTGTAGAACGAAATCAACAGCACGTCATGAACATATGGTCGCAACTAGTTCTTTTAGCAATGAGGATGACTTGCCCTTAGGTGTTGATCAAGAATAGTCACTTGCGCCATTGGAAGGACGACCTTTCAATGTAAGTTTGTTGTGCTTTTAGTTTTTTTTTTTACTTATAACATAATTTGTGAACAACTAATTAATATTTCATTAATTTTATTTATTTTCAGGTTCACAAACATTGAGGTCGCCCGAGTAATAACATTGGCATTTAAATCATCGATGGAGATTTTATTATTTCAATGGAATTAGGTTTCCAAACATCCTGATTGGAGACCTTATATCGATGCATGGTTTCAAAGATTTGAGGTTGGTGTTAACTTCTAATTTTATTTATTTTTAATAAATTATTATTTTTATTTTAAATAAATTATTTATACATAGAAAAAATTTGAGTGGGAAAGCGCGCATGACAATGTTGTGAGGAGGGTGTGGGAGAATCAGACGGCAACTAGGTAATATAAAAAACAATACGATATTTTTTTTAAAAAAATATATGTTTTAAAATCTAATTTGTCATTAACTAATATAAAATTCATTGATTGAAGTAGGTTGCGTGATTTTTGGTATGAAGCACAGAAAAAGGCCAAAAACTACGCCAGAGATAATGGTCTACAAGGCTGGAATGACGTGGCGGTTTGGAGGGATTTTAGGCCACCATACATCCCGAAAGATATATGGCCGTAATATATCTAGCACGTGATGTCTAAGTGGTTCACACGACGCTCACAGTCCAGTGCTGATAACCGGAACCGAAAAATTCATGCTTCGGTGACCACGCACACCGGTGGCTCTGTTCTGTTCACTGCACATGTGAAGTGGATGGTAAGATTATTTTTAATGAAATCTATCGTTAATTAATTTGCTGCTATTTATAAATATATTTAACTTGCAACATTTTTTTTTCTTACAGACTACGTCTCTTGAACATGAGTCTAGTCCAATGGAGCTGTTTGTAGAGACGCACATGCGAAGTGAAGACTACCAAAGGGGAATGCAATAGTTCATCGACAACCGCGCTCAACACTTTGTGGTATGTTTGTTTAACCTTTTTATTTTGTAAGTTATTATTTTCTTGAATTGAATGTGATGATTTCTTTTTTAATTTTCAGGAGACATATAATAACCGGTTGAGGGAGAGATACGGGGACGATCCTTCAACCCACCGGAATTTCGATCCAGAATTATGGATGGAGGCAGGATCGTTAGTGGACCTGATAAAAATCGAGTGTACGGACTCTCCAACACTACGGCCAAGAACTTGTGGGCGGCTCGTAGTGTCTCAACCGTTGGGAGCTCTCAATCAGTATCGAGCACCCAGTCTGAGGAGATTGTGGCCTTGAAAAAACAATATCAGGAACTCTCAACAGATTATGAACAACTCCATCAGCTCGTCATGGACATGAGATAACAGATGGGTGGTACGTGTGCACCCCTTTTTTGGCTGTATGGTCCTGGTAACGACCAACCTCCTCCTCCTCTAACTCCGCCATTGTTCTAGTTCAATTTTTTTTTGGAAACACTTTAAAATTGTAATGAATATTTGGATGAATATTATTTAACTTTCTTTTTATATTTTTAATGTTTTATACAATTTTATTTGCTTAATTGGTTTTTTTTTTACTATTTTCTATACAATTTTATATTATTTATTCTACACAATTTATTTTTAAAAATATTTTTAAATTATAACCGATGGATTGACAGACGGAATTATTTTGTCGGTATGTCATAGAAAGTTGCAAAATATTTACTGCATATGCCACAATCACTGACGTTGATACAGACAGAATGAGTCCGTCGGTATTTTACAAAGAGTTGCTAAATATTTACTGCATATGTCCCAATCACCGACGTCGTTATTCCGTCAGTAATTTACCGATGAAAATACAGACGAAATAAATATGTTGGTATATTTTTAGCGGGAATGTTTTTTTTTTTATGCGCGAATTTTCTGTCTGTAAAACCATCGATGTTTTTTTTTACCGACAAAAGTAGTGACCAAATATGGAATTACCAATGAACGGTATTCCGTCATTGAATTCATTGGTAAAATGTTTACCGACTGAATGGTAATCTTACACCGACTAAAAATGACCGTCGCTAAAACTATTATAAGTTGTAGTAGGGCTCAAAAAGCATGGGCTCGGTCATGACAACCTGAGCCCATACTAGGCATAGGTGCATGGGCCCAGACAACATGCTCGAGTCCATTTTGGGATGGGCACATGCTTATCATACTGTGCATGTTGTCATGCCCAACAGGTGTTGGGCATTGTTGGGCATGCACCCAATGCCTAGTAGAGGGGTTGGGCACCTCAGCACCCCCTTATACTCGGGCGTGCACCCGAGCCCAACATGCTCGGGATCAGGAGCGCTTCTCGAGCCTAATATGCTTGGGTCTAAGCAGTGTGCCTGAACCCATTTCTCACTTCAAATGGGCTCGAGCCCAACACCCATCAAAGATTTTTTTGGGATTCCACACGAGTCCCTTAGTATTTCATATTGATCTAATACTTATTATTTTGAGTAGAATACAACTCAGAATATCATAAGAATAAAATTACACTTCAACCCCTTCTCCCCATAAAAGAACAAGATTTATAGGCTATAAATACGTCATGAATCCTTCAAGTCAAAGGTTCACAATCTGTTCATTCTTAACATTTTTAGCATAAATATTTTCAGAGTCTATCTCTCTAAAATATTGTTGCACCTTTTCTCTCTCCAAAGTTACTGACTTTACCATCAGAGAATCCCCATGTCCATAACAGGGCACCTTTTGTTGGTGCCACCTACCAACTATCTGGTTTACCAGGCACCACTTTGTACTACCACAACTACCGATCACCTGATTTACTAGGCACCATCTACTACTAGCACATTTATCGGTCATTTGGCTTACCGGGCACCACCTGCTGCTGGTTACCAACTCTGTGGGCTTTCCATATCGAGTCACCAGATACCATGACTACTTTTTTTTATCTAGGTGCTTTACCTTGTAAGTACCGTTTAGGAGTGAGTTTCAATCTGCTTTTCGTTAAAATTTAAAAATTGTTTTTGCTTCAAATTAGTTTTTTAGTGTTTTTAGATCGTTTTGATGTGTTGATATTAAAAATAAATAAATAAATAACATTATTTTGATGTTTTTTCCTAGTAAAATTCACTTTGAAAAACAACCACTACCACACTCTCAAACACCCGTCTAATTTTCTACCTCAACTTTTCTTTTCTTGATTAAAAGAAGAAATGTCATGTGTTGTTATGTTATGCAAGAGGCAGGTTCCCTTAGTAGGTTTCACGGATATTTGTTTCTTTCTAAGATGAATTGTAGATTATTATAGTTGAGTTTTCTATAATATATTTTTGGGTGTTTGGAAGTGTGGTAGTGGTTGCTTTTCAAAGTGTTTTTCATTTGGAAATGCATCAAAATAATATTTTATTATTTTTTTAAAAAAAATTATTTTTTATATCAACATATCAAAATAATCCAAAAACATAAAAAAATAATTTTAAACAAAAACAAATTCAAATTTTACTCATCTCTTGTTTATATCGCAATACCAAACAAGGGATTAGCATCTTAGTGTTTGCCATGAGTTGGAATTGATTTATCTCTCTTGCATTAGATGTCATATTTTAGTCCACTTTTAAATCAGTAAATGAAATTTTGATCTTTGTATAGGAATGTCTATTAGAAACCAAGTCTCTCCTTCCTTTGTCAGGGCACTTGTGGAAGTTGCTTTTTTTAATTATTTTTTTAAGTGGATCTATCATAAATTTATAAAATTAGTCAAGATTCTTTCCTGCGTGTATCTCGACTAATTATATTAGAGTTATATTGGAGTATCCACCAGTTTCTTGCGTGTATCTCGACTAATTTCATAGACTCTAAAATTAACGATAATGTAAACCTGCAGTAATCTTGAGAGAACTCGAATCTTTAGAGCAACCTTGTTGTTTGGAAGGGTAGCGAAGAATATTTTTTAAATTGTTTTTTATTTATAAATATATTAAAATATGTTTTAAATTTTATTTATTACATTAATATAAAAAAAATTAAATTTAATTAAAAAAATCTGTTCAGCTGCAACTCGTACAATACCTAACCGCGAAATTTCACGGAAGAGTTGCTGAGATTGACTCGTTTTCATATTGCCTTGAAATTAGGGTATTGTGTTTTCACATCAACCTGAAAGTTTGACAAGTTAGATTATCTCAACCAGTGAATGCAAAGATTATGCAAAGATTATCCTCATTGTTTGACTAATTGGCTCTATCATTAAGCCACATTTATTTCACGGAAAGTGATTTGTTAAAATCATTTTTCAAATTTTTTTATATTTATTTGTTATTAAAAAAATATTAATCAATAAAAAATATTTTTTTAATAAAAAAATTAGTTTGATTTGCATGAAAGTATTTTTTTTATTTTGAGCAAAAAATTACGTTTCAGAAATTGTGAAAAATTTAAAAATATCATGTTATTTATTGATTTTATCAAATTTGATCCTCAAATTTTTTATTATTATATATTTTGTTTTGAATCTTTTTTTTAATTTTATCCTTTAGAATTTAATTTAATTTTATTTTTATATCTAGTTTTTATTTTTATAATTGTTATTTGTTTTTCTCTTATTATTTTCTTAATTGAAATTAATTATCAATCAGATTTAGTCTTTATTTTTTTTATTGTTATTTATTTTATTTGAAATAATTTATGAAATTAAAAACAATTAATTCATCATCTTTCAACTTTTTTTATCTATTAGATTTGATCTCTATTATTTTGATTGTTATTTATTTTATTTGAGATAATTTATAAAATTAGATTTTTTTAATTTTACTTTCATTCAACTTTTTAATTTGTAAAATTTGTTCCTTATTATTTTAATAAACTTGAAAAAAAATATTAATAATTTATTTTTCAGTTTATTTTTTATGACATAGCCGAATACTGGAAAATATTTTCTAATTTATTTTTTATAATACTACTAAACATTAATAAATAATTTACTTTTAAAAAATTTATTTTTTAAATAACTATTTTAAAAAAATTATTTTACTGCGAACAAACTCCTAACTCCCGGATTGCGTGGATACTCCAATATAACTGACAAACATGAACAACAAACTGGTGGGTGGAGACAAATACAGTTGCAATGTTATTCAGGATCGTCTTTTTGGTGCGTGTCTTCGTTAGCTTAGCAATAGCAGCCTCTCAAGATTTCAACTTTACCTTCTCTGGCTTCCGATCCACTAATCTAAGCCTTGACGGCTTAGCTGAGTTAACCTCCAATGGCCTTTTGAGGCTAACCAATGAAACCTACCACCGAACGGGTCACGCCTTCTATCCAAACCCAGTAACCTTCAAGAACTCTATAAATAGCACTGCTTTCACCTTCTCCACTACCTTTGTTTTCGCTATCATACCTGAATATGCAACTCTTGGTGGCCATGGTATTGCCTTTGTCATTGCACCCACAAGAGGTCTCCCAGGATCTCTTCCAAGCCCGTACCTTGGTCTATTTAATAAGACCAACAATGGGAATCAGAACAACCATGTTGTTGCTGTGGAGCTTGACACGATATACAGCAGCGAGTTCAATGATATCGATGATAACCATGTTGGGATTGATATTAATGGTATAGAGTCTGAACGATCTGCTTCAGCTGGATATTATTCTCAACTTAATGGTAAGCTCACAAACTTGACACTAATTAGTGGCCATCCAATGCAAGTTTGGATGGAATATGATGGCATGGAGAAGCAACTTAAGGTCACTATAGCTCCGATTGATGTTGATAAACCCAGTAGACCACTTTTGACTTTGTCTCGTGATTTGTCGCCAATCTTAAACAGTAGTATGTATATGGGATTCTCATCATCCACCGGTACTTCTATTTTCGCGTCCCAGTACGTGTTGGGTTGGAGCTTCAAGATGAATGGCCTAGCTGAAGCACTAGATATCTCTCGCCTTCCTAAGCTTCCTCGAGTAGGACCAAAGAAGACATCAAAATTCTTAACCATTGGACTGCCTGTGCTTTGTTTAAGTTTGGCTTTAGTAGCAGTCTCGAGTATATTTTATGCCATACGAAGGACAAGGAAGTTTGCAGAAGTGCTAGAAGATTGGGAGCTTGACTATGGGCCTCACCGATTTAAATTCAAAGATCTTTATACTGCCACC
>Ga0307515_10008415_pt1 | contig 20117 bp, 15 predicted proteins | sample 17_EM_MG_FD_194513 | JGI IMG/M metagenome (GOLD analysis project Ga0307515, IMG submission 194513) | Populus trichocarpa ectomycorrhiza microbial communities from riparian zone in the Pacific Northwest, United States - 17_EM | ecosystem: Host-associated > Plants > Roots > Unclassified | place... | reverse complement strand
ATAAGTTCCTTTAATGTCTATATAGTAGTAAAGACTAGTAGTACTGCCCATTATAGGTCCAGGGTAAGCTTATTAAGAAGGTTTAGTAATAAGTCTTCTTAGGAAATTTGGGCTTGGCCGGCCAGGTGTAAAAAGCGGGTCTAGAAGGCCGAAAAGGTCTCTATTATTTTTATATTTAGGCCTTTATAATTAAGGCGGGCGTTCTATACCTTAAAGGGGTCCTTATAAATAGAAGACAGGTAGTTAATTATCTTTTCTCTAAAGAGGAAAGGGTCTACTAAGTCTTAGGCGTATCGCGGACGTAGGTACGTCTATACGTCCCCACTAGTACGGCCGGAGATATAAGCCATCTTCGCTTAGGTAGTAGGAAAGTGGTCCGCATTAACTTTAAGCTTATTCTGTAATTAGAGCTTCTAGTTATTAAATGTAGGGTTAGTTCCGTCTATAAGTAGCAGGGGTTCCGCGATCTATACGGACCGTAACAATACTAATGCTATACGTTAGGCTGGGGCCTTAAGGACCGTAGCGGGTCTCTGGATGTCTGATAACTTATCGCTAGGTACAGGGGTGCCTCTGGCTTTAAGCAGCTCTCAGAGTCGTTCAATTTCGGTAAGGTTGTCGATGATAAATGAATGAATAAATAGGCCCTATATCGCATTCAATTTATAAGCCTACCAAAATATCACGATATGAATAAATAATCGCGATATCTTAGATATAGGCAGTATCATCGGTCTTGGCATAGTAGGGGGTACTAAATCGATGGGGCCGATGTCTCCCTAGAGGCATCCAACCCCCCTAAACGTTTACCAGTAGCTCTCTCTAGCTTTATATAACTCGTCCTTTTACTTATAACTTTAAGTGCTCCGATGGCTTAATATTTACTAGTCTAAGCCTCTATATATATTTATAATTTTATAAATATTCATTTATAAGGGCTGGTAAAATATTTAATCGTTATCACTCCTTATGAATAAATACATCGTTATGAAGTAATGAATAAAAATATTATCGACAACCCTAGATTTCGGCATTAGCTGCCACAAGCTCTGCCTGGGAGTTTAAGTTAGTAACTGTTTTACTATTAGAGGTAGTTAAGGGTCCTATAGCTGCTTTACCGGCTACTGTGTTTCTTGGCATAGTAGTAGATACGTTTAGTAATTTCCGGTAATTTCCTTAGGGGTTCCAGTCCGTGCGTGTCTTTTGAGTTGTATCGTATATATCCTTTTGGTCCTGTCCTGTCCTTAGGGTCTTATTCTGTTCTTATAGTTCTAGTAATGTCCTTTAGGTCCATTTCTGTGTCCTTATCCTATTCGTAGATTATAGATATATTTAAGTTCCTTCTTAGGAAGAAAGAGTAGATAAGCTTTGGGTAATGTTAGCGACTTAGTTAATTGAGGCACGAGCACAGCAAGGAAGACGCATGTAAGCCTGTACGATTGGATTGTCTATAAACGAGGATCCAAAGCTAGAGAAAGGAAAGGAGAAGAATAGTAGCGCCGCTCGAAGTTTTATAAGACCCTTTAGTCACGTGACGGCAATTTGCCATTACGTGACCGCAATCTGCCGTTTCTGCCAGCGCCGTAACAGGTAAAAAGGGGGAGGAAAGAAGCTTTGGTTATTAAAAGGGAGTTATGCTTATTAATCTTTAAGACAGTTTTCCCAGACAACTAAAATAGCCCTTGTATACAGTCATAGGCGTTCGCTACAATCACCATATATAGTTGGTGGCGGTTGAGCGAGCCCGTGTACTGAAGCGAAATCTACCTTTTTTTTAAGGGGTGAAGCTGGTCACGCTTGTAGCTGTAGACTGCCTAGTTACGTGCGGTGAACCTTAATGTTAATCAAGGTCTTATATAGAATGGTCACGGTCATTCTTGGTATTTATAACGGACGGGAATGATTGATTTTTGTATCTAAGGCATAATAATATAGTAAGCTAAAAGCGAGCCTAGTTTTCTATGAAGAATTTAGAGCCTCTACAATATCGTAAATTCCGCATTTTATTAGCTGTGAGTATCATTACACTTGCTTAAGACTTTCGTATAATTATTATAACCACCTCCCATAAATATAATGGCTAGGATAGGCGCCCTCGATGCCGCTAATCTATCTACTATAATCCTAATACACCCACCCCTATATAACCAAGGACCAACCGCCCCCTCCCGATCCCTAATCTCCCCGCCTCCCCTGTAGCAACCGGTCCTGTATACCCCGCCGCCGTCCCACTCCCGCCTCCACTGCCTCCCAACCCACTAATAATAAACCCGCCAACCCCGCCTCCCGTCCCCGTCCCCGTCCCAGACGGCTGTTCCACCGCCACCGTCTCTGTTCCCACAACCACCGCCGTCTCCCCCGGCGCGACCGAGATTGTCACGCCATCATACACCGTCGCGGAGCCTAGAGGCAGTGTCGCGCCGTTCGGCAGAACTACCCCGCCGGTGGCGTAGGAGAGGGCGAGGGGCGTGCTGCCGACTAGGAGCGTGGTTTCCAGGACAGCGGGCGCGGGGAGGGTGGCGGCGGGGAAGGGGAGGGCGTAGGTGGAGGCGCCGATGACAATGGCGGTTGGAGTTGTGGGGACGGAGATCGTGAGGCCGGAGTAGGTTGTTGTGGCTCCTGGGGTGAGGGTGGCGCCGTTAGGGAGGACGATGCCGTTACTAGCGTAGGAGAGGGGGAGGGAGGTACTGCTAAGGAGGAGGGTGGTGGATTGGGCTGCGGGGAGGGCGTAGGTTGCGCTATTGATGAGGACGGCGGTGCCGGAGGCGGGAAGTAAGATAGTAAGGGAGAGAGAGGAGATGATGGTTGCGGAGCCGGGGGCTAGAGCAGCGCCGTTGGGGATAATAATGCCGGCGGAGGACGGGGCGGGGGTTACTACCACTGGAGGCGTGGCTTGGGCTGTAGAGGGGTTTTGTGTGTTATCTGGCGGAGAGATGTCAGAAGCGCCTGCGCCGGGAGTGGGCGCGGGATTCGATGCAGGTTCACCGTTAGGAGGAGCTCCTTAAGTCGCTGGAGCTTGGCTGACAGAGCCTTGGTTGGATGGTGCCTGCCCGGCCTGTGTTTGTTAAGGTGGTGGCGTATTTATTACAGCTGAGTTTCCGGGCTGGGTGGACTCCACTTGGGAAGCTGGGACAGTGACTGATGCAGACAGAGGAGTATTGGATGATTCCGAAAGGCCAGTAATAGGACTTCCTGGGTATATGTGTAAGCTTTGCAGTGTGAAGAATTGAATGAGCGACTTGATTGTAAATCTATGGAAATTAGGTGTACTATATACACGAAATACGTGGCAAAGGTTAACGGAGACGCCGACGATGATTTGTAACTGTTACCAAATTGGCCACCAGGTCGACATTGCCACTTAGTCGGTAATAGGTAATGAATAGGTAATAGAAATGAGTAGTGAGACATGCGATGACAAAAGGCACGGTAGTGAGTCATAAGATGACATCTGACATGGTAGCGGTAGTCGGTTACAATATGCCCTGCATAAGAATGGTGGTAGTGGATTGCACTGTGAGTTGGCTAACGGGAATATGAACTGTGGGCACGCCCCAGCCGTTTATTATAGTGCAAGAGGGGAGCAGAGAGAAGGTCGACGTGATGCCGGGAGTTTCTAACACAAGGCTGAGGACTGCAGTGGGGATAACAAGGTTCGTCTCTGCCGCCCAGAAAGTTGATTGTATGGGGAAGACATTGTATTCGGAGCTCGACACAAAGGAAACTGGCAAATTGTGGTGACAGGTAGATTTACCTGTTTTTCCGTCGATGGAAATGGTTCCGGGGAGGTACATATCGACATTAATGGCAGCGTACGGCGTTGGAGAAGTTCTTATATTGAAAGAATTAGTCTCGTAGCCTTGGTTTTATCTAACGCTCTCTACGAAAACATTTCAGATATTTGGAGGAGTTGCAACAACAAATATACAGAATGAAATGAATATAGACAGCAAGCAGGGTAACCTACATTGTCGTAGTTCCAGTAACGACTGTTGTAGCCAATTCAACCGTGATTCTGATGCCCCCGTCCCCGCCCCTCGGAGTTTCTATATTATCCACTGCCGTGGTGTTATATAATGTAGTCGTTTTGGGTATTACTGTATTGTTATATTGAAGGTGCTGAGTTATGATAGTTGCGACCGTGACAACCACGGTACTGTTCCGCCACTCATGGAGGGCGACATCCGCCACAAAGTAACAACATGGTATAGCGGAAGTTGGGGTAGTTGCTAGCGGGGATACTGTGCTAGAGGAATTGTAATACACATTTGAGGCTTAATTGTAGTCAGTACTTGGGTGCTGAGACGGTGGTGGCTCGGATCTTACTTAATGTAGGTAACGCAACTGCGAAAATTCGATATGCTGTAATTAATGAAGCAAAAATACGCATGGCGAACATTTTAGGAACATTCGAGGTAGCGACAGGTAGAAAAGTGTGGAAAGGACGTGGGTAAATAAGACACCTCACAACAGTCTCGAGGTAGAAGCTTCAGCCCTTATATTTTTAAATTTTTAACCTACCCTAGTGTGACTTCGCATTAGCCCCGCAAGGGATGAGATGCATGAAGCCAGAATACGGGCTGCATTATGAATATAGTAGTACAACTTGGAATCTCAAGGATGGGTAGGTCGGTTGCAGTGGCTTAGATATAGAGTCAAACTTCAAGGGGTGTGGCTAGCGTGTATAGCGGAAACCGATTGGCTGTGCGTTTGGAGGTGGATCATTAATCTTAAGCGTCAATCTTTGGCTAAAAGGTCGCTATTCTGTTATAATTCCGCCGCATAACCTGCTTCATCCTCTGTACTTTCTTAAGTCCTATCATTGTTTCCTAGGCTAACAGTTCCCCTTTTTAGTCTTCATGCAACCGGTCCCCTGCATCCGCAGAATCCCTGCCATAAGGTTGATTAGCTTCCTTTCGCTTTGGATACTCCTGAGGGTCAGCCCGTGCATACGTTGCAGACCGCGAGATTAACCCTCCTTGCCAGTGGTAGTTTCGCTAGGTGTAACCGACCAATACCCATGGTACCCGGACTTGCATGCTTCGGGACTGTATTGCTTACTTGCAGCAAAGCCCCGGACAGGATACGGACAGTAACTCTTGGCAGTAACTTTACTGTCCGAATCTTTTGATCGGCGGCGGCTCAGCAGGCGGTAAAGGAAGCCAAGACACTACTTAGGGCCTATTTTAGCCTTCCCGTTATCTATTTTTACTCTTTCTTGTGCTTTACGTGTCTCCCCCTACACGTCTCTTTCTACGCGTCTCTTTCTACGCGTCTTTCTACGCGTCTTTCTACGCGTCTTTCTACGCGTCTTTCTACGCGTCTTTCTACGCGTCTTTCTACGCGTCTTTCTACGCGTCTTTCTACGCGTCTTTCTACGCGTCTTTCTACGCGTCTCTCTCTACGCGTCTCCCTTTGTAAGAGAGGCACGGGCAAGAAACAGGCAGAGACGCGAGCAGAGGTGTGTGTAGAGCCACAAGCAGGGGCACAAGTAGAGCCACAAGCAGAGCTACGAGTAGAGCCCAAGTAGAACCACAAGTAGAGCCATGAGTAGAGCCACAAGTAGAGCCACAAGCAGAGCCACAAGCAGAGCCACGAGCAAAGGGAGGAGCAGAGGGAGAAGCAGAGGGGGAAGCAAAGGGAGAAGTAAAGGGGGCAGCCTAGATAGGAAGGTGGGTCGGTGGAAGTGGGTCTAAATAAACAGTGCCTAGTTAATCTACAGGGGTAAATTAAGGTTGAGCTTTGATATTCCCTTTTTAGATACCCCTTTGCACCTCTATGCCTCTACACTTTTCTACGTCTTTTCTTGTGGTTCTGCTCGTGGCTCTACTCGTGCCTCTGGTCGTGTCTCCGGTCGTGGCTCTGGTCGTGGCTCTGGCCGTGACTCTGGCCGTGGCTCTGGCCGTGGCTCTGGCCGTGGCTCTGCTTGTGGCTCTGCTCGAGCGTCTTCTCTGCCCGCGTCTCCTTGCGTCTTCTTATGCGTCTCTTTGCACGTCTTATGGGGGGTTAGGTAGGAGGTGTAGAGACATAGACGCAGACACAAAGATGTAAAAGACGCGGAGATGTAAAGGCGTAGAGGCGTAAAGGCGTAGAGGAGGCGCAGAGGTGCCTCTGGGGGTAGGCCGTGCTAAATTAAGCTACAACTCTAATAAATAAGCTCTGAGCCACTAATTTTGCGCCGGCAGAATGAAACTTGGCAGAAGATTCGGACAGTAAAGTTACTGCCAAGAGTTACTGTCCGTATCCTGTCCGGCAAAGCCCCATTTTAGCTTACAACTTCTGCAGCTATATGGGGGCCAATGTTCAGTGGGACCTCGCCCTCTTGGTTCCCTCTATTCTGCTTCTTCATTTTACTCTCTCCTAATATGCAATTCCTGTTTCGACCGGTCCTACAATTCTCTTTAGAGGTCATAGGTTCTTCAATATTTATTAGCTTTACCCATTAGCATGGGAAACAATACGAATGTAGTCATCCCGGCTCCTTTTGTCTTCTCGTCATCGCAAGCCTGGGATGGCAATGACGGGAGTTGGTCAACCTTTATAATCCGCGTAGGCACACCCGAGCAGGATTTTCGAGTCTTGCCTTCTACTGCTGGCCAAGAGACCTGGGTTCCTGTACCCGAAGGCTGTTTATCTAGCGACCCAAGCAATTGTGGTACCTTACGAGGTGTCTACCCTTTCGATGGCCAACAAAGCACAGGATTTCAATACAACCAATCATCAACATGGAAGCTAATAGGCCTGTACGACCTTATGTTAGAGCAGCAACTTAATTACACCGGCAATGGCCTCTATGGCCTCGAAACTGTCGGACTAATGCTTCAAAACTCTGGTGGGCTTAATTTGACTAGTCAGATAGTAGCTGGCATCGCAACTAAGGATTTCTACCTGGGAATATTTGGCCTGGGGCCAAAACCGGCGAATTTCTCGAATTTTGAATATCCGCAACCGTCGTTTATGCATACATTAAAAGGGCAAAATAGAATACCAAGTCTATCATACTCATACACCGCTGGTGCATCATATCGTAAGCAATCTCTTTAAATAACATTCTATTAAATCGAGCTACTAAAAAATTAATATCTTAATTTTATATCGTATGTCTGTGCGAAACACTTCCGTCGCGTGAAAACCAATTTGAGATCCTTTTCTTCTAACAATAAGTCAAAGGAATCCCCAAGCTCACTGGAAGTCTCACACTTGGCGGCTATGATAGCTCGCGATTTACACCTAGCCAGGTCTTGTTTCCGTTTCACAGTGACGACTCTCGAAGTCTTAGTATGGGCATCCAGACAATTACAGCAACAAACACACTTGCAGGCACTGTCACGCTCATGAGCTCCGAAATACTATCCCTGATAGACTCTACCGTCCCTCAAATATGGCTTCCCCGACCGGTCTGCGACAGCTTCGAGCAAGCATTCGGCCTAACCTACGACCTAACTACCGATCTCTATCTAGTAAACGACAAAACCCACAACCAACTCCTAGGCCTCAATCCCTCGATCACCTTTGCGCTCGGAAACACCAACAATCCAGCCAACATGACTAATATCGTTCTCCCTTACGCCGCGTTTGACCTGCAGGCCACCTACCCCATCTACAGCAATTCAACGAGATATTTCCCAATCCGCCGCGCTGCAAATGACACGCAATACACGCTCGGCCGCACGTTCCTGCAGGAAGCTTATGTCATTGCTGATTACGAGCGCTCGAACTTCTCAGTCCACCAGGCACTATTTCAATCACCGATGCCCGCGCAGAACATCGTTGCAATTCCTGCGGTCGGAGCCGTTTCTAATACTACTATCGCCCACACCAACCACACGTCACTCTCCACTGGCGCTATTGCCGGAATAGTCGTCGGAGGTATAATAGCAATTATCCTACTTATCGCGTTGGGCTTGTGCTACTTTCGATTTCGGCGCCGGCGAGGTATGGCTGATGGTCCTGCGATTGAGTTAGAGTTGGCGGCAGAAAGGCGTCTGTCCAGGGTGTTTGTCGGAGAAGAGCTCATGTCTGAGGAAAGACACGAGATGCAAAACCCAGCTGTTTATTATGAGATGGCCTTAAAAGATGAGCCTGTGCTTATGTCTGATGACAATCCTGTGTACGAGTTAGCTGGGAATAGGACGTGGGATGGAAGGCAGACGAATGAAGGAACAAGGCCTGTTACTGATTGTGAGGCTGAAATAGGCCTGATGGGTGATGAAGATTAGTATTTTAAAATGTAACATATACGATTAAGTGGTCCAATTCGTAATGTCCAGCATTAACCGCTGGTGCTGAGACTGTAATTTTAGCGGTACTAAAGCTTCCCACACTAAAAATGTCGTAGATAAAACCCCTAGGAAGCTGCTAGCAGGATCATTGCATCTTAAAATAACAGGATTTAGCTTTAATGCGCGAAGTGTTGTCAGATAATGCATATGGAGCAGTTCATTGATGAAATGGGTTGATTAGGGGGGTTTCGATGGAACGATATATTCGTTCGATATGATCGACGTACTAAATATTTAGCGCTTACTTGACGTCAACTTCGTTAAATATCAATTTGTCATTTAGGGGTTTCGAGACAGATCATTTGACGGGTAGTTGTTACCAAAAATAGATCCTATTCCTCACCAAAAACTTCAACACCAAAAGTCGTGATATCCTTATGGACGAGCTTAAGCACCAGGCGTTCTTTGCTACTGTCTCTTGGCTAATCCAAACGAACAGCAGCAATGCCTTAGCAGTTGCAACCGCCCTCTGCAGCGACGACGATCCAATTTGGCCCTGGAAGCCGTATAAGCGACTCGGCCCTATCCGCAAGCTAATTAACGTCTGGAAACCGGAGGACGAAGGAGGCCTTAGCGACCACTTGTTCGAGTTCTTTACAAGATTTACTAAAGATAAGGTTAGAAAGCTCGCACGCGACCTCGATCTACCCACCAAATTTGCAACCAATTCACGCTCTGGCTGGCCAAACGCGTCAACGAGTTCGCCCGACAAATCCTTACTTATCTTCCTTTGGCGCTCGGCTCATCCTCTCCCTCTTGGCTATATGATATTCTTCTTTAGCCGCAGCCGACCTTAGCTATCGCGAGTTTGGAATGGTGTTCTACAGGATATATAGAATAAGTTTGGAGCAAGGATTCAGCTTGATAAGCCTATAATGACGCCGGAAAGGATTGAGCAGTATACAACGGCTATTGGCAGTTCGCTGGGTGACGATTCAATATTTGGCTTTATTGATGGTACAGAAGTTCGTGTCCGTCGTCCAGGTGAAGAAGATCAAGAGCTCTTTTATAGCGGCCACTATAAACAGCATGCCTGCGGGCACCTAGCAATTATTCTTCTAGACGGTTTATTCGGTGCGATCTTTACCGGCTTGCCTGCTGCTGGCGGCGACGCTACGCTCTGTATCCAGGTTCGTCTTGGCGAGAGGTTAAAGGACTTGCTTAGCTATCTGCCAGAGGATCAAGCTCGATTCGTATATGGCGACGCGGCTTTTGGTTCGCAGGATTATATTCTAAGGCCCTATAAGAAATCTAGGAACAGGACACTAACCCCAAGTCAGCGAGCGCTTAATCAATGGCTATTAACGAAGAGGATTATGGTAGAGTACGGCTTTGGAGGCGTTAAAAGTACGTTTAAATTGTTAACTTATAGTCGGGTGTTAGAAGTTGGACTGTGCCCAATTGGCTTATATATGCCCGTTTTTGCCTTTTTATGGAACTGTTGAACCTGTCTGCGAGGGGGCAATCAAATATTAAGAATGTTTGAGCTATCGCCGCCTTCATTGGAGGACTATCTAGCTGCTAGTAGTGGTGGTGAGGAGAGGGTGGGGCGAATATAGTAGTAGATTTAAGGTTGAAATAAGCTTAATTTGTTCTCTAGTGAATATTAGGGAAGAGGAGGAGAAATAGCCTCTTTCTCCATATAACTACACTAAGACTTTCCTCCTATTCCCCGTCGTTGACGGAGAACACCTACGTTATATATCACGAGCTTCCTCATCAAGTTGAACTTCTTACTGCTCTCTCCCTCTCTTACCTACTCCCCTAGCTGCCAAACCACGCAGAAGACTTAACACCTCGTTCTGATACTCATCCTGCTTTCTCTCCATAGCCATAAAACGTTGGCCAGTCTCGTCCCTCATCTAATTAACGATTTCGTAAAGTTCTGCACGGGTAACGGTCTCGGCCGACGAAGCAGCAGTAAATGTACGAGGCTCCCTCATAGCAGCAGCAACGACCCTCGCAGACTCTAGTGTAGCCGCAGCTAGATTGTCTACTGCACGGGACGTCATTGCAGCGTTCCGGCGTCCCTTCTAACTGCTATGAGTAGAAGAACTAGAGGCTCCACTACGGCTAGATATTTCGCCTCTTTCACTAACTCTACGAGTAGATTTAGTATCTTCGTCCTCGTAGTCAGATAGAGCCTCATCTGCACGCCGTTTGTCGCCTAGATTCCGCATAAGATTTGTCCGAATTGTCTCTCTTTAAGCCGCCCGTCGTTGGGCCTATTAAGTCCTCTCGGAAGGTTGCGAAATAATATTAATTTGTTTAATAAGGAGATCAAGGTAGGTAAAGAACTCGCCATGGCGAATCTCTCTACCGGAAGTATCGTCCTCCTCAATTTCCTTCTTCCTTTCACTCATAAGCGCGTTAAATAGGGCCTTAACTGAATGGAAGTTATGCTCCGGGCCTCCTTCTTCGACGCGTTTTCTTATAAGGGTTCTCCAGAATCCATCCTTTCCTTAAGGGCGAAGCTCGGCTTAACAGATATTCGCGGCTAGTAGAGCCAGCGCCTTCTTTTCCGCCTTCCCTATATGTGACCTCTTCTTTCGGCCGCCTTCCTCACTTCCGCTCGAATTTGGTGAGTTATCGCGACGTGTTGGCCTATCCTCTACACGAGCTTCGCTCTGAATAGCTTCATTAATAGTTTGGTAGATAAAATTGGGTGGTTGTAAAGGCTGGCTTGACGCGACCGAGACGGCGCCGTGCGCGCGGCGCAGCTGCTCCACCATATCAACGGTAGATTCGACATCACGTATAGGATCAAAAGGCATGGTGGTAAAGGCAAAATATGGAAAATATAAGGCTATTTGGAGCGCTCGATTAAAACGTGTAAACGGTCAAAGATTTCGATGTTATATAACATCGTTTTAAATGATATTTGCCAAGAACCAAGTTCGATATTTTGAACAACTAACTAAATACTGCTAGTACGTGTCGATCGCTCGTTTCGACTTGCTTACACTAAATATCGAACGAATATATCGTTCCATCGAAACCCCCCTATTGATTAATAATCTTGGTCTTTCTTAATCGTTATGTTGATTGATTGACCTAGGGCCCCTAGGGCTCTGAGGAGATTTACAATGCACGTGCTCCGTGCACGTGACTCGTGCATATAACCCACGCCTTTAGAGAATACAGATTATCTAACACACCCCCTTAGCTTTAAGCTCTTTAAGGTCAAAGCTAACCACCTTCTCGTGTCCATTAATGTATTAATTAAACTATAATCTTATCTAAATTCTTCCTTCTTGCCCTAACCTTCTCCCTTTAGTCCTTTAGTTGCTTCTTCTTATCTAGCCGCTCCTTAATATCCACTATTCTAACTAGGTTAACGAAGTTCTAAAACCTCTGCTTGGGTAGGGCCTTTATAAGTCCATTAGCAATTATCTCCTTTATTACTTTCCATTAAAATACTACTCGTCTTATTGCGTATTTTTAACGCAATAAGTATAATAAAGCCTTGTAGGAAATACTACAGCAGACTCGCTAATAGGCTAGGTGTGTAGATATTTAAACGAAGTTAACAATGTAATAATAACTAGTGAAGTGGTTGCCTAATAGATTAACTCTAATTATATTCTGAGATTTACTATAAGGAAAGAAACTATCTAGGTAGGGACTATAGGTCCTTAAATACACATCTATACTCCTAAGAAATCCTCCTTATACGTAAGATATACATTATATAGTTTATATATAGACGTTCCCTTTATACTTAGCATATATTACATATAATATTATATAACTTACTTACCATTCTTTATTATATGGTTTTACTAAATCTATACTAAACCGTGCTCTTATTAACCAACTAGCTTCTTCTATCTTTCTTCTAAATAGTTATAATATTATACTTAAAGCGTTCATAATACTATCTCCCTCCTCTTTATCTTTGTCCTTAAAGATTCCTAATATCTCTAAGTCGTCTACTAGAGGTATAATGTCCGTTTAATTAATTTAGTTAATATTGTTGCTTATTATACCTAAAGCTTCTTCTTCTTTACAAGCACAACGCCACGCTTAGACTGTTGCTATAATATTATCTCTTAGTAAAATAATGCCGTCTCTATATTCTTATTGTTTAAAAAGGAGTTAGTTTATGTTATATTAGCAAATCCCTTATCCTAGCAACCTTCCTCTGGTTTAAAGTGCATTAAATTAAATATACAATTATCTTACAATGTCCACTCTATTTCCAACGCTAAGTGTACACGTTTTATTACTCTTAATAGTCTTTAAGTTCCCTAAGTAATTTATTATAGGGTCTTATGTTTAATCTACTACTGCGAAACTTAAGTCTAAGTTGGCTGCCGCTTGCGCTAAACTCTATTATTCCTTAAAGGAGACTGCTTAGGCCCTTAAGGCTTAACGTCGCTCCTTTAAGACTTAATAGCTTGCGTTTGCTTATTTAACTTATCTTAAGAAGGTTTATAAGAAGGTATATTCTAAGGAGTAGAAACTTATAGAATAAGGCCTTTAGGAACTTAGTAATAAAAGAACGGATTCTCTTCTAATAGAGAGGGAAATAACTCTAAATACCATAGTAGCTGTTCCTCTTAGGTCCCCCTTAGGTGACTTATTTTTTAGCAATCCTTCTTTATTAATGCTGCTTAACCCCTTCTCTTTTAATACTCCTGTACCTTTTTTATAGCATTCTTTAAATTATCTAGTAGCTCCTAGGTAGTCTCGTTATAGCCTATCTACTTTACTTTATACTATATTTTATTGTCAATGTCCTTATAACTAAGAATCTTTAAAACTTCCTATTTGTTTTCTTCTTGTCCTCTATATATGTCTACCTTATAAACTAGTGGCTCTATATTCCTATATACTAGCTCTAGTATAGTAATATGCTATATAGGGTAGATCCTTATTTTCTCTAATAAGTTAAGTCTATACGTAACTTCTAAGATCTTTACTTTAATTATAAATAGTCCTAGCCTAATGTGGTCCAACTTCTTACTTAGTTATTAACTTTTAAAATTTTTGTATAGTAGCTATACTTTATCCCCCTCCTTAAGATCTGGTCCCTTAGATCTCCTAGTATTATAGTACCTTTTTATTCTTACTTATACTAGTTTAGCTATTTCTTTAAGGTAATAATAAAGATTTATTAAGTTCTCTATTCTTTCTTTAGCTATGCTACTTGTTTTCTTTACTTATTATAGTAATAATAATGTTTTTAGCTTATATCCATAATTCGCCTTAAAAGGTAATGTGTCTATCCCTTCCTATAGTATTATATTGTATATAAACTGTATAATTGGTAATAATAATACCCAATTATTTTATATATAATTAATATAATATTATAAATACTGTTCTAATTTTTAGTTTAGTCTTTCTATTTAACCATCTATCTGTAGGTAATATGCTGTTAATATTACTACTTAAACCCCTTATTCCGCTAAAAATACCTCCTAAAATGCTACTATAAATCTTAGATCTCTATCCAATATAATTTTTATTAGTGCTCCATATCTTATAAATACTTCTTTAATATAAATTCTAGCTATATATTTTGCTAAGATTTCTTCTATATATGCTACAAAGTAGCCCTATTTAGTTAACTTGTCTATTATTATAAGAATTACGTTATAATCCTATCCAGTAATAGGATCTCTTAACTTTAGCAACTTTATAATAATGTCCTATAATATAACCTCCCATAATCTTTCTAGTGTTTTAATAGGTTGTAGCCCTCTATATAGCTTATGTCTTATTGGTTTATTTCTTTAGCAATCTAAACATTCCTTTATAACTTATCTCGCTAGTCCCTAAATTCCTTAAATAATGTATTTCTCTTAAAGTCTTAACACTAAGCCTATGGCTCTATTATGTCCTTAAGTCATTCCTTTATAGAATTTACTAACAAACTCTTTTGCTATTAATCTTAGCATGTATATAGTTTCTTAGTTCTTATACAGCTCTAAGTCTAAATCCTTACTTTATACTTCTTAGATCTTTTATAACTATTTGCTCTCTAGTGTTTTATAGACTTATTTTAGTCCTTCAGTTATAGCTGCTAGTTTGGGATAATTGTACCTAATTAATCCGTCTTTATTCTTTCTTAATATAACACCTAATAGCTTCTTATTATTCTGCAGTTCTACCCTTCTACTAAGTGCGTCTACTTTTGCATTTTCAGTACCCTTAGTATACTGAATTTTAAAGTGATATTCTGTAAGTATTTCCGCCCATCTAACTTGTCTATAATTAAGTTCTTTTATTATTAGGAACCCCATTAGGTTTTTATAATCCATCTTAACTATAAATGGTTTTTTTATACCTTATAAGAATACTTTCTACTCCTTAAATGCCGTAACTATACCTAATAACTCCTTGTTATAAATGTTATAGTTTAACTCTAGTGGTGTTATCTTTTAACTATAGTACGCTACTAGATACTATGCGTCTTAATGCTTTTATAGCAAACATATTTATTATGTAAAGTTTAATATATTCGTTTCTACAACTGTGTCTAACTTTGGTTAGTAAATCTTAAGGATTAGATCTTAGGTAAATAACCTCTTAAGTTCTTAGAATAACTCTCTCTATTTTTAGCCCTATATCTATAGTTCCTCCTTCTTTATACGTCTTATAAATAGCTTAATACTTTTTAACTATTGTGCTATAAACCTCCTGTAGTAGTTATAAAACCCTAAAAATAATCTTAACTACGTAATATTTTCCAGTTCTTACCAACTAATTATAGCTTCTACTTTTTTTAGGTCCATGCTAATTTTCCCTAGTTTAATAATAAATCTAACGAAATTGGTCTTTCTAGTAAAGAACTCGCATTTCTTAATTGCTACTAGCATCTTTTCTTCTTGTAGTCTCTTTAAGACCTATTTAATATATTCCCTATACTCCTCCTTACTTATTAAGTAGATAATAATATTATTAAGGTATACTATAATAAATTTATTTAGGTGTTCTCTTAACACACTATTAATTCTTTTTTAAAATGTTGCTAGTACATTTATAAGTCCAAATTGCATAACTAATAGTTTGTATAGTCCTTCCTTTAATCTAAAAGCTGCTTTTTATTTATTTTCTTTCTTAATCCTAATCTGATGGTACGCCCATCTTAGATCTATTTTTGTAAAGATTTGCGCATTACCTATCCTGTCTTAGATTTCGCTAATTAAGGGTAAAGGATATCTATCCTTCTATGTAATGCTGTTTAACTATTTATAGTTAATGCACATTCTAAGTTTCCCGTTTTTCTTTAGTATAAATAATACTGGATATCTTGCTAATAACTATAATAGTCTAATATATCTCTTTTATAAGTTCTCCTAGATAAACTCTTTAAGTGCTACTAACTTAGTTTTAGTAAGCTTGTAAATTGGAAAGAACGTTAGACTTATTCCTAGTTCTAATTCTATCTTATAGTCCTATACTATATATTTTAATAGCTTTTCACTTTCTAGTAACCATAACTTTTTGCTATACTTATAGTATCTCTTTAGTATATAACTTAAGCCTTACTTAGTCTCTTTATATATCGCTCTAACTTAGTACTATACTATCTTAGTCTACTACTATATCTTGCGTTATTGTGTATCCCTAATATTAACTTAACCTATAACCCAATCAATCCTTAAATTATACTCCTATAACTAAGGCATTTCTAGTATCGCCTTATCCTTTCCTAATAGTAGGATATTAAAAGACATTTTAATCTGTCTCCCTTTAATGGTTAACTATATAGGTCCTATTTTAAGATTAATAATGCCTTCTCTATATGCTATCAGATCTCCTAAAATTGTTATTAATAGGTATAGATGTTCCTTCTATCTGTATGGTAACCCTATCCTTCTAACTACTGCTAGTGATATATAGTTTCTTATAGCTCTACTATCCACTAACGCCTTAAACTTTTAATTCCGCCAATTAATTTGTAGATTTAAGTGTTATTTTATAATTCCCTTAAGGGTCTAAGGCTCTACTACTGGCTCCCTTTAGTCCTATAGGCCTCTGCTTTTCCTAACCATTAACTATCTAATCTTAATTATACTTGGCCCTCCTTAGGCTAATACTTAGTTTGCTTTTTATCTTTAATATACTATAGATAAGTATTCTTTAGGCACTCCTAACACTATTATCCATTTAGGTATTTTTCTATAAGGAATCTTTCTAGTTAAAGTATTAAGTCTCCTAACTCCTAAACTTCTACTAGGTGCCATCTATACATATACCTTATATCTTTGTATTGCTTTTTATTTATTATCTAATACATCCTAGTTAGATACTTGCGATATTTGTCCTTAGGTGCCCTATATATATTATATATATTATCTATATATGCAATCCATGCTAATATATAATACGCTAGGTGCTTTAGGTTAACTCTTAGCTTATCTTTATCCTTAAGTTTAAATCTTTCCTATAATAATCTAATTATTACTATATCGTTTACTGGTACTAATATCTGTATTATCTCTCTCTAGTCTACAGCCTATTCTTCTAGATTCTTTAATATTATAATTAAGGCCCCTTTAATATAACTTATCTGCCTTTTTAATATAGCCTAGTTTAGTATAACTTTTTTATCCAGCTACATACAAAAATCTTCCTACTTACTGTTTCCGTGTTGCTTATACTACTTCTAGTATAGTTCTATAAGTATATATAAATTTGTCTATAAGGAAGTATCTCTTTATTACTACATTATTGTAACCTTTAGTATGTTATTTTATAAATTTAGTAGGGATCCCTAGATCCTCTTCTTATTCCAGTTCGTTTAACTATTTAGCTCTTAGTGTTCTTACCCTTAGCCTATTTATAATTTTTCGCATAAGTGCTCGGTCCCTTATATATCCTAATATAGCTAATCTCTAGTCTAGCTTTTATTTCTACTATATAATGATTTAATACCTAAACTTATCTATACTTTCCGTTCTATTACGTTTTATAAACGGGTTTTCGATGTTATTAAACTTCTTAATCACTATATTGACTTAATCTTTAGGCTAAACATTGCGTTTACTTAGAATTACTCTAGACCTTATTTATTCTTTAAAATCTTAGCTCTCTAAGAATCTTCGTCCCGTGCTTATTTATTTGTCTTTAAACTAAGCTACTACCCTTTTTTATTAGTTGTCGTCTGCCGTGGGTTCTTAGGTATATCTTATATTATCTTAAAAATCTTAAGTATCTTTTATCTCTTCCTAAGAATCTTAAGCCTTTGGCCTTTTGCCTTTATTAAGTAGTAAGCTAGCACTAGTAGTTGTCTACTTATTTAATCGTCTTTAAATATTACTCCTTCTATCTTATAAAGCGATGGATTCTATATCTAGTAGTGTTATAATGCCCGCTACTAATACTTATTTAGTAGAGGTCTCAGTCTCTAACTCTATTACGTTATTAAGGTTTAGGTACTTCTAGTTAGTCCCTTTTTCTTATTCCTCATTACTATTAATTAATAAGTACTCCAACTTTATTGTTATTATTACTAATCTTCGTCTGCATGTTGCTATAATGTCTTAATCTAGCTTATAGAGTTAATCCTGTTTTTTATCTAACTCTTTAGTTCCTTTAAGTCCTCTTAACTCTATCTCTTATAGCCAATAGCTTGCGCTATACTTGGCATCCTTATAAATTTGGTATACGTTGTTATAATAAAACGCAAAGTGTTTAATTAAACATTCCTTAGTTTCTCGTAACCTTCTTATTACTAGTTTTAGTTCTCCTTACTTAGTTCCTTTTACTACGTAGTTACTTTAACCCCCTTTATAGTCTCTGGTATAGTGACCTTGTTTTCCGCAATTTATATAAGCTCCTAATTTAAACCAATCTTCTTGCTATGGAGTCCGCCTAAACGTCTTCTACTGTTAAGATCCCTAGTTTGGCCTCTGCTCCTTAGTCTTATAATTACTTAATCCTTAACCTTTAGGTTTCCATAGTTTCTTATTCTACTTCTTAAATTCTTTAGTACCGCTTAAGTCTATTAGCTCTAGCCTACCATTTTATAGTTTCTAATTTTAGCTTTATTAATGCGTACTCTACGCCTTATATAACTATAGAACTCTATCTTGCCCTTTCTTAGCTTATTCCCTTTAATAGATCCTATTATTAATCTTAATTAACTAATCTATTAACTTCTTTAGAGTTTCCGCATCTTCTATTAGGATAATCGCGTCCTAGACTTTAGCCTTAAGTCCCTATTTATACTGTGCTATAAGCGCCTTATTATTCTACTTAACCTACATTACAAGTATTTAAAACTGTGTTATATACTTAATCGCTAAAGTATACTGTACTAGGTTCTAAAGCTTTCTTTCTACTATAGTTATAGCCTCCGGATCTCTAAACATTTATATTAGTCTTTTCGCAAACCCGTTCTAGTTAGTAAACATAAACTCTACTTCCTAATTAGTAGTGGTTATTCTATTAACCTAGATTTCCGTAAGGTAAGGTTTAAACTACTTAAGTGCTCTTCCTATTAGAAATAATCCTGCGTATATAACCTGGTCTATTAGTATTACCAGCTTTGCCCCTTCCTATATAACATTAAAGTGCATTTACGTAAGGAATCCTTTAAGCTTTAACTTCTCCCCTAAGAATCGTTTAATTAATGGTAACTTAACCTTAGCTACTCTAATGCTATTAATTCTATCCTTAAGTATTTAATTATTATCTGTTAATTAATTAACTATTTCCTATAACTAACCTACCGTGACTAGCTGTGAATTAGTATCCCTTATATTAGTGTCCCCTTCTAAACCTAAGGTTGTAGCTACCGTGGACGGCGTTGTAACTAGTGCTTTTAGTAGTATATTATTCGACTTGTTAATACCATAACTAGGTAGTAAATGTGTAATAAAGCCTTATAGGAAATACTATAGTAGACTTACTAATAGGCTAGGTGTATAGATATTCGAATAAAGTTAATAATATAATAATAACTAGTGGAGTAGTTACCTAATAGATTAACTCTAATTATATTCTAAGATTTACTATAAGGAGAGGAACTATCTAAGTAGGGACTATAGGTCCTTAAATACATATCTATACTTCTAAGAAATCCTCCTTATACGTAAGATATATATTATACGGTTTATATATAGACGTTCCCTTCGTACTTAGCGTACACTGCGTATAATATTATGTGACTTACTTACTATTCTTCGTTATATGGTTCTACTAGATCTATACTAGACCGTACTCTTATTAACTAATTAACTTCTTCTATCTCTCTTCCAAGTAGTTATAACATTGTACTTAAAGCGTTTGTAACAATAAGTGTTAATAGATATTAATGTATTAAAGCTTTATAATTAATCGGAGTTAATAATTAAGGGCTTATTTAGTTGCTTTAAATATCCTACTAATAAAGATAGCTTCTTTTGCTGTTTAAGATAGGGCTAATAACTTAGCTTCTATACTTAATATAGTCACTATATCCTACTTATTTACTCTCTATACAATCGGTCCCCTAAATAGCTTTATAATATATCCTTACAAGCTCTCTATTAACGGAATTATCTATAAATAATATATCGCTGGCATAGATAAATAATTGCGCTTTACCTCTACTGTCTCTTCCGTCATCTTATCCTTTATTACTTATTCCTTTATCTCTCCCTTTCCCGTTTATTCCTTCCTTATTTTCTCTATAGTAGATTGCTCTACTCCTTATACTATATAGGTACTGGAATACCCTAATATAGTATTATAGAAGCTGTTTCTCTTAGTAGGAATATAGAATAGACTAATAGGTCTATATTAGGGAATGGAAGTATTAGATAAATTAATTAGTAATTAGTAGGGAGGAGTTCCGATTCTGCTATAGGAGTATTTAAAAGACGCCCTTTAAGATCT
>Ga0307515_10008414_pt1 | contig 20117 bp, 10 predicted proteins | sample 17_EM_MG_FD_194513 | JGI IMG/M metagenome (GOLD analysis project Ga0307515, IMG submission 194513) | Populus trichocarpa ectomycorrhiza microbial communities from riparian zone in the Pacific Northwest, United States - 17_EM | ecosystem: Host-associated > Plants > Roots > Unclassified | place... | reverse complement strand
AGTCCTTCTATGACCTAATTGTCCGTTCGACATATTTTCTGCGACAACATAATTGACAAGCGGAACACTCATGAAGAGTCTCCTTTACCAAATCCTTTCCCAGCAACCAGGTCTTCTCAAGCTACTACTACGGGATTTTGAGATCCAGAAAACCGGACTGTTCTCATCCCTCGAAGCTGTATGGAGGATTCTACAAAACGTCTTAAATAATTCTTCCCTTCGAGAAGTTTACTTTGTTGTAGATGGGCTCGATGAATGTAAGGTCGATTCTCTGGAACCATTCCTTTTAGTAGTTGAATCCTACCAACATCAAAAACCAAGCGATGCTCGAACCAACCAGTCTTGCATAGTCAAGTGGCTTTTGACTAGTCGACCTGAAGTTCGGATCCAAGAGAGTTTATCCAAATATTCAGACATTGATTTGGGGACTATGTTGCGGAAGCCGTGAATGGTTTTATCGATGTTAAAGTAGAGGAATTAGCTCGACGCAAAAATTATGAGGAACATGGCTGTACGCTAAAGAGTTTTGTTGAGGAGGCGCTGCGTCAGAGGTCCGAGGGGACATTCTTATGGGTTGCTTTAGCTTTTCGCGAATTTCGGAAGCCGGCGGTGCAAGCCTTCAACACGAGAAGCACCGTAATGAAGCTGCCATCAGGATTAACAAAGCTATATGGACGAATCATGGAACAGGTCATGAACAACGAAGATAAAGAGCCAGCTGTACATATAAAGGAAATACTGCGCTCAGTGACCGTCGCCTTCCGGCCCTTCACGCTAGGAGAACTAGCCGTTGCAGCAGAGCTGCCAATGGAACACCGTTATAATCGAATGACATTGATCCAGTACGTGAATCAATGTGGCTCCTTTTTAACAACTCGCCAAGATACAGTTCACTTTGTGCACCAATCGGCCAAAGATTACCTCCTTTCTCCGGGAAACACCGTGATATTTTCACCGGGACTAGGGGAAGAGAATAAAATCATAGCTTACCGTTGCTTCCAGTATATCTGCACTGATGCATTTTCCGAGCACTTGGACGGCAGAACCCTTCCAGCAGAGAAATTAGAGATCGCCACCAGAAACACATTATATCTTGAGTATCCAGTGCTGCATTGGATGGACCACGGAAGGACCGCATCTCTTGATATCGCCGGGCTCTTCAATTTAGAAGGGAAATTCTTTAGACAACACTCCAGATTGAGGCCAATCTAGCTTCACGCGTACTGGAAGTCACGTCACTCTTCACAGTTTTACCTCTTGCCGCGTGTTCTGGGTTATCATGGCTAGTGGTAAAGTTGCTTCATAGTGGCTATGAAGCAGACGTCAATAAAATTGATTCTGCAGGCTGCGTGCCACTGCACTGGGCAGCTATAGAAGGGCACGAGGCGATGGTCAAGCTACTGCTCGACTACAACGCCGACGTCGGCGCGAAGGATAAGGATAAATTGTTGAACGTAGAATTAGGATGAGGACTCTGTCTATTAAAGAGGGCTCTAGAAGCTCTCTATATACATCAGATAGGTGACAAATAGAATAACGACGACGTCATTCAGTAGGTCATAGTTAATGGAAACAGGTAATGAGACGTTCGATGAGACATTCGATGAGACATAGTTCGTATAGACGATCTAGGTCGTCAGACAGTAGTTCGATGGTGGTAAGGAAGTCCGATTCAGGTCGACATAAATGGACGGCGCTACACTGGGCAGCAGTTAGGGACCGTAGTGTGATAGTCCAGCTGCTCTTGGAGAATAGGGCGGACGTTGAAGCAGCAGACAAGACGGGAGTAACGTCGCTGATGCTGGCGGCACATTATGGGCGACTAGCGATAATGAACGTGCTTGTAGAGAAGGGGGCGGATGTCGAGGTAGAAGGCGAATATGGGGCGGCGCTGATAAGAGCTTCTATGGGAGGACACAAAGAGGTAGTGCAATCCTTGCTGGGAAGAGGGGCAAAGCCATCAGCGCTTGATAACAAATGTGGGGAAATGGCACTACACTGGGCTGCTGAACGAGGCCATGAGGGTATCTCTGAGCTTTTGTTACTGCATGGAGGATTTCTAGATGCACAAGATGCGTTCGTGGAAACGGCATTGCATTACGCAGCAGGGAATGGGCATGGGCTAGTGGTTGAAGTGCCATTAAGAAACAGGCCCAACTTACTTTTACAAGACAAAAAGGGGCGGACTCCACAGGCCTATGCGGAACAGAACAGGCATACAAATGTTTCTCGAATCCTAAAAGAGTAAAGCGGAGACGTGCTAGAGCTTGATATAACAGAGACAGTAGGACGAACAGCATTGATTGAGGCAACGAGACTAGGACAAGTAAAAGTGTGGCAGCTAGTCGAGGAGGGGGCAAATCTCGAGGCGAGAGATGAATACGGACGGCGCTGACTATTGCAGCCTCGGGAGGCCATAAGATGACGGTAGAGCTGCTGATAGAGAATGGAGCGGAAATCGAGGCAAAGGACATGTACGGAAAGACGGCACTGATGTACGCAGCCCAGGGGCATAAGGCAGTATTACAGCTGCTGCTCGGGAAGAGGGCCGAAGTTCGGGTGACGGATGATGGCGGCCAAACGGCGTTACATTGGGCAGCACGGTATGGGTACGAGGACATAGTGGGAGAGCTGCTTAAGACGGGAGCTATTCTTGATGCAACCAGCCGCCACGGGACTGCCCTATCATGGGCAGCTAATAGCGGACATAATGCAGTAGTGAGGCTGCTGCTTAAAAAAATGCAAGTTTTGAGATCAAAGGAGGTGGAGGTGGGGGGGAGGAACCCCATTGTCGCTGGCGGCCGCGTGGGATCATGAATCTACAGCGCTACAGCTATTGGAGAGCGGTACGGAACTTTATGCGAAGGGTGAGTATGGACAGACAGCACTGGAGAGAGCAAGAGAAGGAGGGCATAAAGCGACAGTTAAGTTACTGGAAGGATGGAGCGAATATCGAAAGATTTGATTTTAACGAGTTGATTGAAACTGTCCGGCTACGAATTGCATACCTTGTAATGATGTCTACGAGTTGTCAGTAAGGCGTAGGGACGTTAATTGTTATCTTGAACATTTGTTGTCGTATCTGAGCAGTACAACTGGAGTGGTCAAAGAAAGAAATTTGCCTCCATCCATGTATCGTATGGGTCTCCGGATGGGCCATGAGTAAAGATAGTGCCTACTAGAATTTCGGAAACACCCGCAAGCTCGTGTAGAACTCTCAACCTGTAGGTCCGTCTGCTAAGGAATTCGTGACTTCTCTATTCGGAGATAAGTAGGTTCTGCGGCCGTGACTATGGTTTCGGGCGGTCGTCATGATAACGGCAGGCTGTCGGCGGCGACTTGAGGAAGAATGTTGGTAGCGGCGCGTGTGGTATCCGTGGTTATAGAGTGTTATTTTTGGAGTATACTCTAAAGTGTTAGGCTCCATAGTTTCAAAGGCATTTCTATCCAACATCTCCAAGGGTGGAGTTGATGGGTTCTTAGGCGAAAATTAACTTGCTCACATAGTAAGGGCTGAGTCCCGGTATACAAGAGAGGTTGTCCTTAGAATTCTGGGAAAAGGGCGTCAAAGACGTCCAAATTCAGCGGCAGATTTCCCTGGAACTTCCATTGGCCCGTAATCTCTCGCCGATAAGCTTCTGTAAAACACCCCTTACTCCACGCTTTCTCTTACCAAGTATTCCTATTAAATTCACACCATCTCCAGCGCGTCACATCATTGTATAGGAATTGGTCTAGCGCTACTTATTTCGAATGACATTTAAGCATAGCTGTCTTCTGTATTTCTGCCGTCTTTCATCTATTTTGTTTCGGGTCGGCAGCTTCAACCTTTGTTCAAGGCCATCTCCAAAGCCCACATCATTTAAATATTGCCAGTCAATTTTCCTCCCCTCTCTATTATGGCCGTATGAAGTGCTTCAGGCCATTCAGCAGAGCCCATAAAAAGTTACAATAGAGTCATATTACCTCCTAACAAATCTATATTCCGTTGCTTGAAGGGCTCGCCTAAATATATTTTCTCTTCCATCTTTGCATTTATAATATGACCAAGTCAGCTTCCCTTACACATACGACTCATAGGTACTGGAGAACAAAGGGTCCCGTCCGCTCCCCTATATTTAAACCAGTAACCGGCGAATCAGTAGTTAGGTGGGTGACCACTAGCGAATCCTCGCTGTTGTATGTTTATTCCTTTTTTTTGGCCCTTGATCTATTCTCCGTTTAATTTCCTACCTCACATACTTAGAATTACCCTCCATCCACCCACCCTCAGGGCAATGTATGTAAGTCGAGCAGTATCTTGATGTCCAGAATCCGCAGCAGCTATGAGCATGTCAGGAGAAGATCCCGCAACTGCTTAAAAAAAATTACACGTAAAATCCTATAAACTCCTTCTGCGTTATGTTTCCACGGGATAAACGTATCCTCAAAATCTAGTTTTTCTCCCAGACAAATCTGCAGAATGACAGCGGCTTTTCCCCAGTACCTTAACTGACCTCTATTCAAACGCCTTCAGTCTTTCTGACGTTATCCAGATCACCAGAAACGAGAAGAATTTTAGTTAACCATTTTCCCAAACCACTAACAACCCAACGACCACCTGGAGCGCCCTCAAAGTTACGATCTAGGCCCCGTCCCCTCGACCTTACCCAATAGTGCATATCCTCCATCCATCATAAGTGTGACATTGACGATGCCTAAGGCGGTCTCATCAAGCCACGCTTGCCCACAAGAATCTCGGTCAATTTTAGAACACGTCTGCGACACGTGTTAGCCATGAAATTAGAAAGTCCTTCCAGCATATCACCGAGAATCTCTAGTGTTCGAAGACCATTGGTAGAATCGCCACGCCCTTTAGGCCTGTATAGGCATATGGCATTCCGGCCCGGACTGGTCCCCGGAGGTTCAGCTTGATGCAAGGACCCGAATTCGTGCTAATAGCGCAAATGATATCTTGATATGTAATTGTAGTTATATTCTGAGTGTGAAGAAGCTATAAATCTATGCGGAGCACTTCTAGAGTATACTCAGCCCAACGCTGATTTTAATTACGCTACAAAGGTCAGTCCTATAGCAAAACCCTAGCTATATTGTACGATACTTTGACTTAGACAGCTACGGAAATCAGGATACAAGTAGAAGAAAACTATGAAAGACTGGGTTCCAGCCACTGCTGAGCCTCATTCCCGCTCTCTCGGTAGGCCGTGTGATCATTCTATAGTCACTGTAACAATAAATTCGCCTCATTGCGATAGGTCTTTACACTGCGGAATACCAAGACCTGGAAAGCTTTAGTACTAGCTTTTGTCCGACAGCCTAAGAACATTCTTACCTAGTGCAGCGAGCACCAACACCCAACTTCCATCGATTGTTTGGATTCCTCGGTCTTGACCGTTAGTAATGACGACAGTTGCATGGATATCATCGCCTTGGCGAGTGTGATTTCTAGGAAGTTGGCGAATTAATGCTAGCACAATGGCTATTCATTTCGGGGATCTGACTCACCTCCTGGATGACAAAATGAAAGTCCTGCTTCCCCTCCCCAGGAACATGGTCACCTACACTTCGGAATTTAATCTTAGCTCCAGCTCCAAGCCCTCGCCTTACAAAGACGTTCAATATCTTCTCCACGGGGAATGTATTTTCAACCGCTTAATCGTAAGCTCTTATTTTAATTTTTAATTTCTTTGTCCTGCCATTGAATAGCTCCCCTAATGTGCATGGAATAATCTTTTCGTAGATGGTAGTTTCAGACTCGGATTCCGATTTCAATCCCAGGGGCGTGGACTCAGACGTTGGAGAAGACAATTTTCCCCCAGAAGCTTGTTTGGGCGAATGCTCACCCGGTTGGGAATCCCGTTTCACTGAGGGTAAAGGAGGTAAATGTTGAGGCGGAGGTGGTTTACTATGGCGAGGATGCATGAATTCAAAGGGCACGACTAGTGTAATACGCCCCTGATATTTCAATGAAGTATCCTTTTAGTGTTAAGGCCCACAACTACTGGCCTTCCTTGTCCATTGGCAGGATGTGATTGTCCCAAGTGCAAGCTGCAGATTGTATCGCTTTAGTTCCGTTTTAGTAGTTTTCTTAGTGATATGCTGCTCGCAGAAACTCGGCGACCTTTAGACCATGGTTCCATTGACATGGCCTTATTTGCCCAAAAGTGGTTCGCAGCAAACTAACCATTCTTAACGCAACAACTATTTTAATGTAAGCCAGATTCAATTCCAATCAACGCTTAACACCATATATCTAACCCAAGGAGTTCCGGTAACCCCATTCTACCACCGGCCTAAAACAGGGATGCGCATAATCAGTGCAATCATAATCAGGCCAAAGATTTTGATTCTTATAAAACCACCGCACCTGATCCTGATCGATTATATTGATTATATCGATTATACACTAATTTCCTAATTAGGATTAGATTGATCTCGGCCTAAGAGAAGCTCAAACTCACGCGAATCGTGATCGCTGAGAAGGGAAATAGTGTCGGTTTCTTCTTCTCGTGGTCGCTTTTTGGTGGAGGCTTACGCAGGCGTGCATCGTGAGGAAGACATGGTTGGTAGGTGGTAATTAAAAAGAAGCTCCAGATGAGATACGCGTCGACGCGTATACAACAACCCTCCCTAAGAGCCTGCACGGACGTTTTTTGTATGTAAAACAGCAAGCTCGGCGTTACCTCAGAAGCTCAGACCAAGAAATCGATTGTGCGGATATAGGAATATCCGCACCGTCCGCTAAGCTGATTTAGGACGGCAATCGTTTTCTTGGTCTAAGAGACTTTAGCGAGCTTTGTAAAAAACCTAAACACTATTTATATAAGAAGACTTTATTAACTTTAACAAAATTAATCTACCCTCCCACAATACCTGTTAATATTAAAAGTACACCAAATTATAGAGAAAAGCCTACTCTATAAGTTATAAGATCCTCAGCTCCTTATACCCGCGCAACATTAAGAGGAAGTCGTCGCGGTAGAGGTTATAATTCCACCTCTACACCACCGAGCCGCGTAGTAACCACCAACACTAAACGCTTACGCCCACGCCGCCCGCCCTCTCTACAACCAGCGGATATCCCATCCGCCAGTTAGACAGCGGATATTCCATTTACCAGTTAGATAGCGGATATTCCATCTACTAATTAAACAGCGGATATTCTATCTGCTAGTCGGACAAAGATATTAAAGGAAGAGAAAGTTAATATTATTAAGGACCTTCTACAAAAATGGAGTTGGTCTTTTTAAAAGCTAGTCTTTAAGTACTTAGAAAGCGAGAACGGGTACAAAGGTAATAGAAAGAAGAAAAAAGTAAGAGACCTGCTTATTGCTTTGCTAGAGGATAAGGAAATATAGGAAGAACTTATTAATACGCCTAATACTTATACGACACTGGTAACCTATACTATCCGCTATATCCAAAAAGAGCTCCGCCAACTATAGTTATAATGTAGCCCCTTTAATATATAGACTCCTAATATAGAGTTTAAGGATATTAACCTTAAGAATGCAGCTAAGTTTGTTTAGTAGCACGGTCCGCTACTATTCTAGCTTATTAAGGGGATATCTATACTAAATAGAAAGGAACGCAGTTAGAATTTACACGGCGGACGTACAGTTATAGTTGCCTCTATATTCCTATTAGGGTTTACCTAAAACTTTATAAACAGTTTTACCCGTCTACTTAGTCTATATCTTTAGGTACTTAGTATAAAGCGCTATATACTATCTTTTTTGCATAGCCTTAGTCTAATTAATAGTTATACAACTCTTAACGCTAAAAAGCTTAGGCTAGCCAACCGTTCTAAGGAAGGTCCTATTAATTCTACTAACCCTTCTAGTGCTAACAACCTTTAAGAAACTAATTAAGTCTCTATCTATTTATGATAATGCCTATATTATTTATAATAACTTTAATTATCACTAAAAGACTTAATATTAGGTTATCGGCGAGATCAGCGAGTTTAATTCGCATACTACTGGAAAAATCTTCCGCGGAGTATGCATGCCTAAGGGGGGCCTTAAGCAGTTAATATTAAATAACACCCGCTAACTTAAGCTAGATAAGGTTGTTAATACAGCTAGGAATAAGTTTAATAACCTCCAGAAGTAGATATCTATAAGTTTTATTACGGACGCCATTTAATATACATATCCTATTGCGGTTAATAGTATATTTAACTCTAACGCGGATATTAAATATCCACGTATGCTAGTAGTTAATATTCTGCCTTATAGAAGGACAGAGTATATAACTCTAGGGCCTATTCTTAACAGCGAAGCTTCTATTAACGGCAACTATCGCGTAATAGAGAATATATTTCTAAACTAACTATAGTACAATTACAAAACTGCTTTTAATAACCGGCTATTCCTAGTATATAAAGATTAGAAAACTGCAAAGCTTATCTAATTATATAAAGAGGAGCGGGTTAAGGCGGAAGGTGCGTATAATAGCTATAAGTAGGTGTTGCCTATTCTAGGGCTATAGTATATACGATTGAACTTCCTATATATAGTTATGCGTACATTCTATAGGGGTAAGAAAGCCGCGCAGCAGTTTTTAGCGCTTTACGCCTATATAAACCACCTAGGACGGCGCAATATTCCTAGGGAAAAGGCCCCGTTTTATTATATAGAAGAACTAATCCTCTAAAGCTTTAACGCTTATGTTATTACGTTATTCCTACTCTATATCCGTAATAAGTATAACATTAAGGCAGATGGTGAGGCTAAGCAATATATACGAAACCTATCTCCGCAGCAATTTCTAGAGCATATTAAGGATATCCGCATAGCAGCTTTTTTAAGAAATGTATGCCGCGATGCAAATTAGCGTACGTTTAATCATTTAAAGCTACCTGCCAACGCATATCAGCTAGCATTAACGTTGTCCTCTGTAGGTACATTAAGCTCCGCCGCTAATAATTATAATATAGAGTTCTTCAATTATATCTGGTTCCTATAGGTTATTAATACTTATAAGCTTCTAAAATACGCCATTAAGTATATAGATATTGGACTACTAAAGCGTATAATCCCCCGCCTTTACTTATACTTTGCTAGAAGCTTATTAAAGAACTATATATATAATATACTAATCCTATAGCAACTAATTAGAACAAGTGCTTATAATCTAGTGCTTTAACAGGCTATCCTTACTAATAGTTTAGTTAACCTTTAAGGGCGGCTAAATAGCTTCTTTAAGATAGATCGCCTTAATAAACTACTAAATCTTTAACTTAAGGAGTTGCTCTAAACGCGCGGGAATTTAACGTTTAGCATAGACGAGCTGTTTAAATAAAGTGTTCTTATAATAAGTTACACTAGCGCGCTCCACGATATTTTTAAGCGTATATTTGGCGAACGTATAAACAGCGAATATACAACTAAGTCTCTAGCGCTAGATATCTGCTATCTTGCAGATTAGATTAGGAAGGATTTAATTATATAATATTTACGGCGCTTGGCGGATTTTAAGGCTCCTTTACTTCTATAGCGCGGATATAAGAAACTTATAAAGGACGGCGTAAATATATTTAACGCCTTTTTATTAACTGTAGCTGGGTTGCTATTTAATCCCCTTATATACAGCTTTAGTAATACTAACAAGAATATAGAGGTACTAGAAGAAGCTGCTAAATATATTTATATAGTTTGTTATCCTAATATTACACCTATACCTCTACTAATATATATAATAGTTGGTGTATAAGTTGCTTGATAAATGCTAAGAGTAACAGTAATATATTGTTTTAATTATGGATATACTTCTATTATACGTTAGCGTATATAGGATATTAGGTTTAAGGCACCTACTATTCTTTAACTTAGATTAGAGCGGCTCTTATAGGGCGGCATTACTAATTTTAATATGCAAATGTCTTATATTAGCGGTTTACTATACAACCCTTATAAGGACAAATTTAATAAGGCTACAGATAATATACTAGAGGACTTTTAAATACTTAGGCTTATGGTATATTTCTATCTTAATATATTAATCGAGTTCTTTTTATTAATATTAACTCTAGCCGGCGTATAATCTTCTTAGTGCGTAGTATATAACGTAGCAGTAGGCTGTTTTATAGTGTAGATATATAAATATCTTTATCTTAGCTTGTATGGATATCTTTATATTAGCTTATACAGATATCGTTATCTTAGCTTATGCGGATATTACAATATTAATTAAGTATATCTATTAAATGTAAAGCAGAGACTTAATTCCTATATGTATAGTAGTAAAAAGGTATAAGCTACTATTTTATTATTATAAACTAATAATAACAGGCAACCCGTAATAACAGCTAACTTATATCTACCTATATTTAATATCCGGTAGCCTAGCATTGCGTATAAGTGTAATAATACTACGCCTTAAGAACGCAAGCTTATCCTTTATCTTACTTAGAGAATTTTTAAACTCACTAAACTAGCGATCTATAGCTTAAATATCTTTTGCTATATTAGTTACCCGTTTATAAACTATATTAATACACACAGAAACAATAATTACTAAATATACCCTAACAGATTCCGTGCTAGCGGAAACAGTAGTAGCAACGGCAGCACCCGGCGTACTAGCAATTAGTGAAAAAGTTAAAGGAGTAGCGGCAGAGCGGGTGCCTCTACGGCCGCGTATACTACTATAAGTAGGAGTTTTAATAGGAGGGGAGGTCTTAGTGGGGGGAGGCGTAGTAGCATAGGTAGGGATAGTATGAGAATGAAGCTATACGGATATTATACCTTCTTAGTAGGCGTTTCGGCTAGACTATTAGTAGAAACTAACTTCGCACATTTTTTGCGCTAAGGTATAACCGGCTCTAGGTCTAGTAAACTTTTCTATACGCGTGTTAGCTGATAGAATAATAGTATACTATTAGCACGTACCTTTCCGTATAACCTGCTACCCACATAACATCTTAAGCACGCACCCCTAAAATAAGGCCTAGAGTCCTTCTTGTAAACGCGACATTTGTAACTATACTTCTCGCATAGAGTATATAGCGGGTTGCGTAGCTTACTAAAGCTATCCTTAATATTCTAGACGTGTATTAATATCCACTAGCGGCTTTCCTTTATGTTCTCCCAAACACTAGCTTTTAGAGTGTACTATTTATTCGCTAACGGCACTTGGATAGGAAGGTGCTTATTTATATTCGTAGTACTATAGAGATTATAAGGGCTGCGGAGATTATAAGAGTCGGCGTCATTAAGATCTTTATCTTTACTACTGTTTAAAGATTTGCTATCTAAAGAAACCTTATAAATATTTAGGTTACTATAAGAAGTAAATTAGTAGATAAGATATTAAAACAGTATGACTAATATATACGATTTAATGGCTATCTTGGCCTTTAGATTCGTATTAGCAGCCTTTTTAGCCTACTTTCTAAGAAAAGAAGATAAACGAGCCTTATTAAGCCTCCTTTTAAAAGCATTAGGTGACGGCAGTAGAAAAGCAAACGGCGAAGAAACTAACGGTAGGGTGGTCTACGGCAAAGATATAGGCAACGGAAAGGTAGGCGGCGAAAAGGTGCGCAGATTTTTAGCGGATTTCGCTTTATCTATATTTTTGTCGTCTACTAAATCCTATAAAGAGCGCTTTAGTATATATTTTTTAAAATTACATTAGCTATAGGCACAATTTAGTATTAGAAAGCTTATTCTTTAGGAACAGAGTCTAAAGGCTTAGTAAGAGCAGCCATGGCGTGCTTAACAGCATCCTTATTTACTTCGCGCATATCGAGTTCCTTAACTACCTAGCTGCTGTTATTTGCATTAATATCGTTTATAGGTATAAATAAAGGCATCGCAGACAGTAGAACGCTAAGGGACAGTAGATAAAATAACAATAATAAAGTTTACGGTGCGGTGCTGTAAGGTAGAAGGTTAGTGGAAGAAAAGGTGCGGAGGTTAATTAAAGGTAAATATCTACGCTACCGATTTTATTAAATTAGCTCACTAACAAATAACTACTACTATAATAACTTACCTTAGTAATTATTAACAGTATAGATATATAAATATCTTTATCTTACCTTATACGGATATCTTTATCTAGGCTTATACGGATATCTTTATCTTAGCTTATACGGATATTACAATATTAATTATATCTATTAAATATAAGGTAGAGACTTAATTCCTAAGTATATACATAGTAGTAGAGAGGTAAGAGCTACTATTTTATTACTTTAAACCCGTAATAACAGTTAACTCGTAGTAACAGCTAACCGGTATCTACTTAAATTCTATATTAAGTAACCCGGCGTTACGTATAAGTGCTATAATACCACGCCTTATAAACGCAAGCTTATCCTTTATCTCACTTAGAGAATCTTTAAGCTTACTTAACCGGCGATCTATAGCCCGAATATCTTTTGCTATCTTAGTTACCTATTTACGAACTATATTAACGTATGCGGAAATAGCAATTGCTAAATACACCCTAATATTTTCCGTGCTAGTGGGAGCGGTAGTAGTACTAGAAGCAGCACTAGACGTACTAGGAATTAGTAAAAGAGTAAGAGGAGCAGCGGTAAAACGGGTGCCCCTATAGCTGCGTATATTACTATAAGTAAGAGTCTTAGGGGAAGGGGAGGTCTCTAGAGGGGAGATGGTGCGGGTATAAAGCTATGCGGATATTAGCAATATCTATATTATTAAGATACGGATATTATACCTTCTTAGTAGGCGTTCTAGCTAGACTACTAGCAGAAGCTAATTGCGCATGTTTTTTGCACTAAGGTATAACCGGCTCTAGTCTTAGCGAACTATTCTATATGCGTGTTAGCTGATAGAATAATAGTATACTATTGGTATATACCTTTTCGCACAACCTACCACTTAAGTGATATCTTAAGCACGTACCTCTAAAATGTAACCTAGAGTTCTGCTTATAAACGCGACATTTATAGTCTTACTTAACGCATAAAGTATATAGCGGATTGTGTAGTATACCAAAGCTACCCTTAATATTCTAGATATGGGTATATATCCGCTAGCGAGCTTCCTTTATATTCTCCCAAGCACCAGCTTTTAGGGTGTACTATTTATTTACTAACGGCACTTAAATAGAAAGGCGCTCGTTTGTATCAATATCCGATATTATAGCTTAGGCCGTTTGCGTACTGCGAAGCTTATAAGAGCTATAGAGATTATAAGAGGATAGAGGAGGGCTTTTGGGAGAGTCGGCGTTATTAAGATTATTCTTTTTATTGTTATCTAAAATCTCTAACATTTCTATTAGGTTACTATAAGAGGTAAATTAGTAGATAAGATACTAAAAGAGTATAGTTAATATATACGATTTAAAGGCTATCTTATACTAAATATTTTACGCAGCAATTTTATTAGCCTACCTCTTAAGAGAAGTAGAAGTATAATAAGGATTAAACTTCTTAGAAGTGGTAGGCGATAAAGAAATAAGCGGCTTAAAGGTAGGCGGCGAAGAGGTAAGCGGTAAAGAGGTAGGCGGTAAAGAGGTAGGTAGTGAAGAGGTAAGCAAATTTCTAGCGGATTTCGCAATAACCTTATTATGGTGCTCTGCTAGATCTAACAAAAAGTGCTTTAGTACGTATTTCCTGAAATTATATTAGCTATAGGCATAATTTAGTATTAGAAAGCTTACTCTCTAGGCAAAGATTCTAAAGGATTAGTAAAAGAAAGAGCGTCCTTAAAAGCGTCCTTAATTATTTTATTATTAACGTCGCGCGTATTAAGTTCCTTAACTAAATAGCTGTTAGACGTATTTAGAGGTATAAAGGAAGGCATTATAGATAGTAGTATACTAATAGACAGTAGATAAAATAACAATAATAAAGTTTACGATGCGATACTGTAAGGTAGAAGGTGCGGAGGTTAATTAAAGGTAAATATCCGCGCTGCAGATTTTATCGAATTAGCTTACTAATAAATAATTACTATTATGGTGACTTACCTTAGTAAATATTAACTACCTCTTATATAATACTTAAACTGAATGGCTAATATAATATAGGTTCTACGGGTTTTGGGAGCTTTAGGTATAAACCTTAGTATCTCTCTAGATAAGAATCTAATGGACTATTTAAATGCATATGTGGAGATTAATACTTAATACCTAAATATTAATTAGAGCTCTGCCTAAGTCTTAGTTAAGTTAATAAACAAGTGAAACGCTAAGGAATATTAAATACTAACCTACTAGAGCTGCGTCATATCTAAAACCGAGGGCGGAGATCGAGCACTAGGCTATAGGTTCTGAGCTGCGCTTAGTTTAGAGAGTGGAGATTAAATATTAGACTGTAAATTCTAAGCTGCACCCAATTTAGAAGGTAGGGATTAAGCATTAGTACGCAAATTCTAAACTGCGCCTAGTTTAGAGGGCGGAGATTAAGTATTAGCCTGCAAACCCTAAGCCTCAAAGTTTCCTAGGAGCGGAGATCCAGTATTGTAACTTAAATCCTAAGCCCCAGGATTTTCTAGGAGCGGAGATCTAATCCTATGTTACGAATTCTGAATTTCCGGATTTCCTACTACCTGGGAACTAGTGCTACACCGCGGATATTAAACTTTAGAATTTTTCATAATCAGAGATCTAGTGCTATATTACAAATATTAAACCTTAGGCTTGTCTAAAAGTTAAGACTTAGTAGTATACTATAAGCTCTAACACTTAGGCTGCCTTAAGGATTTAAATTTAATACTATACTGTAAGCTTTAATATCCAGATTGCTCTAAGGTGTTACGGACGCTTTAAGTACGATGCTATAACTACTTGGAGAGGAGTTAGAAGAAGCTAGTTAGTTAATATAGGCACGGTCCAGTATGGAGCCGGTAGAACCATATAACGAGGAATGGTAACCAAGTCATATAATATAATCTATATGATCTGCGTAATCTATATAATCCGTAATAGAGTAGATAGAGCATACGTACCTCATATATAAGGAGGGTTTCCTAGGAGTACGGTTGTGTATTTAAAGGACTACAGTCCCTACTCTAGATAGTTCTTTCCTTATAGTAATTCTTAGAATATAATTAGAGTTAATCTATTAGGCAACCACTCCACCAGTTATTATTACGTTATTAACTTTAATTTATATTACCTATATACCTAGCCTAATAATGAGCCTATTATAGTACTTGCTACAAGGTTCCGTTATATAATTACTACCTAGTTACGGTATTAAATATAGAAAGTTAAATAATATGCTACTAAAAGTAGCCACCACAACGCTATTAATGGCGGCAACTACTTTAAGGTCAGGAGGCAATACCAGTATAGCAGATACTAGCTCGCAGCAACCTATAACAGTTAGACAGCTATAAGAGATAGTTAACTAGTTAACAGAGAATAATGCGACACTTAAATAAAGAATTAACGGAATAGGCGCAGTAAAGGTTAAGTTACTATTAATTAAAAGATTCTTAGGAGAGAGATTAAAGCTTAAAGGATTCCTTACGCAAATGTATTTTAAGGTTACGTAGAAAGGAGCAAAGCTAGCAATATTTATAGACCGAATAGCGTATACAGGGCTATTCCTATTAGGAAGGGCATTTAAGTAGTTTAAATCTTACCTTACAGAGATATAGGCCAATGGAATGACGACTACGAATTAAGATATATAATTTATATTCTTAAGTTAGGAAGGGTTTACGGAGCAACTTATATAAATATTCGGAGACCTAAAGGCAGTAACCATAGTAGAAAGAAAACTTTAAGACATTACGTAATAAACCTTAGCAATTAAATATACAACGCAGTTCTAAACGCTAGTAATATAAGTTAAGTGGAATAATAGGGCGCTTATAGCACAGTATAAATAAGGACTTAAGGCTAAAGTCTAGGACGCGATTATCCTAATAGAAGATATAGATACCCTAAGGGAGTTAATAGATTAAGCGATTAAGATTAACAATTGGATCTACTAAAGGAAATAGGCTAAGTGAGGCTAGGATAGAGTTCTATAGTTATATAAGACGCAGAGCACATAATAACTAAAGCTAGTTTAGAAACTATGGTATAGCGTAGAGCTAATAGACCTAAGTGGTACTAAAGAAGCCTATAAGAGATAGAGTAAGAAACTATAAAAACCTAAAGGTTAAGGATCTAGTAATTATAGGACTAAGGAGCATAGGCTAAACCAGGGATCTTAGCAGCAGAAGACGTTTAGGCGGACTCTATAGCAAAGCTAATAGTTTAAAGATAGAGCTTATATAAATTGCGGGAAATAAGGTTACTTCGCAAGGGATTATAAAGATGGTTAGAGTTATTATGTAATAAAGGGAACTAGACTAGTAGAATATACATATGTATAGAGAGATAATAGTGTACTATAAGAAACAAAAGAATGTTTAATTAGAAGTTTCGCGTTTTATTATAACAACGCATACTAAATTTATAAAGACGCTAAGTACGGCATAAGCTATTAGCTATAGGAGCTAAAATCTTTAGAGTACAGGGGAACCGATAAACTACTACGCAGATTAGATATTAAAGACGATGAGTTTAATATAGGCGAAATATTTATAGACAATAAGGCAATAAAGGCAGCTTACTAGGAGTATATAAACCTTAAAGAAGTTATATTAGAAGTAGAGACTAAGACCGCTATAAAGCAAGGTTTAGTAATGGGCATTATAACACTATTAGATACGGCATCCATCGCTTTATAAGATAAAAGGAAGAGTATCTTAAAGAGATTAAGCAAGCAGACGATTGCTAGTGCTAATTTATCACTTAATAAAGGCAAAAGGCCAAAGGCTTAAGATTCTTAAAACGAGATAAGAAACAACTAAGACTCTTAAGATAAGATAAGGTATACCTAAGGACCTATAACAGACAAAAACCAATAAAGCAGGGCAGCAGCTTAGTTTAGAAATATATAAATAAGCTTAGGACAGCGTTTCCTATAGTTATAAAATTCTTAAGACAAGATAAGTGAGATTTAAGACTCTTAAGATAAGATAAAAACACTACGGACGCCTAGTTAGACTAAGGCGGGAGCTAAGCTTAAGTTAAAAGCAAGCTTAGGATTAAAGAATCTAAGGGACTAAGAATTCGGAGTATAAATAAGGACACCTATAAACAAGAAGCGCGAGGCTTTGTTATAAATTAGAGAATCTATAATATAAATAGTAGTTAGACTAGGAGATAAATATATAGACCTAGAGGACCTACTAAGTAAATAAGAGGTTTAGCTTAAAGATCAAAAGTTTAATACCAAGATTAAGAAGCAGGAAGACTTTAAGGATCCACTTATAAGACGCAAAAAAAAAGAAACTATAGCAGAATTTAGAGTAAGAATTGCTATATAGCAAGAACAGAAACTAGATAAGAGATCTAGCACATTAGGACGTATAAAGGACAGAGCACCTATATAAAAAATCACCAATAGACCTAAGATAGGCATACTAAGAGCTAAGTGGCTTACTAAACTAGAGTAAGAAGAGGATCTAGGGATTCTAACTAGGTTTAAAGAACGACATATAAAGGGCTATTACAACGCAGTAATAAGAAGATACTTTTTTACGGACGAGCCGTATACACTCTAAAAGCTGTACTAAAAGTAGTATAGATAATGATATAACGATAAGTGGGAAGATTTCTATATATGGTTAGATAAAAAAGTTATCTAAAACTACCCAATTATAGAGAAGGCTATAACTTATATTAAAGGAGCCTTAATTATAATATTAAAGGATCTAGAGGAGCAATTAGAGGACTAGAGAAGTAAAAGACGAATCTTAGTACTAGCGAACAAAGTCACAACGCTTAGATTAATACGAGAAAGGTTTAAACTTAAGGATAAAGACGAGCTAAGAGTTAACCTAAGACACTAAGCATATTATACGTTAGCATAGATTATATATATGGATAATACGTATAACATATATAGAGTACTAAAAGATAAGAATCAGAAATATTTAGTAAGGATATATTAGTTAATAGACGAGGCGAAATATTAAAATGCTAAGTATATACATAGTTGGCACCTAGTAGAAGTTTAAGAATAAGGGGACTTAATACTTTAGCTAGGAAGATTCCTTACGGAAGAATGCCTAGATAGATAATAATAGTGGGAATGTTTAGAGAATACCTGTCCATAGCATATTAAAGATAAAAAGTAAACTAAGTATTGGCCTAAGTTGGACTAAGTATAAATAGGATTAAGCAGCCAATAGTTAGGAAAAGTAGAGGCCTACGGGACTAGAGGGAACCAGTAGTAGAGCCTTAGACCCTTAAAGGAATTTAAGGATAACACCTAAATTTATAAGTTAAATAGTAAGATTAACAGTTTAAGGTACTAATAGATAGTGGAGCAATAAGGAACCACATCTCGCTAGTAGCAGTTAAAAGAATAGGGTTACTACATAGGAAGAAGGAATATCCTTACCTATTAATAATAATTTTAGGAGATCCGATAGCCTACGGAGGAGGTATTATTAATCTTAAAACAGGACCTATTTAGTTAACCATTAAAGGGAGATAAATTAAGATGTCTTTTAATATATTACTATTAGGAAATAATAAGGCAGTATTAGGAATGCCTTAGTTACAGGAATATAATCTAAAGATTAATTAGGTTACAGGTTAAGTTAATATTAGGGATACTTAACGCCGTAAGATATAATAATAAGCTAAGTTAGTATAGTATTAAGTAGGAGTAACCTATAAGGAAATAGAAAAAGGGCTAAGCTATATACTAAAGAGATACTATAAGTATAGTAAGAAACTATAGTTACTAAAAAGCGAAAGGTTATTAGAGTATATAGTATAGGACTATAAGATAGAATTAGAACTAGGAATAAGTCTAAGGTTCTTTCCAATCTATAAGCTTACCGAAGAAGAAGGTAGAGCACTAAAAGAGTTTATCTAGGAAAACTTATAAAAGGGATACATTAGACTATTATAGTTATTAGCAGGTTATCTAGTACTGTTTATACTAAAGAAGAATAGCAAACTAAGGCTATACATTAACTATAGACAGTTAAATAGCATTACTAGGAAGGATAGGTATCTTTTACCTCTAATTAGCGAAATCTAAGACAGAATAGGTAATGTATAAATCTTTATAAAGATAGATTTAAGATAGGCATACCATTAGATTAGGATTAAGGAAGGCAATAAATAGAAAGCAGCTTTTAGGTTAAAGAAAGGACTATATAAACTATTAGTTATGCAATTTAGGCTTATAAACGTACTAGCAACGTTCTAGAAGCATATTAATAATATATTAAGAGAACACTTAGATGAATTTATTATGGTATATCTTAATAATATTATTATCTACTTAATAATAGAGGAAGAATATGGAGAATATATTAAATGGGTCTTAAAAAGACTATAAGAAGAATAGATGCTAGTAGCAATTAAGAAATACAAGTTCTTCACTAGGAAGACCGATTTTGTTGGATTTATTATTAAACTAGGCCAACTTAGTATAGATCTAAAGAAGATTAAGGCTATAGTAAATTGGTAGGAACCGGAGAACGTTATATAGTTAAGATCGTTCCTAGGGTTTTATAATTACTGCAGAAGGTTTATAGCGTAATAGTTAAAGGATATTAAGCTATTTACGCAGTTAACGAAGAAAGAAGAACTATAGATATAGGGAAAGGAATAATAAGAACTGTTTAAAAAAGTTAAAGAGTTGTTTACCTAAGAGCCAGTTCTTAAGATCTATTAACTAGAACTAAAAACGGTTATAAAGACGGATGTATTAGACTTTATACTAGGGGTATACTTTATACAGAAATATTAAGATAAATAGTACCTAGTGGTATATTACAGTTGGAAGATAATACCACTAGAGTTAAACTATAATATCTACAATAAGGAGTTATTAGGTATAGTTACAGTATTAAAGAAATAGAGAGTATTCTTGCAAGGTATAAAGAAACTATTTATAGTTAAGACGGGTTATAAGAACCTAATAGGATTCCTAATAATAAAGGAACTTAACTAAAGATAGGTTAGATGGGCAGAGATGCTTATAGAATACCATTTTAAGATTTAGTATACTAAAGGCACAGACAATACGCGAGCTAATACGTTAAGTTAAAAAGCTAAACTATAAAATGATAAGAAGCTATTAGGGGCTTTATTGCAAAAAGATATAGATA